>ERZ507021.28-NODE-28-length-148276-cov-8.97099_pt1 | contig 148276 bp, 135 predicted proteins | sample MGYA00512877_ERZ507021 | MGnify/ENA metagenome assembly ERZ507021 | reverse complement strand
ACATCGACGGCAAAGCCGTCGTGTGGTTTCCACCACTGAGCCCATTTTGCCTCCGGTTGCTACGCATTGGCACTCGGTACGTTTGAAATCGGAGTTTTGTCCCAGTCCCTTCCTACTAATCGCCGTGCAGTCTCCGCCGCCGCGACACCGATCACCGCCGCCCCGTATACCAGATAACTGACCAGCCGGTCCATCTCTGCCACACTGTCGTCGCTATAAGTCAGCAGTGCCGTCCCCAACATAAAAACGACGAAAACCATTCGACTGCTGACCCCCAGCGCTACCCGCCGAATCGTGGCCGCACCGTCAATACCTAAGCGTTTCATGGCCAGTCACCCGTCCTTTCTGATCAACACGAAATCATTACTAGCATATCCTTATTTTCCCATGGACCAATCTAAAAGACAACAAAAACGCCGCAACCCGTTCTGTCAAAGCAGAACACCGTCGCGGCGCTTCTTATTGCCTAATTACTTCGTTAACTTCACCGTCGTTGCTTCTGTCGCAGGCACCTGGACCGGCTGACCCTGAACTTGGATCGTTAGTGCCCGGTCGGCGGTAACTGTCACCGCCTCAGGAGTAATGACGAAGTCTAGCTGAGCACCCTTGTACAGCCGCTTGAAGTGGAGCGACTGCCAGTGGGCCGGCAAATGCGGCGTAATCGTCAGAACATCGCCGCGGTCATCGACCCCGGCGTAGTCCCGCTGAATAATCGTTTCCGTGGCCCCCATCACACCGAGATGGATTCCTTCGGCCGTCGTACCGCCCTGGATGTCGTAGTAATCCGAGGACAGGGCCTCTGAGAATAATTGCCAGGACAGGGCTGCATTATGATCCTGGGCCGCCAATTCACTGTAAACCACCCGAGACAAAGTCGAGCCATGGGTCGTCCGAGCGAGCCAGAACTTCAAATTCTTCGCCATGAAGTCCGGCGGCAAGTCGTAACCCAGATCGCTGAAGACGTTGACCACTGTGGCGGGCGTCAGGTTCCAAAAGGCCATTAAGGCATCGGCTTGTTTCGCCACTTGATAAGCATCCGGCGACTTGCCCTCGGCTTTCAGAATCCGGTCCATCCGGGAGATATTGCCATATTTCTGACGATACGCATCTAAGTCGATCGTGGCCAGTTTGAAGTAGCCCTGATATTGGGAAATAATGCCCTCCGGGGAAATTTCCAGCGCCAGTTTTGTTTCGACTTTGTTCAGCTGCTGCCAGTCACTATCGGCAAACTCGGCCTTTTTCGCACTATTGGCCCATAGATCGGCTGGCAGAATATCTTGGAATTTCTGCAACTGGGCAAACAGCCAAACAACCATAATATTCGTGTACGTATTATTGGTCACGCCCTTGTCTTCACCGGGATACCCCTCATGGAATTCATCGGGTCCCATGACGCCGGCAATATCGTATCGGCCGGTCTTTTCATTATACTGGGCCATACTCAGCCAGAATTTGGCAATGGACAGCAGCATCTCCAGCCCGTAGTCCTTCATGAAGACCACGTCCTGGGTGTTGTGGTAGTAGTACCAAACGTTGTAGGCCACAGCCAGCGAGACATGGCGCTGACGGCGGGAATTGTCCGGATCCCACTGGTTGGTAATTGGGTTCAAGTGTACGAACTGAGACTGTTCATCACCGTACATTGCCGACTGCCAAGGGAACATGGCCCCTTCATGGCCCTCGCTGGCCGCGTACTGGCGGGCCGCCGGCAAACGCCGGTAGCGGTATTTCAACAGACTCTTAGCCAAGTCCGGATAATGCTGGGTATAAAACGGGATATTGAATAACTCATCCCAGAACACGTGGCCCCGGTAAGCTTCGCCGTGCAGGCCGCGGGCGCCGACGGAGGCATCCAGATGCGGATTGGCAATGGGCGAAGCGGAGACGTAAGCGTGGAAAATATTTAAGCGGGCCAGTTTCTGACTGGTCACATCCCCTTCAATCTCGATGTCAGACGTCTGCCAAATCTTGCGCCAGACCGTGGCGGCGTTGTCCCGGGCCGTATCGTAGGAAACCACCGGCAGCAAAGCCGCTGCTTGGGCATCCAAATCGGCACTTTCCAGACTGGTGAACAGCACGACATCCTTCGTCACTGTCCAGGATTGGCCGCTGGCCAACTCTTTGGCTGCCGTTTGTTCAACGACATCGTCCTGGGCCGTGCCGGCCCAGTCCTCGGCGCCGGCGAGCTTAGTTGCAATAACGAACGCCACGTGAGAATTCTTGGTCTCCGCCCGCAAAGTTGCCGTGGCGCCCTGGGCCGCCAATTTTTGCACGTCGAAGTGCCGGGAATTGAAGGCCCGGTAGCGTTCTACGTTGCTGTTCTCAACACTGCCGTCCAGTTTGCTGGTTACCGTGATCGTCCCGCCGAAATCCAACGGGGTGATGGTCATGCGTACAGCGTAGTGGTGCCATTCCTTCATGTCGACGACTTTTTCTGCCCGCACGACCACGTGCTTATCCGGTGCTAAGGCAATCACCGTTGCCAAGGTCAAGCGGCCGTTTTGCATATCCAAGTCCCGATAGGCATCAACGATTTTAGCGTGCTGCGGATCGATCGGCGTGCCGTCCACGCTGACTTGCAGAAATTGGGCGTTGGGCAGATTGACCAAGTCTTCATTGACGACATCGTGCCCCGCCACTGGCGTAGTCAGTTGATTGAACAGCCCCGCCGCATAGAAACCAGGGTAATTATCGTCGCTGGCGTCAACGCTTAAGTAAGCCCCGCGCAGGCCGAAGAAGCCGTTGCCCAAGGTCAGCAGGGCCTCTTGGCCGTAATTCTTTTTACCGCCGTAGACCCCATAATAAGTCAGATGGCGGCTGGCCAGGTCAACGGCCTCCGCTGCGCTGGTCACCCCATTCTCTTTACCGTACACCGGAATATTCGTCCGATCCGTGACCAGCGTGGCCAGATCGACCCGCCGACCGGCGAGGTCCACCACTGTGGCACTGAAGCGCGACGCACTGGGGGTCGCCAATTTCAATTCCGTAGCGCCCATATCAGTCAGCTCTTGGTTCAATCGCTGGCCAATGGCCGTCAGTTCCTGATCGCCGCTGAAGGGCACGCTCTTTTCACCACGGGTACTTTGCAGCAGCAGCGCGTTAGGCTGGACTGTTAACGAAATAGTTGCCATAGAAAAACACCTTTCCCAATTACATTCTTAGTGACGCATAGACAAACGTATCCAGCTCAATCTTAAGGCATGCCCCCCAGCGCCGCAACTGGCCGGCGCGGTATAATGCAAGGGAGAAAGGCGGCGGGACGGTAATGGGCAGTAAGCAGATCAAGATTTGGCTGATCGTCATGACGGCATTATTCGGTTACTTTTCATTCGGTGGCCCGGCTGCCAACCTGACCCGCTATGCCTGTGTCGTGCTCGCCGCCGGGCTGAGCGGCTGGTTGTGGGCCCATCAGCACCGGCCGGACCAGCGCTGGCTGACTGCTGGCTTAGTGCTGTCCCTGATCACCGACGCGGTACTGCTTTTTGCGCCAGCCAGTCAGTGGGTGCCGCTGGCGGTAGGCCTGTTTGCCTGGGTGCACTGGTGCTATCTGCGGCGCTTCAATACAGCGCTGCCCGGACCGACAACACTGGCCAGCGCCGCTTTGATTACTGGCGCTTTGGGCTGGCTGCTGCCCGCAGCTATTTTTTACACGGCCATGCTGCTGCTGGATGCCGCCGATACGTGGCGCCGCCGGTTGCCGACAAGCCGCGCTACTTGGCTCGCCCGTGCCGGCATTACCGCATTTGCAGCATGCGATATCATTGTCGCCCTAGGCCAGACCGGTCGGATTGACCCAGCCTGGTCGTGGCTGTTTTACTGGCCGGCATTAACCCTGCTCACTTTGAGTGCAAACTAAAAGCGGCCGCTCGCCGGTGACCGCCTTAAAAACTTATTGATTATCCTTTTTATCCTCCGGCGCCGCTTCAGGATGCTCCGTCGCCGCCTCAGACTCCGCGTCCGGTTTCTTCCCCGGCGTCACGGTAAACCAGTTCACGAAGCCGTGTTCAATATCAGCGACCGTGAAGGTGAAGTGATCGATCGTAATTTGCTGGTTCAATTCCAAATTCGGATGATGGTCGATGATATAACCGGCCACCGTGATCACATCGGAACTCTTGAATTCCGGCACATCGGTTCGGAAGTACCGTTCAAAATCATACAGCGTGGTCTTCCCACTGACCCGGTAAGTACCATCGGCTTGCTTGATGATGTATTCGTCCGACACATCGTCGATTTCATCCTTCACGGTACCGAACAATTCCTCATAAATATCTTTGTCCGTGACAATACCGCTGGTGCCGCCGTATTCGTCGACAACAACCACGATGGGAGTCTGCTTCTGAATCATTTGCATTAAAATGTCATGGATCGGCATGGATTCCGGCACACTGATGATTGACCGCAAAATCCGAGACAGCGGCAAATCCCCGTCCACCTGATCCTGACGAATAATGTCGTAAATGTAAATATAGCCGAGGATCTTATCCTTATCGTTGTCGGCCACCACCGGAAAGCGGGAATAGCCCTCTTCTAAATACGCCCGCAATGCTTCCTTGACCGTGCTGGTGACATCAATGACCGTCAGACTGGTCCGATCAACCATGATGTCCTTGGCGACCTTGTCGTTCAGCTCGAACGCTCGGCGCATGTACAACACATCGTTTTGATCCATTTGCCCGCTGAGTACCGCCGACTGGGACAACCGAAGAATTTCCGATTGCGAAAAGACCTGATTTTCCTCATCCGCCGGCGCCATCCCCATCAGTTTCACGATGCCGATGGCCGACGTGTTCAGCAGCCACACAAACGGATAAGCAATCGTATGGAAGATGTGCAGCGGCGTTACCAGGCGCATGAGCATCTTCAGAGGCATATCAATACTGATGTTTTTCGGAACAATTTCGGTCAAGACAACTTCCAGGTACGTCAGCACCAGCACCCCAACGATCGCCCCCAGAATTTGGGTGGTATGCCCATTGGTGAGGTGGGTCCAACCGAAGAAGGTGATCAAAATTGCTTCCAAGGTACCTTCCCCGATCCAGCCTAACAGAATGCCGGTAACCGAGGTCCCCACTTGCGTGGTCGATAAGTATTCGTTTAAATTCTGAACCATATGCAGGCCGCGCTTCAATTTCTTGACGTTGCCCTGTCCTTTTTTGATCGCGTCTTCCAGCTGACTGGGCCGGGTCTGGACCAACGCGAACTCCGCGGCAACGAAGAAGAACGCCGCAATGAACGTCACCAAAATGATGAGTAAATTCTGAGCTAACTGGCCACTGGCCACAAGTCATTCCTCCAATAATCAACTACCTATACTGCCTTAATTCTAGCACAGAAACCCCCTCATTAAAGGCTGGCCGCCCATTTTGTACCGGGGTTAGTGGCGCCGGGCATTGGCCGCCTTGACGGCCGCGGCAATATCCACCGGCCGGCCGGCTTTCTTCTCGTCATGGTATTCGGCCACAGCCGTAAACAGCAGATCACTAGCCGAATTGACAGCCGTTTCCACGGCATCTTGGATCACACCGATAATGAAGCCGACCCCCACGACTTGGATGGCAATATCGTTGCTGATGCCGAACAGACTGGCGGCCATCGGGATCAGCAGCAGGGATCCCCCGGCGATCCCAGACGCCCCCGTGGCTGAGATCGCCGTCAGCAGGCAGAGAATAAAAGCCAACGGGAAGGATACCGAAATACCCAGCGTGTGGGTTGCCGCCAGCGTCATGACCGTAATGGTGACGGCCGCCCCGCCGCTGTTGGCCGAGCCGCCCAGGGGAATGGATACGCCATAGGAACTTTCATCCAGACCGAGATCGGCACTGGCTTGCATGTTAATCGGAATATTCACCGCTGACGAACGGGTGAAGAAAGCTGGAATGCCGCTGACCTTCAGGGTCCAAAAAATCAGCGGATAGGGATTCTGCCCAGTCATGATCCAGGCCATCCCGGCATAAACCACTAAATAAACGAAGGCCATCGTACCGACCAGCAGAACCACCAATTGGCCGTAACGGACCACCCCAGCCAATCCGGTTTGGGAAACGGCGTTGAAGACCAAGCCGACGATCCCAAACGGGGCAAATTCAATGATGAATTGCGCGACGGAAGAAATCGTATTAGCAATTTCCTGCACACTGTGGCGAATCGTAGGCCCAGTCTTGCGGATCGTCACGCCGAACAACAGGGACCAGAAAAGAATGGCGAGATAATTGGCATCCGTGATTGCCTTCAAAGGATTACTAACGGCGTTGGTCAATAAGTTTTGAATGATCGGTCCTAGTCCTTTGGGAATCGCGTTAGTCACGTGCGTCCCCTTAGGGAAAACAATCGATACTGGGAATATGTAGGACACGGCCACGGCGGTCAAGGCTGCGATGAACGTAGCCGCCATGTACAAGACAATGACAGTGCTGAAGTGATTCTTACTGCCCGTCTCATATTGGGCCAGTGCCGACATGATAATAAAAAAGACCATGAGCGGAGCGATGGCCTTCAGTGCCCCCACAAACAGGTCGCCCAAAATGCTGATAAACGACCACTGCGGCACGATGAGCGCCAAGGTCGTGCCAATGACGATCCCAATAAGAATGCGAATAATGAGAGAAATCGAACGATACCGTTTGAACATGATGCGCCCTCCTCCAAAATTTGTATATCCTCACATTCTAACGTATTTCTGCGTAACGCGATAGTCGAAAGCATATTTCTTCTCAGGATAATCGGCATACTAAAAGGGCACCCGCGCGGGGTGCCCTTTTGGTGATCTTAATTAGTCGTTGCTTAAGTCAGTGCCGTTGCTGGCGATCACTTTCTTATACCAATAGAAGCTCTTCTTCGGTGAACGGCTATAGTCGCCCTCCTGCTTGTCGTTACGGTTCACGTAAACAAACCCGTAGCGCTTGTCCATTTGACCGGTACCGGCTGAGGCCAAATCAATGCAGCCCCAAGTGGTGTAGCCGATCAAATCAACGCCGTCGGCAATGGCTTCGCCCATGGCCTGGATGTGGCCTTGGAGATAGGCGATACGGTAGTCATCATTAATACTGCCGTCAGCTTCCACCTTATCGAAGGCACCCAAGCCGTTTTCGACTACCATCAGCGGAATATCATACCGGCCGTAAATCCGGTTCAGCGTGATGCGCAGGCCCAGCGGATCCATCGCCCAGCCCCAGTCGTTGTACTTAAGATAAGGATTCTTGTTGGTCTTTGTCTGGTTGCTTTCGGTCTGCTCGCCCTCATTCGTCGTCGTTTGCACGCCGGAAGAATAGTAGCTGAAACTGTAGAAGTCCACCGTACCCATAGCAATCGCCTGACGGTCTTCATCCGTAATATCCAAGTGGATATCGTTGTCATCGAAGAAGCGCTTAGCAAAGGCCGGATATTCACCCCGGACTTGGACATCGCCGCAGAAGTAGTTGCGCATGTTATTGCTCATGTCAGCCTTGAAGGTATCCTCCGGCTTCGAAGTCAGCGGATAGTCGACGCCAGCTGCAATCATGCAGCCGATCATGTTATCCGGATCCACGGCATGACCGATTTGGACTGCCTTCGCACTGGCCACGAACTGGTTGTGCAGCGCCTGATACTGGGCCTGCAACTGATCGCCGCCGGCGCGGTCAGCGGCGCACCATCAGCCAGCGGCAGCGCCCCGGCCATGTATGCCCCGAACGGGGATTGCAGCATATTGATTTCATTGAACGTCAGCCAATAATGAACCAAGCCTTTATATTCCCGGAACACAGTCTGGGCATAGTTCACGAAGAAATCGATCACCCGCCGATCCTGCCAGCCGCCATAAGCTTCGGTCAGATGGTAGGGCGCCTCGTAGTGGGACAACGTCACCAGCGGCTCAATGCCGTATTCCTGACAGCGTTTGAACACCTGGCGGTAAAAGTCCAGGCCCTTCTGATTCGGTTGGGCGTCATCCCCATTGGGGAAGATCCTGGTCCAGGCAATGGACAACCGGTACGTCTTGAAGCCCATCCGGTGCAAGTACTCCAGGTCTTCCTCCCAATGATGGTAGAAATCGCTGCCCGTGTGGGAAGGATAGTAAGTATCCGGTTCAATCGTTTTCGTAAAGTGACGCGGGTGATCCACGTCGCCGCCCGTCAGCATGTCCGCGGTGCTCGGCCCTTTGCCGTCCACGTTCCATGCCCCTTCATACTGATTCGCGGCGGTCGCGCCGCCCCATAAGAAACCCTCTGGAAACTGTGCCAAAATAATCCGTCCTTTCTTAAATCGCTTACCCTACCATTGTAACCGAAAAAGGTAACGCTTCCGCAACAGTTCTGTCACATCTTCCAAAATATGTTCCAGTGCGTTAGACTACTTATAGATAGTAAGTACATACAGAAAGAAGTGGTATCTGTGGCAGACATTAATGCAAAGAACGCTGGGCAATTCAAGTTTAGTGATCAGTTCACCGTCAACCGCCTCGGCTTTGGCACCATGCAGCTCACAGGCAAGGGGGTCTGGGGTCCGTACGCAGACCCGGACCGCGCTATTGCCGTGATTCACCGGGCCATTGACTTGGGCGTCAATTTCTTCGACACCGCTGATTCCTATGGTCCGTGGTACGCCGATCGGTATCTGGCCGCCGGCTTGAAAGGCGCGGCCAATCGCGACCAGCTCTTCATTTCAGACAAAGTCGGCCAAACCCGGCAAGGCCCCGGTCTCTGGGTCCCGCTGGGCGCACCCCACTACCTGCGGCAGCAAGTCGAAGTGTCTCTGATGACTTTGGGCATCGATCACGAAGATCTGCTCTTCCTGCACCGCGTAGATTCCCACTACTCAATTGCCGAACAAGTCGGTGAATTGCAGAAAATGAAGGACGAGGGCAAAATTCGGCACATTGGTTTGTCCCAAGTTACTCTGGATCAAGTCAAGGAAGCCCAAAAGTACGCCCATATCGACGCCATCGAGAACATGTACAACGTGGCCGACCACCATGATGATCCGCTTGTCGACTACGCCGAAGATCAGCACATGGCCTTTGTCCCCTGGTTCCCGTTGAACACTGGCAAACTCACCGGCAGCGACAGCCCGCTGGAAAGCATTGCCCAGAAATACAATGTCTCGCCAGCCCAAATCGCATTGGCTTGGCTCCTGAAGCGTTCCCCGAACATTCTGCCCATTCCCGGCACCAGTTCCTTGGACCATTTGGCGGACAATATCGCCGCGGCAAATGTGCAGTTGAGTGATGAAGACTTCGATGCATTGAGTCATTTGAGCAAATAATAAGGGGCTCGACTGCCGTGCCAAGTGCTCCGCAAGCTGCGGCAAAATTGGGCTGGAACGCTGTGACGGCGGTTTAAGCCGGCAAAAACCGCCGTCTTAAACACGCCTAACGACATCAGCGGCAAGCCGCTGTGTCGTTTCCACAGCTGAGCCCATTTTGCCTCCGCTTGCTACGCACTTGACACTAGATACGCTGAGCACGTCATCCCGTCCATGAGAAGCTCGATACCAGGCCCGTTTCGAGGGACAGTTTCACGGTTTACGCACACCCAGTGCCAATGCGGAGCAATCGGAGGCTGAGGGGGCTCAGTGGTGGAAACGGCAATAATCTCGCCCGCACTTGGCGAGATTATATGCCGTTAGGCGACTTTGAGACCGCGCTCCTCAGCGGGCTCAAAGCGCCGTCACCACGTTCCAGCCCCCTCAGCCGTAGATTGCGCAGCATTGGCACGGCAGGCAAAGCGGAATCTCTCGTTTTCTGAAAATACCCGAACAAAAATACCGTCCACCTAATTGACATTCGTAGTCTTCTTCGATACACTTTCCTCAATTACATGTGCGGGTCAGAACCAGTAACTAAGTCCCCTTGCGTCCAGAGAGTTGCGGGGACGCTGAAAACCGCGCCGCAAGCCTTGGCGAATGACTCTGACCAACCGCACGGCCCCGCTGGGCCTTAACCAGCGATTGAGAGGCTTCGACTGAAGCAAATCAGGTGGTACCGCGCCAAAAAGGGCGTCCTGTCTAATTTTTTTAGGCAGGGCGCCCTTTTTGACCATGGTGAAAGCAAAGGAGTGATCATTCATGGCAAAGTTAGTCTTGCAAACAGATTTTGGCTTGGTGGATGGGGCCGTGGCCGCCATGTACGGCGTCGCGTTCCAGGTCGATCCGCACTTGGGCATTTACAATTTGACCCACGAAATTCCGCCCTATGATATTTTCGCAGCCTCTTACCGTTTGTACCAAACCGTGAAATACTGGCCGGCCGGCACCGTCTTCGTCTCCGTCGTGGACCCCGGTGTGGGCAGCGATCGGCGCAGTATCGCCGCCGAGACCAATGACGGCCACTACATCATTACCCCGGACAATGGCACCCTGACCCATGTCGCGACATATATCGGTCTGAAGGGCGTGCGGCAGATTGACGAAGTAAAAAATGCTCTCCCTGGCAGCCAGGCCAGCCACACGTTCCATGGCCGGGATATCTATGCTTACAACGGCGCCAAGTTAGCCAGTAAAAAAATCAGTTTTGCCGATCTGGGCACGACCCTGCCGGTGGGCGACGTCGTCCGGCTCCCCTTGGGGAAAGTCACCCAGCGGCCCGGCGAGATTTCTGGCACCATCGACATCCTGGACATCCGCTTCGGCTCGCTGTGGACGAACATTTCGCTCCATGCCTTCCATGAATTGAACATTCACACCGGCGACCGGGTATTGGTGTCGATTTATCACCACGATCACTTGCGCTATCAGAACCAAATGCCCTTCACCCGCACCTTCGCCACCGTCCGTGTTGGTGAGCCGCTGGTCTATGTCAATTCCCTGATCAACATCGGCGTGGCCATCAATCAGGATTCTTTCTCCGACGTGTACCGCATCGGTACCGGGGTCAATTGGCACATCACTTTCGCTAAAGCACCCGCTGCCCCCGCCATTATTTCAGATTAATCACATAGAAAATGGGTTAAGTGTCCGCCTCGTCGTTGCCATTGGAATCGGCACCGCAGGAGCTGGCCTCCCGCGGTATGGCAATGGGGGCCGGTTCTATAATCCGTTTCGCTAAAATGGGACTGGGACAAAACTCTAATTTAATACGTAACTAGTGCCAATGCGTAGCAACCGGAGGCAAAATGGGCTCAGTGGTGGAAACCACACAGCGGCTTTGCCGCTGATGTGGTTAGGCGACTTTGAGACCGCGGTTTTCGCGGGCTCAAAGCGCCGTCACCACGTTCCAGCCCAATTTTGCCGCAGGTTGCGGAGCATTGGCACGGCGTATCAAAAGGAGTTTTGTCCCAGTCCCGTTTTTAAACTAGGCCGTCACCCGCGTCAATTGCCCAGCGTTCAGCGCATAATGCGCGTCGAAGCGCCGGCTGAGGTCTGGTGCGATGTGGTGGTCGATTTCGACCACCGTCATGGGCGCGGTCAAGAGGATCTGCTGAATGGCGGCAGCGGTGGCCGGGTCCAGCGAGGCGGTGCCTTCATCTACGACCAGGAAGCGGCGATTGTAGAGAAAGGCCCGGGCCAGTTCGATCCGTTTGCGTTCGCCGCCCGAAAGGTTATTACCGCTTTCTGCAATCAGATTATCCAAACCGTGATCGGCAGCATAGGCGGCCAAACCGGCTTTCTGCAAAGCCGCCTGGATGGCGGCGGACGAAAAGTGGCGGCCCAAGGTCAAATTGAAGCGCAGGGTGTCATTAAAAATATTCGATTCCTGCAAAACCGTGGCAAACATCGTCGGGTCTGGGGCAAACGCTTTACCCGCGGCGGTCTGAAATTGCACCGTGCCGCTCGTTGGCTGCCGCATTCCAGTCAAGAGGCTGATCAGTGTCGATTTCCCGGCACCCGAAGGCCCTGTCAACAGGACTTTCTCACCTTGATGCACCCGTAAGTTGATCGTTTGCAAAATGGGCTGGGCAGCGTCATCAGCGTAGGCGAACGTCACCGCCGCCAGGTTCAGCGCCGCGAACTGGCCCAACCGATCCGTGGGCTGATCAAGCCGTAACAGGTTGGCCGGCAGGGCTTTGAACGCCGCCAGCTTGGCCAGCATCGGCCGGGTGGCATTCATCTGGTTGCGGGATTGGGCGATGCCGAGGAAGGTATTGACGATCCAGTTGCTCGCATACTGGACCGCGACAAAGGCGGCGATCGTCAATTGGCCGCGGACGACCATCATGACGCCAAAGCCAATGGGCAGGTACATGCAGACATAGGCAACGACGGTAGCCACTAAATTACTGGCGGCCACGGTATTGTCCCGCCGCCGCTGGGCAGTAACTGATTGGCCGATGATGGACCGGCCTTTTGCCAGAAAGAAGCCTAAGGCCGAATAATGCAGCACAGTGTCCGCATTTTTGAGCACATCCGCCATAAACGTCATATATCGCCCCACCCGGGCGCTCCACTGCTGAGCCCGATGCGCCGTCTTTTTCGCCAGCAGTTTCGGCGTGAACGGCGTAATGCTGGCAAAGGCAATAAAGATCAGGGTCAGGCCGAAATTACTGCGCAGGGCAAAAGCCAGCGTGACCACGACCGTGACGACTGACCGAATAATGTTGAAAATCTGGCGCAAGTAATTGTTTTCCACCACCGTCAAATCATTGGTCAGATAAGACAGCCGATCAGCCACCCCGGCCTGGTTGGTCTGGATGAAGTCCGCCGTCAATAGGTGTTCCCGGACTTTTTGGTTGAAAATCGCCACGTTCCGGTTGAGCGCCCGCTGATAAGCGTACTCGATCAGGGCAAACAGAATCACGATCCCGGCGATGGCGAAAATTTCCGGCCAGACCCGGTTCGGCTGGCGGCGGCCCATTAAGGCAAAAAACTCGGAATACGACCACGTGTTGAACGGAATGGAAAACCCAGCGAGTAATGCCAGAAAAATGCTCAAGGCGACCCAGCGCCCATTCAGATACTGTTTCAATATCAAGACCCCATTTCTTCCTTGGTACAAGTTGGTTAACTGATACAGCGAGTGTACCAAGGGAGGCATGGCAGCCAAGGACTGCGTACTAAATGACACGGAGAAAAATAAATAAACTGCTGCCTGCGTTGGTAGTACGGTGATTATCAATATAAATTAGTGTGAAGTGTTTCAGATATGACACGGCATAGCTCAATGCTCTACAATTGACTCAATTCAAATCAAGGAGGGCATGACCGTGGCTTTATCGTTTGGCGCAACATTCAAAGCATTTCGGTTAGAACAAAATCTAAGCCTCAGCCAAGCAGCGGGGGATATCGTGGGCAAATCATTTCTGTCAAAATTTGAGCGCGGCCAGTCGGCCATTTCTGCTGAAAAGCTCTGGGCGCTGCTCCAACGGATGAACATCACTGTTAGTGAGTTCCAATATCGCGCGCTGGGCTATACCCGGACCACGAGCGAAGCGTTCTTTGCCCAGCTCCGGGAGGCCGTGGCAAATAATCGTCAAAACATCGCGGCCGTCGACAAGCTGATCAGTCAGGCCGAAATTTGCTTCACCCAGACCCGGCTGCCCACTGACCGGGTCAACGCCATTGCCGCCCGGGCGATCAAGTACACGATCCTGAACGGGCAGAAACTGCCCCAGGATCAAATCGACTATGTTGCCGATTATCTCTTTCGCGCAGAAGAATGGCGCAGCTACCACCTGCAAGTGATCAGTTACATGCTCATTTACCTGGCCGATGCCACCCGCCGACAGATCGCCCAGACGCTGATCACCCAGGCCAGTAAATTTCAGGCCATCGCCGGCAATCAGGAACAGGCCACGGAAATTCTGTTGAATATTTTGGCGTTGATGATTCGGGATCGGCATTTTCAAGAGGTGACTGAAATGCTGGGCCTGCTGGCTAAAAATTCCGGTATTCAGGCTTCACTAACTTCGTCAATCGCGTTTTACGCGCTGAAGTCGGCCTATTGGTTTGTTTCCGGCGAGGAGGCCCGGGGCCGGTCGGAACTGCAGTGGGTCTTTCAGACACTGCACCATCTTGGTGAAGATGAGTATGCCCAAGCCCTCAGCCACCAGTGGTATCAGCTCACCCGCCAGCGTATCGACTACTCGCCGGACATGTTTGACCAGGATTGAACGCAAAAGATGCCCTGATCGGTTTTTGAACCGATCAGGGCATCTTGCTGTCTTTCAATTACGCAAACGTCGTCGTATCCGCCACCGGCAGCCGGACACTTTCATAACCGTTCTCGGCGGCTTGACCAATGGCCACAATGATTTCTGGGTGCAACTCTCGGGTTGGGGCAAAGGCCTGTTTGACCCCCGCCCTGTTGAAGCCGCCGATAATGCAGGTGTCATAGCCGTGGGCCCGGGCCACGAGGGCCAGCTGCATCGTCACCAGCCCGGCATCCAAACTGATGGTTTTCTCCCGGGCCAGATCGCCCATGGTGTGGTAGTACGCGTCAATTTCGGCCACTTCTTCATCCCGGGTGGCGGGGGTCATGGTCCCTGCAGCCACGGCTGCGTCATAAATCTTGGCGTCATCGCGTTCGGGATGGTCTACGCCGAACACAATGATCATCGCACTGGCGGTGTCATTTTGCGGCGTATTCGTCATCACGAGATCGTGTAATTTGGTCTTTCCTGCGGTGCTGTCCACGACCACGAACCGCCACGGCTGTAAATTCATGGAGGACGGCGCCCGCCCGGCCTGGGTCAAAATTTCTTGCATCTCAGCCTGCGTGATCTTAAAGTCGCTGTCAAACTTGCGAATGGAGCGGCGGCCAAAGACATTCTGGGCAAAATCGTTCTTGGTTAAGGGCATTACAGGTAATTCAGTCATCATGCTCTACTCTTTTCTTTGTGTAATCGCATTCAAGCTGCATACCCATCATAACCCGATTAGCTCTGACTGTCGACGTTTCGGCCCGCATGGACGTGGCGGCGGCCGTCGTTGATGTCCAAGTCAAACTGCCGCATGTCCGTGACCTGGGTCACCCGTTCGCCGTCCGCGGCGGAATACTGGGCGGCTACCGCCGCCGCCACTTGCGGTTTCAGTTCGTTCATCAGCACTGTTTCCACCGCCGTATTCAGGGCATCGCCGCGGCCGGCCCGTTTATTGGCCCGGTACTGCTGCCAAATACGGTGCAGCCAATCCTTGATGACCACCGGCAGATGGATCCGATACCGAGCGCGGCCCTGATCATCATGAATCGTCACCGTCACGTCGTCATAGGTGCGCCGGCTCAGCGCCCAGACCACGGCGAGAATAATCAACGGCAAGCAAATCAGCACCAGCACCACGACCGCCAGCGCAAATAACAGAACTAAGCCCGCCCCGCCTAACACCGTGAGGAAGACCGCAGCGAGCACGATTCCCACTAATGGCAATACGATTGCGGCCACCAATACGCCGAATAGCCCCTTCACTATTTTTCCCATCCTGTGAACCTTCTTTCTGTAAGACTTGCATCTATCATACACTTCTCATCTTTTTCACACCAGTGCCAGCTAACATATTAGGCCGCATTTTCGGTATAATCGACAGTGAACAACCCAGGAGGTTTTCGTCATGGCCATTCAAATAACAAATTTACGCGTCAATTTACAATCTTTTCCCAGTGATGTCACTGATGACGCCCGCTTCAGCTGGTGGCTCGCCAGCGATCGCGATAACGACCGGCAGACGGCCTATCAGCTGCGGGTAGCCGCTAATGGTCAACCCAAACCACTCGCCGTCACTGCTTGGCAGCGCGGCCACCGCAACGCCGGTGTGCCCTGGCCGGACTTGGGACCGCTGCTGCAGCCCGGCCAATTATATTCGTGGCAGGTACGAATCAAGAACAGCCAGAAAGAAAAGAGTTCCTGGAGCACCCCGGCGTATTTCATTACTGCCCTGCCCCATTGGTCCGTACCCGGTATTTGGGCCGCGCCGGCCCAGGCTGGCGGTGACACCCTGCCGGCGACTCAGGCCTTTGCCTTCTTACAAAGTCCCATGATTGATCTGGATCCGGCCGGTTATACCAAGGTCATCATCCGCCTCGCCAGCCGCGGCGCGGACAGTCTGCTCAGCCAAAACGTCGATCTCTTTCTCAACGGCCACGCTGTGGGAGTGGGGCCGGCCCGGCCCCAAGAAAACATCGACGGCAGCGGCGCCCGTGCCTATCACTACAATACATACGACGTTACCGCTGCGCTGGTCAAACACAATCAGCTGGCCCTGCTGGCCACCGCGGCGGATCCCCAGCCCAGCGTGCACCTCGCCGTCATCGGTTATACCGTCGCCGGCAGTATCGTGACGCTGGCCCAGACCGGCCCGGAGTGGACCGGCCTGGACGGGACCACCGCCTTTGGCGACGATGGCACCCGGCTGCGTACTGGTTATTTTGCCATGCCTGCCGAAAATATCGACATGGCCCATTACCCCCGCCACTGGTGGCACGGCGCGGCTGCCAACTGGCCGGCGGCCGTGGTGACCCGGTCCAGTACGGTTCAGGACGACGAACGGATCATGCCCTACGCCGCGGAAAACAGTGAACGGCAACTGATCAAGAACCATACCAAGGTTGCTGAAATCACCCCCGGCAACTGGCTGATTGACTTGGGCCGGGAAATCATCGGCGGCCTGGCGGTCAAGCTGACCAGTCCCGCCGCCCAGCGGATCGTGGTCTGGCAAGGAGAACAGCTCACCGCTGACGGCCACGTCCGCCACCACCTCGCTGCCGGACCGGACTATATCAGCCAGTGGCATCTGGTCAGCGGGAAAAACCACTTTCTCACCGCCCAGATGAAGAACTTCCGGTATGTTGAACTGCGCGGCTTCCAAGGTACGCTAACACCCGCGGACATCGCCGGCTGGCAGATCGCCCAGCCCTTCCCCGCTGACGACGGCCGCTTTCACAGCAACGTCCCGCTGCTCAATGCCGCCTACAAGCTGTCCCGGGACACGATCGCCATCACCAATCAGGATCTTTTCGTCGATTCCCAGGCCCGGGAACGCCGGGCGTATGAGGGCGATCTGCTGGTCAACAGCCTGACCAGCTACACCGTATCCCGCAATGACGCCCTGGCCCGCTATTCCATTGACTATCTGCTGGACCACCCCACCTGGCCGGAGGATTACAAGCTGTTCAACGTGGAAATGGTATGGTGGGATTATCTGTACACCGGTGATACCGCCTTGCTGACGAAGCGCTACGCGGTCTTAAAGGCCAAGCTGCGCCGCGGGCCGAACAACACCGACAATTACGACCCGGCGATGCATCTGGTCCGGGGCACCGGCTTGATCGATTGGCCCGAACGGGAACGGGACGGCTACGTGGTCGGTACATACAATACCGCCTTCAACGCCATTTACGCCGGCACCTACCGAATCATGGCCAAAATCGCCACGGTGCTGGGTGAGCAGACGGATATGGCCCACTACGAGAATCGGGCGCTGTTGGTGAAGAAAACTCTGATCGACCGTCTCTGGGATCCCGCCGCCGGGGCCTTCTGCGATAGCCTGCAAGCCGACGGTACCGTTACTGCCCACCACGCCAAACACGCCACCGCGTATGCCCTGGCTTACGACGTGACCGATAGTCCGGCGATGACCGCCCAGATGGCCAAGACCGTGTACAACAACGGCGAATTCTTTGGCAGTATTTACTTCATTTACTTCATTCTGCGGGGCTTGATCGACCACGGGTATGGGGCACTGGCGGAAAACCTGCTGACAAATCCAGATGACCGGGCCGACCAAAAGACCTTCGCCGCGATCCTGCACACGTTGCGGGCAACCGTGACCCCCGAAGCTTGGAGCAACCAGCACAAACCGAACCTGACGCTGTCCCACCCCTGGGGCGCGTCGCCAGGGCTGACGATCGTCCAGGGCCTGGCGGGTATTATGCCCTTGCAAGCCGGCGGCTACCGCTTCAGCGTCCGGGTCCAGGTCACGCCGGGCACCACGTTCCAGCTCACCACGCCGTCCAGTCAAGGCTTGATCCGGCTCAACTATCACGAAGAGGGCCGCACCGCCGTACTGGCACTGACCGTGCCGATGAATGCCGAAGCCGTCGTCCGCACGCCCAAGGGCCCCATCGCCGTCGACAGCGGGACCCACACCGTCAGCTATCTGCGGCCGGTGCCCCTTGACGGGGATTAGGCCAGCACCTATTCTGAACACAACCCACAATTGAAGGAGTTTTTTTATCATGGCTAAAGTCGAAAGCTTCACCTTGGACCACACCGCCGTCAAAGCCCCCTATGTCCGCTTGATCACCGAAGAAACCGGGCCCAAGGGCGATCTCATTTCTAACTATGACCTGCGTCTGGTGCAGCCTAACGCTGACGCCATCGGCACCGCCGGCCTGCACACAATTGAGCACCTGTTGGCCTCCTTGTTGCGCGACCGGCTCAGCGGCGTGATCGATTGCTCACCATTCGGCTGCCGCACCGGCTTCCACCTGATCACTTGGGGTGCACATTCCACCACCGAAGTGGCCCAGGCGCTGAAGTCCAGCCTGGCGGCGATTGCCGATGACATTCAATGGGCGGACGTACCTGGTACGACCATTGAAAGCTGCGGCAATTATAAGGATCATAGTCTATTCTCGGCTAAGGAATGGGCGAAGAAAATTCTTACTGAAGGGATCTCTGATGATCCGTTTGAGAGACACGTTATCTAAAACATAACTCCAGTGCCACATAAAAATGCCATTCCAGGTTTCGGTCCGGAACGGGCATTTTGCATCTTGGCTATTTTTCAGCAATCAGACCACTGAGGAAAGCGCCTGTGATCAGAAACAGTAAAGGCAGCACCATATTCACAACTTGTCCAGATTGAATAATGCTCTCTCTGGTGTAAAGCAGCAACAGGACTAAACCAATAATGATGATACTGAATAGCGGCAGCAAAAAATGGCGGGACCAGCGCTCAGCGTATGTCTTACCGGCAGCAAAGAGGGCTGGTGCACAAGTTAATCCTAACAGCAAGAGCATTTCACTGGTCGGATCGGCAAACGGTGACACATTGACGAGATGGAGCACCAGCAAACAAAGCGTGGTAATAACCGCCACGTAAAAGCCGAATACCTTTGCCTTTTGCATGGTCAGGCACTCCCTTCTGTACCAATCTCATCATGGCCCAGCTTTATTGCAACGCTTTAGGCTTCTGAGAAATGCAGCTCCCATTCGCTAGCCAGTTTTCTGATTGACCCTAATGATACTGCACTTCCGCCGCATTCTTCTGCGTCGCCAATTCAATGAACGCCCGGGCGATCACTGTCGGGTCCATATGCCCGGCCTTGCCTTGCCGAATATACGTATTGATCGTCACCATGCCGGCAAAGACGCCCCGGGCATGCAGTTCCTTATTCAAGGCGACAACGTAATCCCGCAGCCCGGCTTTGCCGATGGCCTGCTCCACATCGGTCGGACCCGGCTTGGCTGCAACCACACTGCCGGTATACAGAAACACGCCGTTACCGGTCTTTTCCACATACGGCAAGCTGAGATTGGTCACGGTGATGGCTCCCAGCAGGTTGCTGGCCAGGCTCTCCGTGACCAAAGCAGCCGTCAATTGACTGGGCTTGTTCGTCGTCCGCTGGGTGGCATTGTAGTGCACCAGCTGCAAGCTGCCCTGGGCGCTGATCGTTGCCAAAGCCTTGATTACGCTGGTCGGATCCGCCGCATCGGCTGCCACGGAAAAGGCCGTGACGCCTTCACCGGATAATACCTTCACCAAGTCCGCCAATGGCTCCGCCTGCCGCCCCATAAGCGCAATCGTATACCCCTGGGCCCCCAACTGTTCCGCCATGGCCTGGCCTAAACCGGCGTGGCCTGGACCGACGATCAATGCAATTTTATTTGCCATTTGTACCCACTCCTCTTTCTTGATGGCGGTTAGCATAGCACGATTGCTGGCCGTCGCGGTCAAAAATGCTCAATAAAAAAACCGATGCATTCCGCATCGGCTTTTTAGCACGCTTACTTATCTTCCCGGGCCGCGTGGTTCTTCGAGTCCGGATTATTCTGACCATAATACGCATTGGCCCCATGCTTGCGGTAATAGTGCTTATCCAGCAAATACTGGGGCACATGGATGTCCTTATGTGTCAGCATCGTCGCATGGTAGGCAATATTGGCACAGACTTCCAGGACCTTGGCGTTGTAAACCGCCTTGTCCGGAGTCGCACCCCAGGTGAAAGGACCGTGCTGACCGACTAAGCAGCCGGGCGTCGCGTCGTAATCCAAGCCGCGGTCAGCGAAAGTCTTGACGATCACCTTGCCGGTATTTTCTTCGTAGGCATCCTCGATTTCGGCCTTGGTCAGCGGTTCAGTGACGGGAATATCGTTGTAGAAGGTATCGGCGTGGGTCGTGTTGACCGCCGGAATATCCAGACGAGCACTGGCAAAGGCCACGGCCATTTCACTATGGGTGTGGACGATGCCGCCGATCTTCGGGAAGGCATTGTACAGCACGGTATGGGTCGGGGTATCACTGGACGGATTCATGTTGCCTTCGACGACTTTGCCGTTTAAGTCCACGACCACCATGTCGCTGGGCTTCAGATCGCCGTAATCAACACCGGACGGCTTGATGACGAAGAGGCCTTTGTCCCGGTCGATCCCGGATACGTTGCCCCAGGTAAAGGTGACCAAGCCCAGTTTGGGCAGGCGCATATTGGCGTCGTAAACTTCGGTTTTTAACTTGTCTAACATCCGCAAATCTCTCCCTTGTATAATCTTACAAGCCCATTGTACGAAATGGACCGGCCCAATTCAATGGTTTGTCCGTATCAATATCACATTATCGATATTTATCCGGACTAATCAGTCAGCGGCTGGTCCAGCCACTGGTGAATTTGCGCCAGGGCCGGGGCTAATTCAATGAGCGGTGGCAGCCCGCCCAACCGGGTTATGGCAGTCGTTGTTTCGGTGTACAGGGCCAGTGTCTGGCGCAGGGCCGCGGTGATCGCCAGGGTGTTATGCAGGTCATACGTGGCCATGACCCGATCCCGGACGGCGGTGGGCAGCGCCGCCCACAGTCCCTTATGGCTTACGCCAGGGTCGAATTGACCGCTGCGTTCCAGAGTCACCTGCCATGACAATAGCCGAAATAACTCCGGACGCAAATAATCATTGAATTGACCGGCCGCATAAATCAAATTGTGCCGGGCCAGACCCTTCACCACATTGCCGGCGATCCAGAGCAGTTCGGCGCAGTGATCAGCAAACTCAGCCTGGGTGGGCGCCGCCAAATAAAAGCTGCTGGCATCCGTCGGCCGCGGGGGCACAGGCCCGATACCCCGCCGCCAGACGATTGCATTCAAGCTTTCCGCCGCTAAGTAATCGTCAATCACCGCCGCCGGCGCCAGCTTCAGATCCATCCGCTGACTGCCGGGATAGCGGGTGAGAAAAGTTTCCCAATAAACGCCGCCCTGACCCCACAGATCCTTTTCGTGAAAATGCCGGACGATCGTCGGAGTACCGAACAGCGCCAAATAAGGGGCCGCATATTTCGACGCCGTGTCAGTCACAAACAGGGTGACATCCAAGTCCTGCCAGGCATCGCCCCTTTTTCCCGGGTCATTCAGCGATCCTTCTACCCCCACGGCTTGAACGTTGGTATCCCGTTCCACCAGTGCCAGTACCTGGGCCAGCATTTCTCCCGGTGTCTCACTCATGTTTTTCTTCATCCCCGTGCACAATCGTCCGGAAATCCAGGAAGCCGGCGGCTAAGCCGCGCAGCAGCACTTCCGCCGTGCCGGCATTCGTGGCAATGGGTACGTCGTAGACATCGGATAGCCGCAGCAGTGCGTTCACATCCGGTTCATGGGGCTGGGCGGTCAGCGGGTCGCGCAGAAAGATAATCAGATCCATTTGGTTTTCCGAAATCAAGGCGCCGACTTGCTGGTCACCGCCCAGCGGGCCGGAATTAAACCGGTGAATTTTTAAACCAGTGGCGTCGCTGATCACTTGACCGGTATGGCCGGTGGCATACAGCTCGTGCTGGCGCAGAATCTCTTGATAGGCTGTGGCGATCCGAACAATTTCCGGCTTCTTGGCATCGTGGGCAATCAAAGCAATTTTCAAATAAAACGCTCCCTTCTTCTTAACACCGTCAGCATATCATACCGTCGGCCATTCGGTGAGGGTAATCGGGTAGTCAGCGATCGTTAACTGGTTGCCGGTCAACTGCACTGCCGGCACCTGGATATGGCCGTGGACCAGACTTTCTAACTCCCGGTCCCCCAGAAACAGGGTCACCAGGGTATGCGTACCCGGGGGCAAAACGCCGGTCTGCATGGGGATCCGGGTCTTAGGAAAATCAATGTTGGTGTTGGGTTCCGGCGTCGCTAGGGTCACCGTCAGATCCTTGGTGGGGGCGACGATGCCGACGATGCCGACCCGGGTCTGATAAAACACACTATTGGGAATGGACGTTGCCAGCTCCTGCTCATCTGAAGTGCCGCTGTCGGCAGCGGGGTCGCTAATATCGGCCCGACCCCTTCGCTGTACCAGACTTCATGGTGGTAAGTATCCGCCAGCTGAGTAAAGGGGCAATTATCACCATCACTAGTGCGATAGTGATACCCCACCGCCGGACCGCAGTGCTGCGCTTGGGACTGGGTTCCGTGCCCGAGGATGTGTTGGCATCGGCACCCAGTTCTACTTTCAGCATCCGCATCAGCGGATGCGGCCCGCCGAAGAGAATATGTAACAACGCCTGATAGGCCTCAGGCTGCTGCCATTTGTAGTCCAACAGCAAGCAGGAGGAATTATTGCAGTTCAGGCAGCCAAAGCCCTTGACGGTATTGGCGTCGCCCTGGTCGGTGTGAATGTCCCGGCCGGTGATCGTAAAAGTGGTGGTCATCGAATCGTCCTTTCTGCCCAATGATAGCGTCATCATCACTATCCTAACAAAAGCCGGGCACGAATGGCCCAGCTTCTTGGCATTGATTTATTTCTGAGCCTTATAATCCAACGGAATATTAGTCCACCGCTTATGGTAAAAGAACGCTGCCGCCTTAGGCTGGCGATCCCGGGTGAAGATCCCCTTCTTGTTGCCGTTGACCCGCATGTTGCCTTCCACCGTCTGGAAGTCGGCGAAGTTCCACACCTGCTCGCCCTTGATGAACGGGTAGCTGTCGAAGATCCGGCTGAACATTTCCAAGACTTCGACTTGATATTCTTCGCTCCACATCACGCTGGGCAGTTTGTGCAAACCTGCTTCCGTGTCGGCGCCGAATTCAGTGAAGACGATGGGTTTATTAATGCCGCTGGCGGCCCACTTGTCCATTTCTTCCCGTAAGCCCGCTTCGCCGTCCGAAATCTGATAGCCGGCGTAGTGGTACCAACCCGGATACCGATTCAACAGATAGATATCAGGGAAATCCAAGTCCTTCGAGGTCTCGATCGTATCGTCCTCGCTCAGGCTGAATGTGCGCGGCCGGCTTTGGGGATCCAAGTCCTTGGTTTCCGCGAAAATCTGTTTGAAGTACGGTACCGATTCTTCGGTCACCGTATCCGGTTCATTCAGCAGGCTCCAGGCAAAGACGGAGGGGTGGTTCTTATCCCGCTTGATCATATCGGTAATCTGGTCCAAGTGCTTGGCATGCAGCGGCTTGATCCAAGGGCCCTTAAAGAAGGATTGATTCAAACCGCCCAGGAAGGATGCCGCGGCCATTTTGAAGCCGACCGCTGGCACTTCGTCGATGACCAGGAAACCTTCCCGGTCGGCCATTTGATAAACCTGTTCATCGTAGGGATAGTGGGAGGTCCGGAAAGAATTAGCCCCGCTCCACTGCATCAGGGAGAAATCCTTTTTTTCTACATTCAGGTCGAAAGCTCGTCCAGCAAAGGGCGAATCCTCGTGCCGGCCAAAGCCCTTTAAGTACACGGATTGGCCGTTGACTTGGATCTCTGTCCCGACGATCTTGATCGTCCGAATGCCGATTTCGGCACTGTATTCATCCACGATCGTTGTGTCATTGGTGATTTGCAGCGTCAAAGTGTACAGATAAGCCGCGCGGACATTCCAGAGATGGGCGTTGGTCACGTGCAGCGTGCCTTGTTTGCCGGTGTTTTCAGCCACGACTTGGCCGTCCGCATCCCGCATGACGGCAACAACATCGTGTTCCCCCGTCGTGGTCACGGTATAGTGCACATCCGCGTCCGCACCAGCCAGGGTGAAATCAGTCGTATAATCCTCGATCCGTTCCTCGGGCAAGGTAATCAAATGGACAGAGCGGTTAATACCGGAGTAGTTATAGAAGTCGAAAAAAGGCCGGACCATTTTCTTGCCATTCTTCAACGTGATCGTATCACCGGCCGGCAGGGCTTCCCGGGACAGTTCGTTGTTGCCCTGCACCACCACGGTATTTTCTTCCCCGTAATGCAGTGCATCGGTCACGTCCGCCACAAACGGCAGGAAGCCGCCCTCGTGGCTGCGGATCTTGACGCCATTGACGTAGATCGTCGCCCGATGCGTCACCGCGTCAAAGCGCAGGCCCACGAAACGGCCCTGGTAATCCGCCGGCACGAAGAACTTTTTCTCATACCAGAAATCCCCAGTGTATTCCCGGGCGTCTTTATCCGTGAAGAAATCATTAAAGCTGGCCGGTACCGGCATATCGACGGCCTTGGGCAAGTGCTTGGCCCAGCCCTCCTGTGGGCCAACGCCCACCGCATCAAAGGAGAAGCGCCAGAGCCCATCCAGTTTTTGATCGGTGCGGACGGCATTGACGACTGGGTATAATAAACTTTGTTCCATTTTTGAGTGACCTCCCGTAACTAATTCGTTTTCGAAAATTGCTTACAGGAAATAGCGTACTGAATTTTAGTAAAACTGTCAATAAACGTTTTACCAATTTTATGTATTCGAACCGTATGTGCCTTATCAAAAAGCTTTTAATCGGCATTCACGTTTTAGTAAAAATGGGTAAAGGCCACAAAAAAGAGACTGGAGAGCAATCGCTCGGCCCAGTCTCGCAAACGACTATCGGCTTAACTTATTTGCTGCTTTCCCGTAAAATCAACTTGGTCGCGTAATTGAATTGGCGTGCCACCCGCTTAGGATCCGAAATCCGTTCCTGCAACAGCTGGACCGCCCCAGCACCCATCAGATCCGTGTAGGCATGTACTGTCGATAACCGCGGGCTCGTATATTTAGCCACGGCCACGTCGTTAAAACTGATCAAGCTGACCCGCTCCGGAATGGGCAGATCGTGTTCGTTCAGCGCCCGGATCACGCCCACGGCCATGGCATCGTTACCCACAATGAAACCGTGGGGCAGTTTGTCGCCCAACTGGTCAATGGCTTCGTTCATTAACGCGTACCCGGATTCCGGAGTGAAGGCCCCCACAAAAACATGCTCCGGAGTATACACCCCGGCTGCTTGGCCAAAGGTCTCGAAAGCCTGCAAACGGGTGTCTTTGATTTCTTGATGGCCGATGCTGGTGGCTTCTTGGCCGACGATCAGCCCAATATCCTGGATGCCGGCAGCCAAGTAATGATCAATGATCCATTTCACGGGGCTGACATAATCGCTGGTCACACTATCAAAGCCGTCCGCCAAAGAATTTTGGCCGACGAAAACCACCGGCAGCTTCTTTGCTGCAATATCCAGCATCTCTTGATGACCGTACTTGCCTAGGGCAATGATCCCAGAAAACGTGCTGTTCACGGCTTCGTTGAAATTTTCCGTGGTCACGTATTGCAGCGCCGCCCCGCTGCTTTGGACAGTGTTCTCAATGGCATATTGGATCTGCAAATAATACAGGTCATTCAATTCCTGCTTCTCGCTATGCCATTGAATCACAGCAATCTTCGTCGTGGTCTTCGGGGTCTTCTTCCGCCGGGGTTTATATTCCATTTCTTCCGCCACGTGCAGCACCCGGGCCCGGGTCGCGTCGGTGACAGACAGGGTGGTATCGAAATTCAAAATGCGTGACACAGTGGAAATCGAGACCCCTGCTTTATTGGCGATATCTTTGATGGTAGTCGTTTTCTTTTTCCTGCTTTCCGTGTAATAGGCGAAAGCCTTCACAATGGTGTTAATACAACTATCCTATCATGTTTTAGTAATCTTTTGGCCGGTAACGGCTCGTTTTTTCCTCGGTATCGGTACCATTTTTTCTGGCCTATGTGATAATGGAAGAAAATAGGTTGGCATGGCGCTCTTCGCAGGCTGCCGTGCCAAAGCTGCGCAACCTCCGGCGGAATTGGGCTGGCGATGCGCAGCAAGTGCGTAGCCGGTCCTGCGAAGCTAGTGGTGACGGCGCTTTGAGCCCGCAAAAACCGCGGTCTCAAAGTCGCCTAACCACATCGGCGGCAAAGCCGCCGTGTGGTTTCCACCACTGAGCCCATTCCGCCTCCGGTTGCTCCGCATTGGCACTCGCGTATTAGTGAATAAATGCCATCCGCTCAAGAAAAGACAAAAAGGAGTTGGTTTTCATGGTCCAAGATCCGCAGGCCATTCAGCAAGAATCGTATCATGACGGAATATTCAGTATCGCCACCACCAAACTGCACGGGCAGTTGAGCTGGGTGAATGACCATATTGTGCGGGTACAGGTCAGCCAGACTGACCACTTCCCAGATCGGCCGACTGTTCCAGCGGACGTCCAAGTGGATAAAAACGGCGACCACACCGTCGCCACCGGCGGCAGCGGGCAAACGGACGAGACACCGATCGTGATCAACAACGATCACTACACCCTGACCACCGCCGATGCCTACCAAGCCGATTGGGAAAAGGCCCATGGGACGCTGCACATCAGCGGGCCCCATGGTGCCATCGTCGATCTGCATTTGCCCAGTTGGGACGACGCGGGTAAGACGTGGACCGCTCGGCTGACCTTTTCTCCAGACGAGTACTTCTTCGGCGGCGGCACGCAAAATGGCCGCTTTGCTCTGCGCGGACAGCGGGTGACGATTGCCAATACCAATCTGTGGACCGCCGGCGGGGTCGCCTCGCCGGTGCCCTTCTATTGGTCCACCGCCGGTTACGGTGTGCTGGTCAATACCTTCACCCCGGGGCTTTATGATTTCAGTACCCCCGCCCACGGTGTCCAGTTATCCCACGATGACCCGTATTTTGATGTTTACATTATCCTAGGCCCAGATCCGACCCATCTGATCCACGGCTACCACGAATTGACCGGCAAGCCAGTACTGGCCCCGCGGTTCAGTTTCTATCCGGCCCATTTGAACGCCTATAACCGGGATTATTGGCTGCCAGTGACTAAGAATTCCGTCGGCGCGATCCTTTTTCCGGACGGTCAGTGGTACAAGGAATACCAGCCTGTGAGCGAAAAGACGTTTAACACCGGCTACCGGGCCGGTGCGATCACGGTTGCCGGGCAGACCCTGGTGCCCAACGTGGGCGCGGCGCCGGTGACTTTCACCAAACACGATGCACAAGGCAACCCCACCGGGGCGGTACATGAATCGCTGAATGGCGAGGGCCCCAGTGCTCAATTCTCGGCCCGGGCGGTGCTGGATCGGTATCTGCAAAACAAAATGCCGATTGGCTGGTTCCTGCCTAACGACGGTTACGGTGCCGGCTATGGCCAAACGGCCGATTTTGCCGGCGACTTAGCCAATCTGCGGGACTTCACGGCCTATGCCAATGATCAGGGCGTGGCGGTGGGCCTGTGGACCCAAGAAAAACTCCACCCCGATGATCCGGACCACCCGCAAAAGGGTGAACGGGACATTGGCCAAGAAGTCGGCGCGGCCGGCGTCGCCGCGGTGAAGACAGACGTGGCCTGGGTCGGTGAGGGATATACCTTCGGCCTGCACGCCACGGCCGACGCGGCGGCCGCGATGACCAAAGCCGGCCACGGTCGCCGGCCGTTCATCATGAGTCTGGACGGCTGGGCTGGTTCCCAGCGTTACACCAGCATCTGGAGCGGCGATCAAGGCGGTGATGACTGGGAAAACATCCGCAGCCACATTGCCACGTATTTGAGCACCGGCCTGTCTGGCAACCCCAATGTCGGCAGCGATATCGACGGCATCTACGGCGGGCGCGACCCGCTGATTCAGACCCGGGATTTGCAGTGGAAATCCTTTACACCCATCCAACTGAACATGGACGGCTGGGGCAGCCAGCCGAAAAACATGGGCTTAGTCTTTGGCCAGCCTTTTGTTGCGATCAACCGGGCCTATCTGCAATTCAAGACCACGCTGCTGCCTTATCTGTATACGCTGGCCCACACCGCCCGGGAAACGGGGGCGCCCATTGTCCGGCCGCTATTCTGGCTGGAACCGGACGCCTATACCTACGGCAGTGACACCGATACTGAGTTCCTGCTGGGAGATGATCTGCTCGTGGCACCGGTCACCAGTCCGTATCGCCTCGCCCAGGACGGCAGTGCCCGGGTGCCGCATCTGTATCTGCCTGATCCCCACGCCACTTGGGAAGACTTGTTTACCGGGGAGCGGTATGCCGGCGGACAAACCTTAGCCGATTATCCGGCGCCCCTGGCCCAGACGCCGATTTTCGTCCGAGCTGGGTCCCTGCTGCCCCGGGTACCGGTCCACTTGACCCCCGGCCAATATCCCGCGGATACTCGCATCGTCACGTATTTCCCCGGGCCGCGGCCCAGTGAAACCACCGTTTACAGCGATGACGGCGCCACGTTGGCCTATCAAAATGGCGAATTCGCCACCACGGCGTTGCGCGCCACGGATGACGGCCGCCGGATCATTTTCACTCTGAACGCCACCCAAGGCACCTATGCCGGTCAGAACCAAGCCCCGCTTGTACTCCTGCAAGTGGCCACTGACGCCCGCCCGCACACGATTCAAGTCACCGGCAATGGCGAGACCCGCAAGCTCCGCGAAGCCCTCAAGCCGGTCACGGATGCGCCTAGTTGGCAGATGGGCCCGCTCACCGCCTGGCCGCTGGCCCCCATCGCGCCGTGCAGCGGCATCACCGTCGCCCTGCCGGCTCAAGCCATCGACACCGACGTAACAATTATCATTGATTATTAAGTGAGAAAGGAAGAGCGTATGTCCACACCAGTTATTATCAGTACCGATCCTGGCATCGACGACGCGGTCGCCATCGCCATTGCCCTAGCCGACCCGCAGCTTGACGTGCAACTCATTTGCCCGGTCGCCGGCAATGTCAGTCTGGTCCATACCACCGACAACACCCGGAAGCTGCTCACGCTCCTGCACCAAACCGTCCGGATCGTTCCCGGCAGTCAGCGGCCCCTGCTGCGGCTGCCAATCAACGCCGGTAACATCCATGGTGTCAGCGGGTTGGCCGGTTACGATTTTCCAGCGCCCACCGTCCCGGTGGATACCGCGACTACTGCCGCAGCCGCCATGCACGCCGTCGTCAGCCAGCAGCGTGACAAGACCACCCTGGTGGCCATTGGTCCGCTCACCGACATTGCCCTCTACCTGCATCAATACCCCGCCGACCGGGCGCGCATCGATCAGCTCGTGCTGATGGGCGGCGCCATCGGCCGGGGCAATTGGGGTGTACTGTCCGAATTCAACTTCGCCGCCGACCCAGAAGCCGCCGACATCGTCTTCCGCTCCGGGGTCAAAATCAAAATGGCCCCGCTGGAAGTCGGCACGCAAGCCAAAATCATGCCCGCCGTGACCGCCCAAATCCGCCAACTTGGCACAGTCGGCGATATGTTTTATCACCTTTTCACCCACTACCGCGGCGGCAGCATCCAAACCGGGTTGAAAATCTACGACGCTCTGGCCATTGCGTTACTGACCCAACCCGACCTGTTCACCCTGGCCGCCACCAATGTCACCATTGAAACCCAAGGCACCTATACCGCCGGCGCCTCCTTAGTCGATCTCCAAGACCGGCTGCACGAACGGCCCAACGCCCAAGTCGCTACCGCGGTGGACTTGCCCCGCTTTACAGAGTGGTTTGTCACCGCGCTGAGCCGGCTTGCGTAATATACCGGCAAGCATTATTTCTGTTAGCACTTTCAGCAGTTCTTGTCAATAGCTGATCATTGACTTATGCGAACCTTACCAATATACTATAGAAAGAATGGTAACGATTGCACAGACGCCGATTTCGCACTTGCCTAAGCTCAGTGGGGGGTATTCGACGATGAAAAAATTATGGATGTTCCTGCACAAGGAAAGCTTTACGATCGTATTGATTTTTGGCGGTGTGACGACCCTTTTGTCCAGAGCGTTTTCAACCGATTTATCCGCGCTTGGCGTCGCCGCAGCGACAATTTCCGGGCTGGCTTTCATCCACTATCGCGAAGTGCATGAGCTGCAAACCGGGCGAACCGATGGTGTGCCGCCTGCATCGCCACACCTCAATGACAGCCATTGATCGTGCTGCCCAACACAATTGTCAGCTCCAACTGACGCTGGCTTTTCTCGCTTATTACGGGAAAAGCCAGCGTTTTTTTGTCTGGCATAACCGAATAATCACTCTCGTTATCAGCTAAACCCGAACATTAAACGAATATCTAATCGAAATTGTCCTTTTATCGTTCGCTTTTTCGTGCTATCCTTAACTCAACATTTCTCAATCAGAAAGGATGGCATCATGCAAAAAGTCAACCGGTTCTTACTGTTGATACCGGCAGCATTAGGAATTATCGTGTTTGCCCTGTTTCCCTTGATTCAAATCGCGATTCCCACCGTCACCTCCGGGGCAAACCCGATTGCCCTGTATGCCCAGTTCTTGCAAAGCAACTACGATTTGCAAGTCATATTCCGAACATTGACGATTGCCACGGTCACGACAGTGATCACCGTCCTGCTGGGCTTGCCTACCGCGCTGTGGATCAGCCGGCAGAGCGTGTCCTGGCGCCAGTTTCTCTCCGTGATCATTCTCTTCCCGATCCTGACCAACGCCGTGGTCCGCAACTTTTCCTGGATCATCATCTTGGGGAAAAACGGCGTCTTGAACAACATGCTTCAGGCCTTGCACCTGATCAGTGCGCCGCTCACTCTGTTGTATACGAATACGGCGATTGTCATCGGCTCCGTTTACCTCTTTCTGCCCATTATGATCACCACCCTCGTGGACAGTGCCAATGGGTTGAATCCGGAAATTGAGGAAGCCGCCGCTGTCTTGGGTGCCCGGCCATTCACCATTCTCCGGGAAATCATCCTGCCCCAGATGGCCCCGGCTATTCTCACCGGCGCCATCCTGGTCTTCTCCGGAGCCATGACTGCTTATACGACCCCACAATTACTGGGCGGCAACCGCCACTTGGTGATGTCCACCTTGATTTATCAGCAAGCCATGACCCTGGGCAATTGGACCAACGCCAGCGTTGTCGCCATGGTCTTGATTGTTCTGTCCCTCATCGTCTTAGGCCTGCTTCGGTGGTACACCGGACGGCTAGATCGGCGGGTGGATCATGCTTGATCGGCACAATCACGTCCTCCAATTGATCGGCGTCATCGTCCTCGCCCTGCTGATCCTGCCCCTGGGCATCGTCGTCGTGACGTCCTTTGGCACCGAACCGACGATTTCGTTCCCCATTAAAGGGTTCACCCTCGCCTGGTACGCCAACATTTGGACCCAGCCGGCCTTCGTAGACGGCTTCCAGTCCAGTCTGACGATTGCGCTGCTGGCCAGTCTGCTGGCCCTGCTCATCGGGGTGCCGGCGGTGTACGCCTTGACCCGGTTCGACATTCCCAAGAAGGGCTGGTTCCAGACCCTGTTTCTCAGCCCGACGCTGATTCCGGAAATCGTTATCGGCTTCGCCCTGTACCAAACTCTGGTCATCGCCTGGCGCCTGCCGCTGTGGCCCAGCCTGCTCATCGGCCACCTGCTGCTGTGCCTGCCCTACGTCATTCGGCTGGTCACCAGCAGTATGCTGCACCTGGACCCGCACATTGAAGAAGCCGCTTGGACCTTGGGGACCAGCCGGCCGCGGGCCTTTTTCACCATTGTCCTGCCGAATATTCGGACTAGTATCGTGGCGGCGTTCATGCTGTGCTTCATCAATTCGTTCAACAACATCCCGATTTCGCTCTTCTTGAACGGGCCCAGCCAGAACATGCTGCCGACAGCGATCCTGAATTATTTGCAAAACAACTACGACCCCACCGTCTCGGCACTGTCCGTTGTCTTAATGCTCTTTACCGCGGTACTGATGCTGCTGATGGAAAAACTGCTGGGCGTGGGCGCGTTGACCACGACCGAAACTAATTAGGAGGTTCTATTATTGGCTCGTTTGACACTCAATTCTTTGGCCATGACATACGGTCACGGCGATCCCATTTTGCACGACTTATCCCTCGCCGTCGCCGACGGCCAGCTGGTCTCCCTGCTCGGACCCAGCGGCAGCGGTAAAACCACGACGCTGCGCATCATCGCCGGCCTGCTCCAGCAGACCAGCGGGACGATCAAGGTGGACGACGAAGACATCAGCCGCGTGCCGGTCTACAAGCGCGGGTTGAGCATGGTGTTCCAGAGTTACGCTCTGTTTCCCCACCTCACCGTCTTCGCCAATGTGGCTTACGGCTTGAAGCGGCAAAAGCTCAGCAAAGCCGATATTACCGCGAAGGTCACCGCCATTCTGCAAACTACTGGCTTGACCGACCTGGCGGAACGCTATCCCCAGGAACTCTCCGGCGGCCAGCAGCAGCGGGTCGCTTTAGCCCGGGCGCTGGTCGTTGACCCCCGCCTGCTTCTGCTGGATGAACCGCTCAGCAATCTGGACGCGAAGCTGCGGGTGGCGATGCGGGAAGAAATCCGCCGGCTGCAATTGCAGCTGCACACCACGACGATCTTTGTCACCCACGACCAGGAAGAATGTTTCGCCATTTCGGATAAAGTGGCCGTCTTGAACCAGGGCAAGATCGAACAATATGCCGCGCCCGAAGAGATTTATCACCATCCCCAGACGGAGTTTGTGGCCCGCTTTATCGGCTTCGAAAACTTTCTGCCGGTGAACGGTACCGTGGCGGATCATGCCTATCGGGTGGGGGATCAAACCGTCGCCGTGGCGGGGCCCACGAAACCGGATGCCAAGGTCCTGACGATTCGGCCCAATCAGATTCAACTGAGTCCGGATGATCAGGGGCTCAGCGGTCAGGTCACCATCCGCACGTATCTGGGTAGTGCCTACCGCTACACCGTCGATAGTCCTCTGGGTACCCTGCAGATCGACGGCCCCACCGAGACCCCCGTGGCCATCGGTGCCCCGCTGCACTTCACCTTGCCCGCTGACCAATTGCTGCCGTTAGAAGCCTAGTCAATCACAATAGGAGTGTTCAATAAAATGAAGAAATTTTCCCGTGCTGCCCTATCTGTTGCTGTCCTCGCTGTCGCTGTGCTCTTTGCCGGCTGCGGCAGCAAGGCCGCTGCTTCCGGCGGCAGTCTGTCTGTTTCCACCTTTGGCCTGTCCACAAAACAAATGACCAGCGATATCTTCGATCCTTTCAGCAAACAGTTCGGCACCAAAGTCCAGAGCCAGTTCGGCGACAGCAGCCAGCGTTTCACCCAGGTAGCCCATAATCCCAACGCCGCCGTGGATGTGATCGAGCTTTCCCAAAATAACGCTTTGTCGGGCAATAAGAAAAACCTGTTCAAGAAACTCGACTTTTCTAAAATCAAGAACTTCAACACCTTGAGCAGTGCCCAGCAGAAGCTGGCCAAAGAAACGAACAGCGTGCCGTATACCGTGAACAGCATCGGCATCATTTACGACCCCAGCAAGACTGGCAAGATCACATCCTGGGATCAGCTCTGGAGCGGCAAGCTGAAGGGCAAGATCGCGATTCCCGACATCACCACCACCTTTGGTCCGGCAATGCTTTATGTGGCAGGCGACCACGCCGGCACACCGGTGACCAAGGATAACGGCAAGGCGGCTTTCAAAGCCCTGGCCGATTTGAAGCCCAACGTCGTCAAGACCTATACCCAATCTTCCGATCTGGCTAATATGTTCAAATCCGGTGAAATCACCGCCGCTGTCGTCGGCGACTTCGCGGTGGGCATGATTCAAGCCGCCGACAGCAACGCTGTCTACACTGTACCGGCCAGCGGAACTTACGCTAACTATGATACAGCCAGCATTTTGAAGAGCAGCAAGAACACCAAGGCGTCTTATGCGTACCTGAGCTACCGGTTGAGCAAGACGGCGCAGGCGAAGGCAGCGGGACCCAAGTCCTTGAATAATGCACCGGTGAACGATACGGTTAAATTGTCTGCGGCAAATGCAAAGAATAAGACGTATGGGGCCATTGCCAAGCGGGCGAAGACGATTGATTTTGATTATGTGAACAGCCATTTGAGCGGTTGGATCAAGACGTGGAATTCGTTGATGAATAAGTAGTCGCGCGTTGATGAAATTAGTTCCACTCAGATAGAAAGGGTTCGAAATGACAACTGTCGATTTATTACTCACGAACGGGCACGTCTTCAGCAGCGCGCTGCATCGGTTTATTGAGACCGATGTGACGGTGCTGGACGGTAAATTTTACTGGCTGCCGGCGCCGGGGGCGTTTACCGGAGACGCGAAGAAAACCATCGATCTCGCCGGGACGTATATGATCCCCGGGATGGTGGATTCGCACATGCACATTGAAAGCTCCATGACCACCCCGACCCGGTTCGGCCGAGCAGTGGCCGCCCATGGGACAACGACGGTGATCGCAGACGCCCATGAAATTACTAACGTGGCCGGTCTGCGAGGCCTGCAGGAATTCATGGCGCAACCCAGCGACATTGATGTGTTCTACGCCATTCCTTCCTCAGTGCCTTCCACTAACCCGGACATGGAGACCACTGGTGGGATCATCGGGGTGGCCGAGACCAAAGAATTGCTTAAGAACCCGCGCATCATTTGCCTGGGCGAAGCCATGAACTTCAAAGGCATCACCTCCGAACCGGATTCGCTGATTCGCCAACTGATCGCGGAATGCCGGCGGGAACGGCCGACAATGCCCTTGGAGGGCCACTGTCCCAAGTACACCGGGGAAGACCTGGCCAAGTTTATCTACAGCGGGATCACGTCGGACCATACACAGCAGACGCCCGCGTCGATTTTGGAAAAGGTCACCAACGGCATGTTTGTCCAGCTGCAGAAGAAATCCCTGACCGCAGAAAATATTGCTGCCGTCAAGGATCATCACTTATTTGAAAATGTCGCCCTGGTCACCGACGACGTCATGGCCGACGATCTGCGCCACGGCCATCTGAACAAGATCGTCCAGCAAGCCATCAATCTTGGACTGGATCCAGTGGATGCCATCTACATGGCCACTTATACCCCGGCCCGGCACATGGGCTTATGGGATCGCGGCAGCATCACCCCCGGCCGGGTCGCTGACTTTATTATTCTCCGCGACCTGCAGGCCTTCGACGTGGTCGCCGTCTATAAGAACGGTCAACTGGTCGAACCGGCTGCGGACCAAAGCCCCGCCGATCCCCACGCGTTCAGCGCGGATCTTCGGCACTCGGTCCAGGCGAAGCCCATTACCGCTGCCGATTTGCAATTGCGCGTACCGGATGACGTCTCAGCAGTCACCGCGAACGTCATCGAGATCGCTGCGGTGGGGACGTTCACCAAACGCGTCCCAGTTAAACTCACCGTTAAGGATCATCTGGTACAGTGGCAGGACGCCGGCTTGGCCTTGCTCATGATCCAGGAACGTTACGGTCACGGCGGCCATATTGCGTTCGGTTTGGTGAAAGGCGCGCTGAGCCGCCCCGGTGCAGTGGGGGCCACATGGGCCCACGACCACCACAATGTCATGGTCATGGGCACGACTATTGCCGATATGGTTGCTGCCCAAAACGAATTGATTGCCGAACAAGGCGGCTATGTCGTTGCGCAGCACGAGCAGATCGTCGCCAACGCCCCGCTGCCCATTGGCGGCGTGGTCAGCGATGCCCCGATCCCGGTGCTTGGTAAACAAATTGCCGATGTCCGGCAAGCGATGCAAAACCTCGGGTACCATAACACCAACGAAATCATGTCGTTCTCCACCTTGTCGCTTCTGGTATCTCCGGCCTTTAAGATGTCGGATAAAGGATTGTTCGACGTGAAGAGTCAGGTTGAAATTCCACTATTTACTGAATAAAAATAGGCGCGAACGTCAGCCGTCCTCACCCTTTAATGAACAACTAATCAGTGCTGTCACCGTGGTCTTACGTCACGCTGGCAGCATTTTTCCTGTCCTCTACTTTTTCTCATCGATCAAGACTGTCCCCGCCGGCGGATTCTGATTCAGGGCGCCGACAATGGGATGGGGCAGGTAAAGCGCCTCTAAATAATCCACATCCGCAGGGGTTAAATGCACGGCCAGAGCGCCCGCCGCCTCTTCCAAATGGGCGGCCTTCGTCGACCCGACGATGGGCGCGGCGACGCCTTTGGCCCACTGCCAAGCCAATGCGATCTGGCTCATGGATACCTGATACTTGGCCGCCAATTCAGCGACCCGCTGGACGATCCGATAATCCTCCGCTTCGGTCTTATCGTACTTGCCCATCGACACTTTATCCGTCCGGCTGCGCAGCGTATCAGTATGCCACCCCGTATGGCTCAGATGCCCTGCCGCCAGTGGGCTGTAAGGCATTAAGGACACATTCATTTGGTGACAAATCGGGATCAATTCCCGCTCATCTTCCCGATATAGAAGATTGTAATGGTTTTCCATGGTTTGGAACTGCGCCCAACCATGATCCCGGGCCGCCAGCTGCATGTTATAGAACTGATACCCATACATCGCCGACGCGCCAATGGCCCGCACCTTCCCAGCTTTGACCAGATCGTTCAGGGCGGCCATCGTTTCTTCAATCGGCGTGTCGTAATCAAACCGGTGAATAATATAGAGATCCAGGTAATCTGTGCCCAGCCGCTTCAGCGACCCGTCAATTTCCCGCTGAATCGCTTGGCGGGACAGCCGGCCAGGATTGAAGTAAACCTTTGACGTAAGCACAACTTTGTCCCGGGCAATATTCTGATGCAATGCCCGCCCTAGGTATTCTTCGCTCGTACCCTGGGAGTATACATTCGCGGTATCGAAAAAATTGATACCTAACGCCAATGCATCCTTAATCACTTTCTCGCTGGTCGGATAATCCAACGTCCATTCGTGCATCGTGCCGGGCTGGCCGAAGCTCATCGCACCGACACAGATCTTTGAAACTTTGATATCGGTGCTGCCTAGTGTTGTATAGTCCATATCAATTAACGCCTCTCTGTAGTCGTTTACCAGTTGCCAATGGTCTTTTCCTGACCATCCTTCAGTGTAACTGGTCCTTGCTGTTATTAGAAATACCAATTATCAATGACCCGATATAGAGTGCGGTTATCAATTAACTTTGGCATATGTCCCGGCGCAAAAAAACATGGCCCCGTAATGGCGACCATGACTGGCGAACAGAAACGCAGCTGCGCTCCTCTTATTTTGCTTGACGGTACTGTAACAACTGCCGGCTCAGGTCTTTCGTTTGACCATAAACCTGACGATAAATCTGGTGCAGTGCCGCATACCGCTGGGCATTATCTGCATTCGGCTGATAGGTCTGGCCGTAGTGGACAAATTCTTTGGCACAATCCGCAAAGGAAGCGAACCAGCCCAATCCGACAGCAGCCAGCATTGCTGCCCCCATGCCGGGCCCCTGTTCGTTTTCCAACCGGACCACCGGCGTGTTGAACACATCGGCCTGGATCTGCAGCCAGAGCGGGCTCTTGGCGCCGCCGCCGACGGATACGATCGTGTCGTACGTCTGGTGTTGGGCATCGTAGATATCCAACAAGTCGCGGAAAGAGAAGATGATGCCCTCCAGCACGGCGCGGGTGAAGTCAGGGCGCTGATGGGTACCATCAATGCCGATGAACGACCCGCGGATATTGGCATCAGCGTAGGGCGTCCGTTCGCCCATGATGTACGGGGTGAATAGCAAACCATTGGCGCCGACCGTGGATTGGGCCGCCTCGTTGACTAGATGGGTGAAGTCTTCGTGGGCAGCGAAGGTCCGTTTATACCAGCTCAGGGAATACCCAGCGGCCAGCGTCACGCCCATGGAATACGACTGGCCGGTAACCGCGTGATCCTCCATTTGGAGAACACCGTGATAGGCCGTATCCGCCGAAGCCTCGTGCTTGAGGATCACCCCGGAGGTGCCGATACTGCACAGCACCATGTTCGGAGCAATGATCCCAGCCCCTAAGGCCGCGGCCGCGTTGTCGGCGGCGCCGCCAAAGACCCGGGTGGATTGATGCAGGCCGGAAAAGATCGCGAAGGCCTCGCTGATCGGCCCGACTTCCGTCACGGAGTTGATTAGCGGCGGACACATGCTGGCGGGAATATCGAAGGCATCCAGAATTTCTTGACTCCATGCGCCCTGCTTAATATCCAACATCACGGTCCCCGTGGCATCGGAATAATCAATGGCTAGCTTCCCGGTCATGCGATAGCGGACATAATCCTTGGGCAACAGGAACGTCGCGGCTTTGGCCCAAATATCCGGTTCATTCTCCTTCACCCACAAGATTTTCGGCAGGGTAAAGCCTTCCAGCGGCCGGTTTCCAGTGATTTCAATGAACCGGTCTCCCAGTTTGGCTTCGATCTCCTGACACTGGGCCGTAGTCCGGGTATCGTTCCACAGCATTGCCGGCCGCAATACTTTATGCTGCGCATCCAGCAGAACCAGCCCATGCATCTGACCCGAGTAACTGATTCCGGCGATTTCTGCTGGTCGAATATGGTGGTTCAAAATCAGCCGGACGATAGCCACGGCCGTCCCGTTGACCCATTCGTCCGGGTTCTGTTCACTGTACCCCGGTTGCGGCTGACTGAGCGGGTAGTCATAACTTTCCTGGGCCGCGATGTGCCCCGTCCGGTCCACCGCGGATACCTTTACCGCACTGGTGCCGAGGTCGACGCCAAGAACATACTCTTTCATGTATGCAAGCCTCCAAAAAACGGGCGGGCCGATAGGGACCTGCCCGCTGAGTTGTGTGATTAATTACTTTCCTAAAGTGTCCACGATGTAGTGGTTGATCGTGTCCTTGATCTGTTCCAAATGATCAGAATGCGTCGCGTCGATCCAGTGGCTCTGCGGCTTGTCCAGAGAATAGTCTTCCAAACTCTGCATGGTGGCCTTGCCGGATTCAATGTCGGCACCCAAACCGGAATCAAATGAAGAATACCGCTTCTCAACGATGTCGTCCAGGTAGTGATCCTGCTTCATGCGCAATGCGACCCGCAGACCGGCGGCGAAGGAATCCATCCCAACGATATGGCCGTAGAACAGGTCTTCCGGCGCGAAGGAAGAACGACGCGGCTTCGCATCGAAGTTCAAGCCGCCCCGGGGACCAATGCTGCCGTTTTGGACGACTTCATACATTGCTGCCGTGGTCTCATAAAGGTTAGACGGATATTCATCGATATCCCAGCCGATCAGCTTATCGCCCTGGTTGGCATCCAGAGAACCCAGCAAGCCGGCAGTCCGGGCAACGCGGATCTCGTGCTGATAAGTATGGCCGGCCAAATTGGCGTGGTTGCCTTCCAAGTTCAGCTTGAAGTCCTTGTCCAGACCGTATTCCTTCATGAAGGCGATCGTCGTGGCGGCATCAAAGTCATATTGATGGGTCGTCGGTTCCTTAGGCTTGGGTTCCAACAGCATTTGAGCGTCAAAGCCGATCTCGTTAGCGTAGTCTTTCGCCATGTGGAACAGCTTCGCCGCATGGTCTTGTTCCCGCTTCAAGTCAGTGTTCCAGAGGGATTCGTACCCTTCACGGCCGCCCCAGAAGACATAATTTTCAGAACCGACGCGCTTGCCGATTTCCAGACTGTGCTTCAATTGCGCCGCAGAATAAGCAAAGATGTCCGCATACGGGGCTGTGCCCGCACCCTCAACGAACCGGGGGTTGGTGAACATATTCGCCGTGTTCCAGAGGACTTTCATACCGGTCGTCTTTTGGTACGCAACGATTTTATCAACGATCTTGTCCAAATTCTTGTTGGTCTCCCGCAAGGTATTGCCTTCCGGTGCCAGGTCGCGATCGTGGAAGCAGAGGAAGTCAACGCCGAGTTTTTGGTAAAACTCAAATGCGGCATCCACCTTGGCTAATGCATTGTCCATCGGATCCGTGTATTTGTCGTACGGGCGCTGCGCTGTCCCGTCACCAAACGGGTCCACCAGCCGCTGGTCAAAGGTATGCCAGTAGGCCACGGCGAACCGCAGCCAATCCCGCATCTTCTTACCACCGATTACTTCATCAGGGTTGTAGTAATGGAAACCGAACCCGGACTTCAGGTCATGGTTGCCGACGTATTTGATTTCTGGCACATGCCAAAATTCTGTCATTGGAAAAGCCTCCAGTTAATTAGTTGGTCTGTTAAACAAACTTACATGATTCATTTTATCGCGTTTGCCATAAAAAGCAACCGCTTTCTAGAATCTAATCTGCAAAATGTAAATCGAAGTCTTCCATATCTAAGACTTGATGCAAAAGTAATGAGCAACCACCTAACATAGTGGCATAACTTGAGTTATTGGTGAGTTTCACAGGCTGTTGAATCCCCAATTGACTGCCCGCACTTTTAATCTGGTCCATTAAGCGGGGAATTGCTTCAATCAATGGCGAATTGATATAAATTGCTTCAGGGGCTAGCGTAGTGGCTACGTTAAAAATGATGCGTGCAATTGCTACAGAAAAATTGGCTAATATGGTTTGTACTTCAGTATCGTTCGCCTGATCTAACTTAACAACATCGTCACGTACTAGATGGGCCAGCTTCTTTTTTTCTTTTATCTGATCAATAATGGCGTCTTCAGAACAGTAGTCTTCGACCTTTTGTCCCTTATCACTTCCTGCAGAGTTGCCGTCAGTGACCATCAGTGATCGACCAATCTCCCCGGCAGTTCCATTGAAGCCACGGTAAAGTTGATTGTTCCAAATAATACCAGCACCGATTCCCTTATGGATGCTAACCATCAGAATATTTTCTTTGCCGTCTGTGCCATTAAAATCACGCTCGTATATCGCAGCTAAATTAGCTTCGTTTTCCAGAACAACGGGTACAGCATATTTGGCCGAAAAATTAGCCACTAAATCAACCCCCCGTAAGTCAACCCAGGGTGACGTGACAACAGTATTATTACTAACTACACCGTGGACTGAAAAGCAAATACCAAGCAATCCCGTTTCTGTTTGAATCTTCTGGAACGCCTTTTGAATCTCATTATCAATGGCTGCCAAAATCTGTTGAATAGCTTCACCACGGGTACTGATACGGTGAAAATAGACGACATCACCATTGAAATAATTGGCCATTACGTGTAAGTGGTTGAAACCCAAATCAAAGCTCAAAAAGTATCCGTGACGAGCATTGATTTTCAACATTACTGGTCGGCGACCGCCAACTTTTGTTGACTCGCCAGCACCAATTTCAACGGTATAACCTTTCTTCTCCAGTTCGCTGTAAAGACTTGATACGGTAGATTTGTTTAGTCTAAGTTGCCGGGCAATGTCCACTCTGGAGATTGCCTGATGATTGAACATCTCGCGCAACACCAGTTTGGTATTGCGCTGATGTAACAAATCTTGCGTTTTAAGTTGTTTCATCAGCTTACCCCTTTCAAATCGCGCTTATGTTAACCTGTACCGTTAGTATATCTTTACAACCAACCCAGTTCAACTAACCGAACAGTACTATTGTTCGGTCAACGCAGCCCCATTTGATCGAATCACATTTTGATACCAGTAGAAGCTGTCTTTCGGAATACGAGTCAGCGTCTTTTCAGAGGTGTCATCCCGATTTACGTAGATAAAACCATACCGTTTGGCATACCCATTCAGCCAGCTCAGCAAATCAGTGAACGACCAGGCACAATAGCCCAACACGGGCACCCCATCTTGCAAAGCGCCATACAACTGCACGAGATGGTCGCGTAGATAAGTAATCCGATACGGGTCATGGATTTCACCGGTCGGCGTCAACTGATCGTAAGCACCCAATCCATTTTCAGTCACAATAATCGGCAGCTGGTATTTCTCGTAAACACTGCGCAGAGCCACCCGGAAACCGACAGGGTCAATTTCCCACCCAAACTCAGTTTTCTGCAGGTGCGGATTCTCAACTGACGTAAATAAATAGTGCTCAGGACTGTCTTGGTCATGATCAGCCGCCATCATATACGGGTCAATCGCCGCGAAGGTCTTTTCTGCAGGTGTATCGGTCTCCGCGACTGCGGGCCGGGCAACCGTCCCGCCGTGGTAGTAATTGATGCCCAAGAAATCAGGCTGAGCACTGGTCAGCAGAGCGGTATCCGCATCTGTCACAGTTGGCGCGATACCCATTTGCGTGAGCAGGCGGAAGATTCGGACCGGATAGTGGCCCCTGCAATAGATGTCTAGCCACCATGCGTTGTTGAATTCATTGGCATTCAGTGCAGCCAGCACATCGGCGGGATCACTCGTGGCTGGGTATACTTCACCATATCCGAAGCTCGGGCCAATCTGACCAGTGGGAACGAGCTCATGGAACAAATTAATTGCTGCGGCATTGGCTAAATTAACGACATGGTTGGCCGCATACATCCGTTTGATATCCGTCACATTGGGTGGATGACTAGCCCAACGGTAGCCTAGGCCGGTAAATACGTTTTGTTCATTGAAGGTCACCCAATACCGGACATCTTTCCCAAAACGGGTGAAGAGGACGCGGCAATACTGAATAAACGCATCGATTGTTTGGCGGGACTCCCACCCGCCGTATTTATCCTGCAGGGCCTGGGGCAGGTCCCAGTGATACAAGGTCAGAATCGGCTCAATTCCACGATCCTTTAACGCTTTAATCAAGCGGGCGTAAAAGGCAATACCGGCTTCATTCACTGCGCCTTCACCAGCGGGCAGGATACGACTCCAGGCGACACTGAACCGATACGCCTTCATGCCTAACTTTTGCATGAGGTCGACATCTTCGAGATAACGATCATAGTGATCAACAGCGATATCGCCGTTGGTCCCGTTCTTCGTCTTGCCTGGAATTTTGGCAAAGACATCCCAAATCGATGGGCCTTTGCCATCCCGATCATAGGCCCCTTCGACTTGGTACGCGGCGGAAGCAGCCCCCCATAAAAAGTCCTTGGGAAAAGTGATTGTCTCTTTTGTCATGCTGATCTCCTTTTTATTCTGGCTGCAGTGTATTGCCCACCAAGCGATAGCGGGTCTCGTCATGTGCCGTATGCCAAACGACGGTCCCAGCTGAAATTGTTGAGTTGCTGACCCTTAAGTGACCATCTTGACCGCTCAAGGTCACTTGCGCAACGGCTGCGCCATGCTCATTCGGCAGCAGCACTGTTACTGTCTGTGCCGGTTGGCCGTAGACATGAATGATTGGATTATCAGCATACTGATACACGGCAGTTTCATCCGTCTGGCCAAAGGCAATCGCGGCGCCCGGCCGGACTAACAGCGGCATCGTGAGATAGTCATAATGTTCGGTATACCACCGGCCAGGGGCATAGGCCTGACCAGTGAGCATGTTCAGCCACGGCTGGCCATTTGTATCCGGCACATAGAAGCGTGCTTCTCCGTTCGGTGAGAACACCGGCGCCACCAGCAGATCATCACCCAGCATGTACTGGGTATCAATGTCCGCACAGGCCGGATCATCTGGGAACTCTAGCACCATCGCCCGCATCATCGGCACTCCGGTTTGATGAGTACGGTAGGCTTGGTGCAGCAAATACGGCATCAGTTTCATTTTGAGCTTCGTAAATTTGCGCGATACGGTCACCGCTTCATCGCCATACAGCCAGGGCACCTTATACTGTGAGCTACCATGGTAACGGCTATGGGAAGACAGCAGCCCGAATTGAGTCCACCGTTTATAAAGATCTGGCGAAGCCTCATCCTCAAAGCCGGAAATATCATGGGACCAGAAACCGAATCCGCTCATTCCAAAGGAAAGGCCGGCCCGCAGGCTTTCAGCCATGGACGGGTAGTTTGACGAACTGTCCCCACCCCAGTGCACGGGATATTGCTGGCCGCCAACCGTGGCACTGCGGGCAAACAGCACCGCATTGTCGGCACCCTTTTCCTGCTTGATGATGTCAAAAACGGCTTGGTTATACAACTGAGTATAGTAGTTATGCATGCGCTCCGGATCGCTGCCATCGTGGTACTGAACGTCCGTGGTGGGGATGCGTTCGCCAAAATCGGTTTTGAAACAGTCAACCCCCATATCCAGCAATGCCTTTAACTTACTCTGATACCAAGCTGTGGCCGCTGGATTCGTAAAGTCCACGATGGCCATACCGGCCTGCCATTTATCCCATTGCCAAACAGACCCGTCCAGTCGCTTAATGAAGTAGCCATTGGCTTGGCCTTCAGCAAAAAGCGGTGACTTCTGCCCGATATACGGATTAATCCAAACGCAAATCTTCAGCCCCTTATCGTGCAGCCCGCGCAGCATTTGTTCCGGATGGGGGAATTTATCCTGATTCCACTCGAAGTTGCACCACTCCAGTTCTTTCATCCATAAACAATCAAAATGGAAAACACTCAATGGAATGTCCCGCTTGATCATGCCATCCACAAATTCATTCACTGTTTTTTCGTCATAATTCGTTGTAAATGATGTTGACAGCCATAACCCAAAGCTCCACGCTGGCGGCATGGCTGGCTTGCCCGTCAAGTCCGTATAATGAGTCAGCACATCTTTTAAGTCTTTCCCGCCAATCACGCTATAGGCGAGACTTTCCCCGGGCACACTGAATTGCACCCGCGAAACTCGTTCTGAACCAATCTCAAAACTCACTTTGTCCGGCGAATCGACGAACAAGCCATACCCTTGGTTGCTTAAATAAAAGGGAATGTTTTTGTAAGCCTGCGTGGTACCAGTACCGCCATCCTCATTCCAGATATCGATGCTCTGGCCATTTTTGACGAAATTTGAAAAACGTTCGCCCAGTCCATAGATCTTTTCACCAACATTCAACACAAACTGATCACTCAGATGCCGCCGCCCCTGATCGTCAATCACGATGGCTTTACCGCGACTACTTGATTCCGCGATGCGCTTACCTGCATAGTAATAAGTGAAATCAATGGTATTGCCTTTTTTAATCACCAGTTGGGTTTGATCACTGGTAAAAGTATAGGCGGCCGAACTCTCCTGAATCGTGACCGGGGTGTCCGTGGTATTCAGGTGGAAATGCGGGCCACGGTCAATTTTGCCAGCATAATTCACTAACCGCGTGGTGATGATATTCGGCCGCGGGCTGGTGACTTCAATCGTGAGCAAACCGCCATCCAGCGTCATCCCCATGTTTTGAATCTGCTGAAAAGGAGCGTACAGGGTCAATTTTTTATTTTCAATCTTGGCCGTATAGATGTTAGCGGCATACTGGACTTGATAGCCGTCCCGTACCAGCCAACCACCGTTCATAAACTTCATGTTGTTATCCTCCTAATATTTCCCGAATCGTTCCGTCATAATGGCGTAATAGGCCCCATACAAACCCGCATCATTGTGGTGGGCACAAGTCCCCAACGGTACTTGGAAGTCATCCCAAAACCGAATCGCGTGTAGCGCCCGGTGCACAATCGGCAGCAGTGCGGGATTCTGACTGATCCCGCCGCCGAGCAAGACCCGTTGGGGATCTAACGTGGCCACGAGGTTAAAAATTGCCGTTGCTACCCGCTGGCCCCAATCTTCAATGAGTTGCGCCACCGCTGGTTCCTGCTGTTCCGCAATAATCTGCCGCCCATCCACTGAAGAAGCAGTCATCCCAAAGTGCGTCGCGTAGTGTTGCACTAAAGCGGACGTCGACGCGTAATCGTGCAGAGTCCCTTCTGGGTCGACATCGACATTGGTCAGCATCATGCCGAATTCACCCGCCCGATAATCGTGGCCGCGCAGAATCCGGCCATTAACGAAAATACCGCCGCCGACGCCGGTACCTAAAGTGATCACTACAAAATCATCAACATCCTGCGCATTGCCGCTTAATTTCTCTGCCATGGCCGCACAGTTGGCATCATTCTCGAGCCAAATCGGCAACGGTTTGACCAACCGGCGATTAAGCTCCTGACCGATCGCCTGACCATCTAAATAGAATAAATGACCGGCTCGGATAGCCCGCTGCTGCTTGGTATCAATGAACCCGGGAAAACTCAGGGCAATCCCTGCCAGGTCAGGTTGGTCCGCAACTACCTGCGCCAGGTTGGCGTAAAAGTCCGCCGCCGTACGCGGGGTGGGGATTTTTGCCACCCGGCCCAACCGCCCGTCATTGAATACCCCATACTTGATAAAGGTGCCGCCCACATCGAAGGCTAAGACATTCATGGCTGCACCCCTTTCAGAAAAGTGTCCTGGAGCCAATGGTCAAACAGCAGTGGCCAACTCGCCACCTCGGGTTCTATGCCATACCCATTGGGAATCGCCGTCTCAGCCGTACCTAAGCTCAACCCATGGCCGCCCCGGGGATAAATATGCAACTCGGCGGACACCCCGTTCTGGTGCAGCTTTTCCGTAAATTGCAGGGCATTTTCCACGGGCACAAGGTCATCTGTGATCGTATGCCACAAAAATGCTGGCGGTGTATCTGGTGTAATGTGTCGCTCCGGACTAACCTCCGCGAGGGCCTGAGAATCATGGTCACGATCACCCAGCAAGTGGTCAATGGACCCGCGATGAGCATAGCGGCCCGCGGTGAGTACGGCGTAAGCCAAGGCTACGCCATCTGGGCGCATGCGCTGGGGATCATCGCTTAAATCGGCCAGCACCGGTTCTGCATACATCGTGGCGAGGCTGGCGGCCAAATGCCCACCAGCCGAGAAACCGAGTACAATGATCGGTTGCAGTCCAATATGCCATGCCTGAGCGTTTTGGCGAATGAGCAAAAGGGCATGGGCCGCCTGCCGCAACGCAACCGGGTAAAGCGCCGGGTAGACGGCGTAGCGGAGAATAAAGGCATGATAGCCCAGGCCAATCATTTTCAACGCGACCGGTTCCGCCTCACGTTCAGAAACAAACTCGTAACCGCCGCCCGGAATAATCAACACTGCCGGACGGGTCCGGTCCCGTCCCATCTCGTCATTGTTATCGATCACATACCCAGTTAAGTGTGCGGTGAAGGTACCCTCAGTAATTATCTGTTCAATATACTGCATGCCCTTACCCCTTTCTACTGCATAATAATTTTGAATCCAACTGGGGCCGTACTTTCAGTCAATACGGGATGGACCACGATGCCGCTGGGCTGATTGTCAAATGGAATCGGCCCGTAACCCAGCTGTTCGACATGATCGATTAACCCATGGAACTGATTGACCCGCGCGTCATTATCCGGCGTAATCATGGTGAGCGTGATGGTCTGCCCGGCCTGCGGCGCTAACGAAAAGGCGTATAACGCTCCGTGGTTCGCTGTGTAGCGGATGTCTTGAGGGGTGTAATGAATGGCCTGCTGATCCTGAAAATCACCATCCGCCGCGGGGGTTGGCCCTTCCTGTGCAAAACGCCAGGGTCGGCTGCCATAAATTCCTTCGCCGTTAACCGCCAGCCAGCGGCCAATGTCTGCCAAGATTTTCCGATCGCCCGGAGCAATGGACCCATCAGCTCTCGGCCCAACGTTGAGCAGCAGATTGCCATTTTTACTCACAGTATCAATCAACGTAATCAGGATTTCGTTGGTACTCTTATAGTCCAGCGTAGTCGTGTACGACCATGAATTCCGAGCAATCGCCGTATCAGATTGCCATACATACGGTTGGGCATCGGCAAAGCTGCCGCGCTCCAATTCAGGGATGCCGGTGCCGAATGCAAGGGCATCCTGTTTGTAACAGATTGCCCCTTGTAACCCGGCATGGGCCATGGTGTTATAGTAAAACGCCGCAACGCGCTGCAAGGTGTCATGAAACGCTTGATGCGCAATCCACCAATCAAAATACAGTAATTCGGGATGATAATTCTCCACCAATTCGCAAACCCGCAATTCCCAGTCCGTCAAGAATTCCTCAGTTGGATACGGTTGGCTGAATTGATTCGTCGGCCGATCCGGTTCCGGCATCGCTGGCCAGTAGAAATCGCCGCGCTTGAGCGGCTCCTGAATATCGCTAGAAAAGTCTTGACCATGGCCCATAAACCACCAATGCTCAGCCCGATGATTCGAGGCGGCAAAGTGCATCCCGTGATCAGTCGCCGCCTGGCGCAGTTCGCCCAGGATATCCCGTTTTGGTCCCATCTCTACAGCGTTATAATGGGACAACGCGCTGGCGTACATTTGAAACCCATCATGATGTTCGGCGACTGGCATGTAATACTTAGCCCCCGCCCGTTGGAACAGGTCCAGCCACTCTTGAGCATCAAATTTTTCAGCCGTGAATTGGGGAATGAAGTCCTTATAACCAAATTCTTTTTGCGGGCCATACGTCCGCACGTGATGTCTAAATTCTGGATAATCTTCAATATACATATTCCGGGAATACCATTCATTCCGATATTCTGGGATTGTATATAACCCCCAATGGGTGAAAATGCCAAACTTGGCATCCCGGAACCAGCCTGGCAACTGGAATTGGGCCAGTGATAGCCAAGTCGGCTGATAAGGGCCCTGGGCCAGCACCTCGGCAATATGCTGTTTAGTGATCATCAAAGGTGCTCCTTTCCCAATCAAAACCAAGCGTCTGCAACCATGTCCGGGCGACCAGCATGTGCCCCTGCACGTTGGGATGCACCCGATCGCTGGTCAGAATATAACTGGATTGTTGCGTCAAGAAATGATCCACGGCTGCTTGGACGTCCACATAAATCAAGTGGTTTTCCCGGGCCAGCCGTTCAGCTATTCTGCGATAAGCATCTACCATATGCCGCATTGGATCTTGCCGATTGGGTTCAATCATGAAGGGACTCATGATCATCATTTGCTTAACACTTGGCTGGGTTTTAGCAATGAGTTCCCGGTACGTTTTTTCATAGAGATCCTGGGACACGATGTTTGGCGCCTGTAACTGCTGGAACGGGGCATCGAAGAAACGCCACACGTCGTTGACCCCGATCATGATGGAAACATAATCCGGCTCCATGGCCAGGACGTCGTTGTCCCAACGATTTGCCATTAAGGCAATATTATCGCCCGATACGCCTTTATTGACGACCATGATCTCTTTGTCTGGATAAACCGCCGTTAACAACGCATTAATCTGACTGACGTACCCGTCACCAAACGATCCCCAGCCCGCCGGAATAGCGTGATAATCCCGACCGACATCAGTCACCGAGTCGCCAGCGAACACAATGCGACTATTCTTTTCAAAAAGCATATCAATTCTTCCTTTCACCCAGCCACTATGTAAAACGGGACCGGAACCTTGGTCCCAGCCCCGCTTAATCTTACCGATTTTTTTATACCTGACTATTCCCGGTTCTTATATTCTTTAGTGATGGCGACCCGTGCTTTTTGCTGGTCTTTAGCGTTTTGCATATCTACTTTTAGTACCTTGGCATAGTCCAACCCATTGACCGTGGTTTGCATCTGCTTGAACAAACTATTGAATTCACTGTCCGACTTAGCATAAACCATCTTCCAGGAAGAATTGACAATTTGAGTCTTAATCTGACCGCGCAACGTGGACACTTGCGATTCTTCATCAGGTTGAACATAACTGGCACCAGGTGCCACTAGAATCTTATTGTTCTTCTTCAAATAGTCCATCGTGGTCTTCGCTCCACCCATGTGAGCGGACCAGTCCTTATCCAAAGGTGTTGTGTTCTTGGCCAAAGTCGATGGCCACATGTTGGCATTATATGCATATCCCGTGTTGGGATCGATATCCTGCACTGATTCAGTCGGGTAGTTCAATGCCGCCACCCCGTCTTTATAGGCGCCGCCACCATAATTCTTAGGCACGTTCGCACCGCCGCCGAAGAAGACTTTGTTCCCAAAATCAGTTAAGGTCGGCTTGCCATTAACCAACTTCCAAGTCAGTCCTTTGATCCCAGCTGAACCATTGGTCTGGGCACTCGAGGCGTAAACCCCTTCTGGACTGTAGAGCCAATTGATGAATTTTACTAACCGGGCCTTGTTTTTTGCTTTCGAACCAACGGCGATGAAAGTTGACCCACCGTTAGGTGTCGCCCCATACGAGAAAATCTTCATGTCTTGCACGGGCGCAATCTCAAATCCGCGACCAGCCTCTTTATTCTTATCAGTGTTGTACGCAGCTTGACCTAGCCATGGCCAGAAGGAGAAAAGGACCTTCCCTTGTTGATACTTGGCATACATTGTATCGTAATTCTGAGTGGACGATTCAGGATCGACCAGCCCCATCTGGTTGGCTTTGTTAAAGAACTGCAGCGCCTTCTCGTACTCACCATTACTTTGGGTGATGGACTGGTAATCAGAACCGTCTGCCTTCGCCAATACGAAGCCCATCTCGTCATATCCATAAAACGTTGTTGGCTGTTTAGCATTATTCATCATGTTGCCGTCCCAGTCCTTGAACAGGGACATTGCGTAGATCTTTTTATCCCCAGTCTGCTGCCGAGCTTTATCTTGCATTTCCTTCAGAACAGGAAGTAAATCACTTAACGTTTTGAGTTTAGGATAACCTACTTGTTTATAAAGATCCCAACGAATATAGGGGCCAAAAGTTGGATCATTGCCCTCTGAGGGCTCTGTTGGTGAGGCCGTAGAAACGCCGGACGGGACACCCCAGATACCGCTCTTTTGATCAGCAATTTTGTTCAGCTCTTCGGTGGCCGCTTTATACTTTGTAATATATTTCATATTTTTGGCATAAGGCGTCATGTCCACAATCAACCCGGATTTAATCAACCGTTTGGCCCGGCCGCTGCCAGACCCCGTGATGATCAAATCGCCCAAGTTGCCAGCAGCAGACCGCGTATCAAACAATGTGCTGCCGCCACCCGCCACGTTTGGGGCAATGATGTTTAACTTCATATTGAATTTGTCTTTGACCAGCTTACCAAACCAGCCCCCCTGCGTGCCTTGATAATTTGCCAAATCATCGTAAACCGTAACGGTCATCATTTTACCGTCGTCTTTGGTGTCGACTGCGCTGCTCTCTTTTTTGCCGCAACCAGCAAGTACCAACCCAATGGCCAATGCAGCGGCCAACGCTAAACCAAGTTTCTTCTTCATTACGAAATTCCTCCTAACCTTTTACAGCACCTAGAAACATGCCCTTGACAAAGTACCGCTGGAACAGCGGATAAATAAACATGATTGGCAGGACAACGATAATTGACACGGTCATACGGATCGATGTTGGCGTTTGTTGCGTTGCCAATGCGGCCATATTCAACGCACCGCCAGTGCTATTCTTGACCGCTGATGCCAGCGAACTGGCTTGGTTAATGTATTGATATAGCAAATATTGCAGTGAATAAAGCTTTTGATCCGTGATATAAATCAATGTGTCCTGGAATGAATTCCATTGACCAACCGCGGAGAAAATGGCCACCGTGGCTAAGATTGGCGTACAACTGGGCAGAATGATTTTGAAGAAAATGGTGACGATACCCGCTCCATCAATCTCTGCCGCTTCCTGTAAAGATCGCGGAATAGATTCAATAAATGTCTTCACCAGGATAATATTAAAAGGTTGCACAATGGCCGGTAACACATAGACCCAGAAGGTATTGGTTAAACCCAGGTTTTTCATCGTGATGAACATGGGAATAATCCCGGCGTTGAAGTACATCGTGATCACAATGAAGCGGTACCAAAATTTACGATGCCATAAATTAGGCTGTGTGAACATGAAACCCAGGAAGGCACTGGCCATCACTGTCAGAGCGGTACCTAGAACTGTTCTGGCCACTGAAATTAGTGTCGCGGTGGATAACCCTTCCAGTCCTAACACAGCGGTATAGTTTGACCAGTGGATACTCTTAGGCAGCCAATTGATCTCACCATTCGCGCTTAACGTGTTGGAAGAAATACTATTGATAAACAGGTAGTAAAACGGATATAAGCACACCACCGTAAAGAGCACGAAGAACAGGATATTGAACACCCGGAACACGCGCTCACCAGGAGTGACTTCATTCTTTTCAATCTCAGTCAAAGTGTTTTTCTCCTCTCTGGACTAGATAATGGACTCGCCGCGAGTCTTCTTAGACGTGAAGTTGACAATTGCCAGTAATGCAACAGAAACCAAGCTCTTCAACATACTGATGGCCGTGGCCAAAGACAAACTGTTATTCCCCATCCCGATGTTGTACACATACAAATCAAGGACTTGAATGTGCTTCAAATTGAAGGCATTTTGGAAGACGAAGTATTGATCCATCCCATTACTCAAAAAATTGGCAATTGAGAGCATCAACAAGACAAAGTACGTCGGCATCAAGGCAGGAATGGTGATGTTCCGGATCAACTGAAACTTATTCGCCCCATCAACGCGGGCTGCTTCATAAAGCTCTGGATCAATCCCAGCAATGGCCGCTAAATACATAATTGATCCCCAACCAAGGCCTTTCCATAATCCCCAGAACAGCATTTTGATCCAAGTAAAGCTGTCGCTGTCCAAGAATTTGAGCGGTTCAGTAATCAGATGCAAGTTTTGCAGCAACCCATTGACCATCCCACCGGAGGAGAACATCGCGAAGGCAATGGCGTAAACCAGTACCCAACTGATGAAGTTCGGCAAAGTCGTTAGTGTCTGAACGACGTTCTTGAAATGCTTGTTATGAATTTCATTCAACCCAATGGCAAAGATGACCGGGAAGAACGACGTCAAAATATTCAAACCGCTCATCGCGAACGTATTGACTAAAACTTGGCCAATCTCGCGCAATTGAGCTGGATTTTGGACCATCATCTTGAACCATTGCAACCCAACGAATTCGCTTTGACTCAGTGGAATCGGCGGCTTGTAATCAAAGAATGCATATACCCAGCCGAATAACGGTAAGTATGAAAACAGAAACGCTAAAATCAAGAAGGGGATGATTAATAAAAACATCTTTTTCCCTTGTTTGCGCTGCATCTTGCTTAATCCGCCGCGCACCTTTTTCTTCCGTGCTGGCTTGATGCTCTTGTCTTCTGCGGCCTGCATGTTATTCCTCCTATCAACCCCAATGACCTTGCACTGGCAAAAAAGCTTGTATATGATGAACTGGTTACTTTGCGAAAGAGAGGCTTATAAAATGCACTTCAATATCGAAAGCCCAGTTTGGAAATTTATGGGAACGCTTGCAAAATTTACCGGTTTGAATCTCCTGTTCGTCCTCACCTGTATCCCCGTCATCACGATTGGATCAGCCCGGACAGCATTGTATGCCACCATCTTCAACTATCAAGATAACGACGCAACACCATTATTTCGCACCTATTGGAACCGACTGAAAAGTGAGTTTCGCCTCAGCTTGGTGTCCACACTGATTTTTCTCGGACTCTATGCCATCTTGATCTTCAATCTGGTCTTTTGGCTGCGAATCAAGTCTGGGGCGAGTGCGATTGTTTTACCACTACTCGTGATTATGACCGTCATCGTGTCTTTCACCTTTGAGTATCATTTCCCACTGCTCGCCCGTTTTCAAAATACATACCGGCAAACGTGGAAGAACTCGCTGATGCTGCCGTGGATGCGGTTTGGCAACACCCTGCTTCTGCTGGTGATTGATGTCGCCGTCTTTTCCCTCGCCTATTTCTTACCGCTATTACGCGCCCTACTCGTCATCGTCGGCATTGCCTGGACCGCGTACCTGAAATCTTTCGTCTTTCTACGGGCGTTTTCGGTCAATCGATCTTGAACCTTTGCAATCACCGACTGGTGATATCAGATTGAATGCCTTCTTAGGTTAGTTAGTATGATTTACCAACCGACACCAGTAGTGTACACCATGGGTTTCCAAAATGGAAGCCCTTTTTTGGTTGATTAGACAAGTTTTTGGGCGGATAATAACGAAGTGCACAATAATTCGCCTTTTCATCCTGAATTCATGTAGTATGTTAGTTGGTAAGTAATACTAACGAAAGGAGAAATTTTATGGAAAGAGTACCCAGTAAAAACCTCGTACGGCAAATCAACGAACACGATGTACTGCAAACAATTTTTAATGCTGGCCCAATTTCCCGCAGTCAAGTCGCCCAACAGCTTGGGTTAAACAAGGTCACCGTTTCGGACATCTTTAACGATTTGATTGACCAGGGCTTGATCATCGATGTGGGTGAAGGGGCCAGCAGTCAAAACGGCGGCCGCAAGCCTACCATGATTAAGTTCAATGCTCGTTACGGCTATATCGTCAGTTTTGACTTTGGGGCCAGCTATATCGATCAGCTGGTCACCTATCTGGACGGCAGCATCATCAGTTACGCCCATTTTTCCGTCACGGATATGACCGTGCCCGACCGGTTGGCCTTCATCGCCGAAAGAATTGAAAAAGTGGATGTTCCCTTCGCCATGCACCAGCTGATTGGCATTGCGGTCTCCGTACCCGGGATCGTCGACTACCAGCAGATTGTTTATTCCCCATTCGCCGAATTAGTCGGCACGGATATCGTTGGCTTTTTACACACCCGGTTCGCGGTGCCGGTGTTGTTGGAAAACGGTGCAAATTCCGCCGCGATTTATGAGCGAGACTTCAATGGCGCCCCCAACGCGGACACTAATCTAGTAGCCATCAGCATCTATCAGGGCATCGGCGCCGGAATCATTATTAACAACACCCTGTATCGTGGTTACCGCGGCGAGGCTGGCGAAATCGGCAATATGGTGCTGTACGAAACGCCCCCGGCCGCAACTCCTAAAACAATTGAGCAATCTTGTTCCGAGGATGCCGTTCTCAGTCAGTTGCAGGCTGCAAAAAACAATAGCTTCCTTGCCCGTCAAGATCTCGTGACCCTTTATCGCGATCACGACGCAGACGCCACGGATATTTTGGATCGATTTGCTTTTTACGTCGCCAATATCGTGCAAAACGTCATTGTCTCCTTTGCCCCCAGCCGGGTCGTTTTGAATTCGGGTATCCTCGCGGAACTGCCCGAGCTGTTGTCTGAAATTCAAAGTCACATTCACTCTTTAACGGGCGAATCAATTCCGGTCACGATTACGAATGATGTCCGCAATGCCATTGTGCTCGGCGGGGCTTCCTTAGTGGCCCATCACATTTTGCATTTAGCAGACCGCCAATTATTGTTCCGGACCCATTAGTGATGATTCCTATATAGAAAGAAGCGGTGCCCTATGGCTGCCACCCATTACCAAAACCCTGTCATTCAAGGGTTTTCTCCCGACCCATCCGTATGTGTCGTCGGTGATGATTTTTATCTCGTCAATTCAACTTTTTCCTATTTCCCCGGCATCCCGATTTTCCATAGCCGCGATATGGTGCACTGGTTACAAATCGGAAATGTCCTCAGTCGGTCATCCCAGGTCAACCTCACCGGTAACAACATTGCCGCGGGGATTTTCGCCCCTACGATCCGCTACCACCAGGGCACATTCTATGTGATTTGCACCAATATCGGTCACGAAGGCAACTTCGTCGTTTCTGCCCAAGACCCGGCCGGTCCCTGGTCCGATCCCGTCTTTATCACTGAGGCAGACGGGATCGATCCCAGTTTGTTCTTTGCCCCTGATGGGCGTATCTATTACACTGGTACCCACGATCGGGCCACCGGCGCGGCCTATCCCGGTGATAATGATATTTATCTCGCCGAACTCGATCCCGCCACGTGGCAAATCAAGGGACCCAAGCACCCGGTGTGGCATGGTGCGCTACGGGGATCTGCTTGGGCCGAGGGGCCGCATTTATATTATCGGCATGGGTATTATTACCTCATGATTGCTGAAGGCGGCACTTACCACCATCACGCCATCACCATTGCCCGCAGCAAAAACATCACCGGTCCTTATACCGGCAATCCGGATAATCCAATTCTAACCCACCGCCATCTGGGGCAAGACTATCCAGTGGCTAACGTGGGCCATGGCGATTTAGTGGCCAGTCCCAATGGCAGTTGGTACCTCGTCTGCCTGGCCAGCCGCAAGGTTGCCGGCCGGGTTAATTTAGGCCGCGAAACGTTCATTGCCAACGTGAGCTGGGCAGACGACTGGCCGGTAATCAATCCTGGTGTCGGCCGGTTATCAACCACCGGCACGATTGATTTACCCCCAGCGCCAGTACAGCAACCGACTGCCACCATTGTTTTCGATCAGCCGCTGGATCCCCGGCTTCTTTTTCTGCGCAATCCAGTGCCTGCGAACTACCAGTATCCCGGCGATCACACTGTACGGCTAACTCCTACTACTGTAGACCTGACTGCGCCTGCTTCCCCAACCTTCATCGGTGTCCGCCAACGCAGCATGACAATGCTCTTCCGCGTCGAATTCAGCACCCTACCGGCGACTGCCAACCAAGTGGGCATTACTGTATTTCAAACGGATCAGTACTATATTAAGTTCTTCGTCACCACAGAAGCCGGGCAGTCATCACTGAAAGTAATCCAAGCAGCCGGCGGTGAGGAGACGACTATCAGTTCCTGGCCAGTACACACGGCCATCCGCACGCTGTGTTTCCGCCAAAATGGGCAGACCCTATCCTGCGGTTACCGCAATACCACTGATCCTACTTATCACTGGCTGGATATCGCTGTGGATACCCGTTCGTTAAGCACAGAAATCGCTGGTGGTTTCACAGGGTGCGTGAATGCCGTCTTTGCGGTGGGACCAGACAAAACACCGATTGTCCTGCGGTCGCTTTCAACCGATGCCCCGGCAGTGAACTGATCAACGGCTGCGCGCCTGCTGGAACTTCTTCGGCGTCTGCCCGGTATACGCCTTGAACGCCTGAATAAACTGGGAATTGTCCGTAAAGCCCACCTGCTCGGCCACTTCGTACACATTCCACTCCGGGTGCGTCATCAGCAGCGATTTGGCCTTGCGCAGCCGCAGCTCTTGCAAGTATTGCAGCGGTGTCTGGTGATAGTACCGTTTGAAGATGCTGGTCAAATACTGCACCGTATAGCCGGTCTTGGCCGCCAACTGGGTATTCGTAATTTTTTCCCCGCTATGGGCGTCCAAATATTGCAGTACCGGCGTGACGATGCCAATTTCCGCCATGCCCCGGGCGCCGATTTCCACGTCCTGCCGCAGCAAGAGCAGAAAGGTGAACAGCAGCTCGGCAATCACCCGGTCCTGTACCGCGGAATTGGCCAGGGTCGCGTAATGTGCCGCCACAAAACGCGCGGTCGGCTGGCTCAGATCGGTAATGACCCGGTAATCGCCCATCCCCAGCGGCGTCACCAAATTCGCCACCAGCGCCCCGCCAAAGGTGAGATACGCGGTCTGCCAATCGCCGGAACCTCGATAACTGTGGGGCACGCCAGGGCGAATCAAGATCCCGGCCCCCGCCGGCAGCGTATACGTCGTCCCGCCGATGGTCACAGTGCCTTCACCACTGGCGGTTTGCAGCCAATGGTAAAACGGATAGCCCTGGGGCCGGAAGATCGCCTCCTGCCGCCATTCGTAGCCGATACTTTCACAAAACAGGGGATAATCCTGATTCATATGGGTAAACACCAGGCGCATCGTCCTTGCCTCCTTTTCACTCATCTTCAAATTACCATACTTTTACCTAAATTTCTCGCTCTCATTCCAGTTTGATAGCGCTTAGAATGAAGACATCACTTAAGCAATGGAGGATTCCTAATGACCCAAACACCATTTAAACAATTCCTATTCGGCGGCGACTATAACCCCGAGCAGTGGCCCAAGGAAATCTGGGCAGAGGATATGCAGATTCTCACCGACGTGCACATGAACGAAGCGACCATCAATGTCTTCAGCTGGGCGCAGCTGCAGCCCAGTGAAGAAACCTATGATTTCAGTACGTTAGACGCCATCGTTGAGACACTGACCCGGGCCAACTTCGACATCGTGCTCGCCACGTCCACCGCCGCCCTGCCGGCTTGGCTGGTGACCCGCTATCCCGAAGTCACCCGGACCGATTATGAGGGCCGTCATGCCCGCTTTGGCGGCCGCCACAACGCCTGCCCCAGTTCACCGATTTTCCGCTTCTACGGCGCTAAATTAGCGGGCAAATTGGCGGAACGTTATGGCCATCTGAAAAACGTGGTCTGCTGGCACATTTCTAACGAATACGGCGGTTATTGCTACTGCGACAACTGCGCGGCGGCCTTCCGGGTTTGGCTGCGCCAAAAGTACGGTACCCTGAATGCCTTGAACAATGCTTGGTATACCCACTTCTGGAGCCATACCTTCTACGATTGGTCAGAAATCGTCCCGCCCAACGCGCTGAGCGACGGCATCAACCACGATCACAACGTCGTCCTTTCTGGGATGGGCATCGACTGGCGCCGATTCCAGTCAGAGGCGCTGCTGCAGAATCTGAAGGATGAAAAGGCGGCAATTCGCCAGTATGATCCAGATACGCCGATCACGACTAATATGATGGGCACCTTCAAGGACCTGGATTACTTCCAGTGGGCGAAGGAACTGGATATCGTGTCCTGGGACAGCTATCCGGCTTACAACACACCCCACAGTGAAGTCGCCATGCGCCATGATCTGATGCGCGGTCTAAAAGGCGGCCAACCGTTCATGCTCATGGAGCAAACCCCCAGCCAGCAAAATTGGCAGGCGTACAATGCGACGAAACGGCCGGGTCAGATGCGGGCGTTGAGCTTCCAAGCCATCGCTCACGGGGCCGACACGATTCAATACTTCCAGTTGCGCCAAGGTCGGGGCGGCACCGAGAAATTCCACAGTGCCGTGATTTCCCACGCTGACCACGACGAGACCCGCATCATCCGCGAGACCCGAGCCCTGGGCAGCGAGCTGGCCAAGGTGGGGCCGCAGTTAATGAACGGCCGGATTCAAGCCAAAGTCGGCCTGATCTTCGACTGGGACAATTATTGGTCCCTGGAATATTCATCCGGCCCCAGTGTCTCCTTGACCTACGTCGACCAGATCAAGCGGTACTATGCGGCCTTCTACCGGCAAAACACCGCCGTGGACCTGATCCCGACTAATCTCTCCGCCGACCAGCTGGCCCGTTACGATGTCGTTCTGGCCCCGGTCTTGATCATGGTCAAACCCGGCGTCAGCGACGCCATCCACCAGTATGTGGCAAATGGCGGGACCTTTGTCACCACCTACATGAGCGGCATCAACGATGAACACGATAACGTCATCATGGGCGGCTATCCCGGCCCGTTCCGGGATCTGTGCGGCCTGTGGGCGGAAGAAATCGACGCTCTGCCGCCGCATACAGCCGTCCCGGTGCAATTCGGCGACACTGAGACCGGCGGCAGCATCGTCGCCAATGTGTCTCACCTGGAAGGGGCTGAAACGATTGCCACTTATGGCGGTGCCGACTATTACGCCAACACCCCGGCCGTAACCGTCAACACCTACGGGACCGGCCAAGCCTACTATGTCGGGACCGTTCTGGATACCGCCGGGATGGACGTCCTCGTTGACCGCTTGATTCAAGACAAGCATCTGGATCATTTCACGACGCCGGCCGATGTGGAACTAACCACCCGCCACTATCCTGATTATGCCCTGCATTTCCTGATCAATAATGGCAATCAGACCGAAACGGTCGATACCAGCCGCTTCGCTGGGATGCCGACATTGATTGGCGATGGCCCGGTGCAGGCGACCACCGAACTCGCCCCTTATGGCCTGATCGTGATTCAAGAAACGAAATAAATTCTGAACCTACCCAAAGGGGCCGCGCAAATTACTGCGCGGCCTCTTTTTTCAATTAATCGTCATCACCATCGTCATCGTCCGGCTCTTCCCATTCGCCGTCGTACCCGTCGTCGTCATCGCCGAGAAAGTCGATGCCCATGGTCTGATAATAATTATCTACAGCGTCGAAGATGAAGTTCTGGGCCTTGTCATAGGCCTCATCATCGTCGTTCAAACTGATGAACAATACCTGCATGGTCGTCATCCACGCCTTGCGCCGGAAGATCGTGCGGGGGTCGGCCGGGTCGACCCGCCGTTCAACTTCCATGGTTACGTCCCGCACCAATTGCATGAAGGGCGCCGGCTTCATCACTTGCGCTTTGGCCAGGTCATTCAGAATCAAGCCCATGGACTCCGCCTCGTCGCCGAGGAACGGATCCTGCAAGTGCCAGAGGATGATCAAGAACGTATCCTTCAACTGGCCCAGCACTTTGGGCGGATAGTCCGGATGCATCACCGCCGCGTAAAGGAAGCGCAAGCCGCAGGCCAGCGCGGTCAAGTTGCCCGGAAAAGTAATTGCCAGGTGATTTTCCTGGCGGACATAATCTGTTGCCCACTGGAAAAGAGTGTGGCGCTGTTTGGCGGTGAGAAAGGTGCTCATCATGTCCCCCACCAAAATGCCCGCATATACCGTGGCCGTGTCCCCCCGGGCGGCTAAACTGTGATCTTCATCGGGGAGTTTATCGATATCCAAGAACAATTTGTTATCCTTCATTAAAGCAGCTGCGGTTGCTTTGCTCTGGGCATCTGTGAAGCCCCCGTCAGCGAACCCTTGAATCAGCGTGTTGACCGCAGTCGCCCGGTCTTCTGTCGCTCTAACGCCCAGATGACTCACGGCAAAATCAATATCCTGCTGGTCGACCCGGGGCGCCTCCGCCGGTTTCTCCGCGGCGTCGCCGCCATCGTGGCGGTTCAAGAAATTAGCCAGCGACTCGCTCTGCTCTTTCGTTAAAGACTGGCCGGAAATCAAAGCGTTCAGCGCATCCATCTGGGGCGCCAGTTCAGCCATATCGATATCCCTTTCCGGCGTCGGTGTCCGCCGAACGAACGGCTTGGTCTTAGGCGGCAAGGCGGCGGGGGCAACCGGTGCGTCTGGCGCCATGGCCGCGCTTAAAGCCTGATTAATTTGTTTGCGATCATACGGGGTATCCCGCCCGCCCCGGGTCTTAGGCATCGCTTGCCGGCCGCCATTAACAAAGGGCGGCGTCGGCCGATCTGCGATCGCGGCGGCGGATAAAACATCTTCCAGCGTGATCATCAGCCGCCAATTTTTGACATTCGGCGTTTTTAACAACAACTGGGCCTGTCGAGAATCATGAATAACCGAATAAACGGTGGTGGTATCCTCGGGATATTTAGCCGTCAGCACTTCGCTGGTCAGCCCAGTTTCAGTGGGTGCTTTGACTCGCCGGTGGAACTTAGGGGTCGCGTTCTCCGCTGGCCCAAAGGAGGTCAAATCAAAAACAGCCTGAATCACCCGGCGCAAATCGGCCAGGGTGTATGTTCCCGGAATGACCACCCGCCGCCAAATTGGCGGATGCGCGTTTTCCAACGTCATTTTAAGCTGCAAATACTCTTTGTCTATCTTCGCCATAAGCCATACCCTCCTGCGCATACGCCGCATTATTCTAACGTTCAGTGTAGCAGAGCCGCCGGGCAATGTCAGCGTCCCGCGGACTCGGTCTAGGCCAATGATGGCTTTTGACCGTTTAAGCCATCAATTACTGCCAAAACCGCATTCTCGACAGTTGGCCGCCTCGGTAGAGATGATGATCAAATGTGTATTTCGTTGTATAAACCGCATTCCCGCGTGCATTCTGACTGTATTTGACTGTTTTTGACAGATTATGCTTGCCTTTCTGAGTGGGAACGATTACACTATACAATTGAGTGAGGGAAAGGGGAACGACCGATGCTGACGAATCAACGTCACGAATTGATCTTGCAATTATTACACGAGTCCGGATTCTGCCAGCTGCAAGACCTGGTCAGACGGACCCATACCTCAGAATCCACGGTGCGCCGGGATCTGACCGAGCTGGCCCAAGTGGGCCTGCTCGAACGGATCCATGGCGGCGCGCAATTGCGCCAGCGGGCCGTGGAAGATGAGCGCATGGCCCAACGGGAACAGGCCCAGCCCACGGAGAAGCAAGCAATTGCCGATTATGTGGCTAGTGCCTACCTGCGGGACCATCAGGCGCTGTTCCTGGACGCCGGGACCACTGTCGCCATGCTCATTCCCCACCTTGCTGAACGCCAGGACTTGACGGTGTACACCAACAGTGTGCAGACCGCCAGCATGTTGGCTGATGCGGACATCGCCGCTTACATCCCCGCCGGTCAGGTCAAAGCCGAAACCAAGGCCATTGTCGGGGCCGGGGCCGCCCGCTTCTTGGGCAGTATCCACGTCGACTTTGCTTTCCTCGGGACCAACGGGATTTCGGCCAAAACCGGCCTGACCACCCCGGACCCCGAGGAAGCGACCATTAAGCAAGTGATGATCGATGCTTCCCGGCAAACCATCGTTCTGGCGGATCACACCAAGTTTACGCAGCAGGCGCTCGTCACCTTCGCCCGGATCGGCGAAGTGGATCGCATCGTTACCGATACGATCCCCGCGTCCGCCCGCCATGATTTTCGTTCATTCACCCATATTAAGGAGTTGACCCAGCATTGATTTATACGATCACGGCGAACCCTGCCATTGATTATGTCCTGCACCTGGACCAGATGACCCTTGGCGTCGTTAACCGCGTGCCCCAAGCCGACCTGCTGGCCGGCGGCAAAGGCATCAACGTATCTCAGATCCTCAACCAGCTGCAAGTCGCCAACACCGCCCTCGGTTTCGTCGGCGGCGAAGTCGGCAAGATTTTGGAGAAACAGCTGGTCGCTAAACACATTAACGACCACTTCACCCGCATCGCCAACCAGACGCGGATCAACGTGAAGATCAAGGCCGGTGAAGAAACCGAACTGAACGCCGCGGGCCCGCACATTACGGCTGCGGAAAAGGCCAGTTTCTTCAACGAGTTGGCAGCCATTCAACAAGGCGATGTCGTTATCATCTCCGGCAGCCTGCCGGCCAGTCTCGACAAAGATTTCTACAATGAAATCATCGCCCGCGTGCAGCAAGTCGGGGCCGACTTTGCCATCGACACTACCGGCGAACAGTTGCAGGAAAGTTTACCGAAGCATCCTTTAGTCGTTAAGCCGAACCACCATGAATTGGCGGACCTGTTTCACACCACGTTCAAGAGTGATGCCGACTTAATTGCCCACGGTCAGGAGCTGCTGGCCCAGGGTGCCCAACATGTGCTGGTGTCCATGGCCGGCGCAGGGGCTTACTTAATTACCACGGACCATGTGTATCATTCTGCCGCTCCCAAGGGTGTGGTCAAGAACTCCGTCGGCGCCGGCGATTCCATGCTGGCCGGTTTCGTCGGTACGTACACCCAGCACCACGACCCGGTGGAAGCCTTCCGTTACGGCTTGGCTTGCGGCAGTGCGACCGCCTTCTCCGAAGACATCGCCGTTCGCTCCGCCATTGACGCATTATTACCGACAATTCAGATCACAACGATCAATTAAAGATAGGAAGTGTCATTTTGAAAATTCAAGATTTATTGATCAAAGATGCGATGATCATGGACCTCAAGGCCACGACAAAAGAGGCCGCCATTGACGAAATGATCGACCGTTACGCCCAAGTCGGCGTGATTACCGACAAGGCCGATTACAAGACCCACATTATGCAGCGGGAAGCAGAATCCACCACGGGGATCGGCGACGGTATCGCCATGCCCCACGCCAAGACTGATTCTGTGAAGAAAGCCGCCGTCCTGTTCGCCAAGAGCAACGCCGGTGTTGATTTCAACGCCCTAGATGGCCAACCCGTGCACCTGTTCTTCATGATTGCCGCTCCGGCCGGCGCCAACAATGAACATTTACAGGCCCTGGCTGCTTTGTCCTCCCTGCTGATCAATCCCGCGCTGGTCGCTTCCTTGAAGAAAGCCGACACCCCGGACCAAGTGATCAGTCTGTTCAATGATGCCGAAGCAAAGAAAGAAGCTGAAGACGCCAAGGACGAACAAGAAGCCGCTGCAACCCAAGCCGCTGTCGGCACAGCCGATGCCGCCAAGTCTGCTGAACCGGCCGCCGATATTAAGAAGCCCTACGTGGTCGCAGTCACGGCGTGTCCCACTGGGATCGCCCATACTTATATGGCCGAAGCAGCCTTGAAGCAGGAAGCCAAGAAGATGGGCGTCGACATCAAAGTCGAGACCAACGGTTCCGAAGGTATCAAGCACCGTTTGACGGCCAGCGACATCGATCGGGCTGTCGGCGTTATCGTCGCAGCAGATAAGAAAGTCGCCATGGATCGTTTCTCCGGCAAGCACTTGATCAACCGCCCGGTTATTGACGGTATCAACAAGCCCCATCAATTGATCGAAGATACACTGGCTGAACGCGGGCCGATCTTCCATGGTTCTGGTGATGACAGCGCTGCAGATGCCGGCACAGACGACGAAGACAAGCAGTCCTTGGGCCGCCAGATCTACGCCAGCCTGATGAACGGGATCAGCAACATGTTACCCTTCGTCGTTGGCGGCGGGATTATCATGGCCCTGTCGTTCCTGCTGGAACGTATTCCTGGGGTTGGTCCTAACTCCATGATCTTCACTTTCACCAATGGGCTGGGTAGTGCCGCCTTCAACTTCCTGGTACCGATTCTGGCTGCCTACATCGCCGAAGCCATTGGCGATCGGCCCGCCCTGCTGCCCGGGTTCGTTGCCGGGTGGATGGCCAATAACGTCGGCTTCTCAGTCATTGCTTCCAAGAACGGGGTTGCCGGATTCCTAGGCGGTCTGGTCGGCGGGTTCCTCGCCGGGCTGACCATCCTGGTCCTGAAGCGCTGGTTCAAGCACTTGCCTAAGTCTTTGGACGGCTTGAAGCCGGTCTTCATCTTCCCGATTCTGAGCTTACTGGCCATTGGTCTGATGATGTACTTCATCATTAACCCGATCTTCACTGCACTGAATCTGGCCTTGATCGGTTTCCTGGAAAATATGGGGACCACCAACACGATCCTGGTTGGTACGATTCTTGGCGGGATGATGGCTATCGATATGGGCGGCCCCTTCAACAAGGCCGCATACGTCTTCTCCATCGGTGTCTTCACTGCCTCCAAGCAGACTGACGGCCGCTGGATGGCTGCCGTGATGGCCGGTGGGATGGTTCCGCCGTTGGCTATTGCCTTAGCCACCACGATTTGGCCGAAGAAGTGGACCCCCGCCGAACGGACTTCTGGTCTGTCCGACTACCTGTTGGGTCTGTCTTTCATCACCGAAGGCGCGATTCCCTTCGCTGCCGCTGATCCGCTGCGGATCATTACCTCCAGCATTATCGGCGCCGCCATTGCCGGCGGTCTGACCCAAGCCATGGGCGTCAACGTACCAGCCCCCCATGGTGGGATCTTCGCCTCGTTGCTGGCCAATAAGCCGTTGCAATTCTTGCTGGCCGTGGTCATCGGATCCGTTATTAGCGGCGTGATCCTCGGACTGTGGAAGAAGAACCGGCCGGATAATGGTCTGGATGAAGTCAAAGCATAATTTCTGAATTGATTTGAGAAAGTCGTCAGCCTGCGGGTTGGCGGCTTTTTCGTGCCCCAGAATGCTGGCTGCACCGAATAAAAATGGAAGATAAAGTACGTGAATAATTGCGCTTCCGGCGTTAAGCTATAGCCAGTAAGAAGCAATTGGTATGGCGAGGTCTCAACAAGCCGTTTTTCAACGGAGCAAAAGAGGCGTACTTCAATGTTGCAGGAAAAAAGCAAGGATTACGCAAAGGCCCATCCGGTACTGGCCAAGTGGTTCGTCCAAATAGCGTTGGGCATGGTACTGCTGCCCTTTGTGCTGGTCATTCTCTGGCTCGCCCCCTTGGCGTTGGATAAGTCCACCGCAATAACGGTAACCGGCTTAACCATCGTGGTGTTCGCCAATGTCATCTGGTTTGGGGCGGTCTACTTGACCAAGCACGGGCTCCGGTTTCGCAGGTAAGTGAAGATTCGTCAGCTCCGGCACAATGGCCGGGGCTTTTTTAATCCCACCAGTAAGCACCGGCGACCCTCTTTTTCGTTATTCGGCGTAAACTCTGCTTAACAGAAAAAGGGGTTGAGTACGATGGCGGCTGTGCCGAGTAAGAAGAAGCAGTACCAAATTATCGGTGTATTGGGGTTATTTTCGCTGTTAACGGCGCTGGCAGGTTCGAGTACGAATCTGGCCCTGCCGCGGATCGCAATTGATCTGCACGTGGCCAGCAGTACGGCCACGTGGATCGTGCAGGTGGCGCTGATCACCACAACGATTTTGCTGGTGATGTTCGGCCATTTGGGCGATCTATTGTCGAAAAACTTGGTGTTCACCGCCGGCGGGTTACTATTCACTTTTGGTTCGCTGCTCACCGGCGTGGCCTTTGATATCGTCACGATGTTGGTGGGCCGGTTTATTCAGGCCATTGGTGCGGCGATGGTCATGGCGAACAGTATGGGCATCGTCACCGAGAACTTCAGTGATCAAAACCGGGCAGAGGCCCTGGCCGCGATTGCCATGTTTGTCTCGGTGGGGTCCATTTCCGGGCCGGCCCTGGGCGGGTTGATCATGTCCTTTACCAGCTGGCGCTGGATCTTTCTATTGAATGTCCCGCTGGGTATCATCGGGGCGGTCATTGGCTATCGAGTATTACCGTTACCGCACTGGCATTGGCAGGATATCCGCACCGCCACTGCGGGGGCGAACTGGACCGGCCAGAATCTCTTTACACTGGGCATTATCCTGTTCTTTCTGAGCGGCTCGATTTTCCAGAACGGCTTAAGCCGCTGGCCCCTGGGATTAGGGCTCTTGGTGGTCGGGACGGCACTGACGGCGTGGGCGTTTGTACAGGATGACCGGGCCAAGAAGCCCTGGCTGGCACCAAGCCTGGCGCGCAACCACAATTTTATTGTATCCGTCGTCCTGCTCGGTTTGGCTATGCTGGTCAATGCTGTATCGAATATTCTGTTGCCGTTTTACCTGCAAAGCTTCGGCGGGATGAGCCCCTTGGGCAGCGGCTTGATTATGGTTTTACAGGACGCTACGATGCTCTTGATCACCCCGCTGGTGGGCTGGCTCGCTGACCATTGGGATCGGACGAAGCTGACCATGGTCGGCCTGGCCGTGCTGGTGGTTTCCCAACTGGGCTATATCACCTTCCCCGCCACCATCACTTTATGGCGGATCATTCCGCCCATCGTCCTGAACGGGATCGGTATGGGCTTGTTCTTGACGCCGAATAACGCCATCACCATGGGAGTCGTGGCGCCGGAATTGACCGGGGTGGCTGGGTCCTTTAATTCCTTTTCCCGCACCCTGGGGATGACCATGGGCATCTCACTGGGGTCCGCCCTGCTCTTCTTGCAGCTGCCGGGTGTGCGCCAGATCACCCCGGCCCTAGGCGCCCATTTTATGCATGCTTTCGCAGTGGTGTTCTGGATCGCCACCGCGATTTCGTTCATTGCTCTGATTGTCGTGGCTTGGCGCGCTTGGCGGACACCGAAGCAAAGCACAAACTAATTCTACTGTTATCTTGCTATTATTTTTCTCTCCGCGTATCATTCTAACCATACCGCAGTATTCACTCGGGGAGGGATTTTTCATGCACTCATTCAATTACATGCGCCGCCAACCGCTGCGCTTACTGTTTTACCTGATCATTGTTCCCATCGCCGCCCTCTCAGAAGTGGGCCTATCCTGGGTCTTGCAGGTGATCACGGACGTGGTTACCGGCAAGCAGCATTTTGACTATGCCTGGCTGTGTGCCGGCATTCTTCTATACATTATTGCCCGGGCTCTGCTCAGCTTTGCCCAGAGTTTCCAGCGTTCCCGCCTGCTGGCCAACGGCAGCCGCATGCTGCGCAATGACCTCTACTCAGCCACCCTGGCCCGTTCGCTCAATCAATTCAGCCGCCATGACCATGGCTTCTTTCTGGCCAAGTTCAACAAAGAAGTCGAAGTCATTGAAGATACCTATTACGGTACAGCGCTGCGCGGGTATTATCTGATCTGGCAGCTGGTCTTCGCCCTGGCCGGCACGATTCTCATTAAGCCCTTGGTGACGGTGGCCATTATCTTGTTATGTATCCCGTCCATGCTCGTGCCCATGTTTTCCCAGAAGAAAACCGGCCCGGCCCAAACCGCCGTCGTGGACGCTTCCACCGGGTACAACAACCGCGTAGAAGATTTCATCAACGGTTTTGGTACTGTGAAGTTCAACGCTGCCGGCAGCCGGTTTGGCAATCTCTTCACTAATGCCACCGCTTGGTTAGCGAAGAAAGAAATCCACAATCAATTCGTGATCAAAGTGATCAGCGAACTCCTTAACTTCTTCGACAACATCCAGTACATCGGCACTTGGCTGCTGGGCGGCTACCTGGTCCTTCGGGGCAGCATTACCCTGGGCGAACTCGTCGCTTTCTCCCAATTGATGGTCTTCATTTCCTACCCGCTGTTTTCTGCCGCCGACATGTTGTCGCAATTTTACGGCGGCCGAGCGGTGGTGAAAAACGTGACCCAGTATCTGCAGGACGCGGCGCCGGAAACGCCTAAGGCCCACTTACCCCAGCAGATTCAGGCGATTGACTACCACGAGGTCGGATTGACGGTTGATGACCAGCCATTACTGCAAGGCGTGGACCTGCATTTGGCCACGGATCGAAAATACTTGATCGTCGGTCAAAGCGGCAGCGGCAAGAGCACCTTGATGCGCCAGCTCTTTGGCTATTATCAAGGCTACACCGGCACGATCACCATTGATGGTATTGATCTGCGGGATGTCAGCTTCAGCGACATCACCAGTCATCTGACTTATGTGGATCAATCCACCTACTTGTTCAACGCGACTTTAGCCGACAACGTCACGGTGTTCCACGACATCCCGGCGGACAAGATCCGCCAGGCCGTGGCCCAATCCGGGTTGCAAGACTTATTAGCCAACAATCCCGACGCCTTGCAACGGATGCTCAGCGACAAGTCCACCGCGATCTCCGGCGGTGAACGGCAGCGGCTGGCGCTGGCGCGGAACAGGTTGAAGGGGCCCATTTTCACCATCTATGACGAGTTGACCAGCGGCCTGGACCCGCGGATCGCCACTCAGATTGAAGACGACCTGTTTGCTTCGGAGCAAGGCCTCGTGCTGATCACCCACCGTTACAATCCGACAATTTTTGCCAAAGCGGATGACATTATCGTCGTTAACCAAGGGCGAATCGTGACGGTTGGACAGGATGATAGTGTGGATGTCCAGCATGCGCTGCAGCAGCTTGGGTTTTTATAAGAAGAACGGCTTTGTCGGCAACGGCAAGGCCGTTTTTTCTACCCTAATCCACCGCTCAACAGAATATAGCCAGCCGTGGGGTCCTGGAGAATATTCTCCAGCTTGGTCGTCCAGTTTTGCTCACTCTGCTGATCGTGCAACACATGGAAAATAGCAATTGCACTGCGGCAGATGCGTTCCCCAGCATCCATGTGACCCCGAGCAATCATCAACCAGCCAGAGAAAAACATGGTTTCGACTTGGCCGGTCAAAGTACCGTCACTCTTCTGAGACTGTAGCATCGCCAACACTTCTCCGGCGCGGGGCAGGTCGTGCAGAGCTAACAATACGGTAAAATCTGATGCCAGCAGCCAATATTGCAACGGGCCGAACTCCTTGCTGATACCCAACCGCTGGGATTTACGATAGCCAGTACGCAGCATCTGCAAGTTATCAGCCGGCGCATAGAACATACTGGACCCGATAAACAGCTCGATTTCAAATACACCCCAATCATCCACATTCAACAGATAGTGCCGTAATATATCGATGCTATGTGTATCGGGGGTATGCTTCAAAAATCCGTACATAGCACGATAATAAGCCAACATCAACAGATTGTATTGGGTGGCATTTTCTTGGAAAGCAGCCGCTCGTTTGGCAATCACCGGCAAAATATCCGCAACGGTCTGCGTGCTGTATTCGGACTGATGCAGAAAGTCGTGATCAAACGGCAGGTCGCGATCCGCCATTACTCCGTGAATGGCTTCCCGCGGCGTCTTTTGCGCCGCCGCGAGGGCAAAATCGTATTCAAAGAAAAACTCTTTGCGGGTCACGTGGATGGCGGCCAGCAGCGGCGCTAATTTAGCCAGGGTGATATCACTCAAGCCCCGTTCAAACCGGGAAATCGTCGCAATGCTAATGCCGGTATCCCGGACTACGTTTTGCAAGGTAATATTCTTATTCTTACGCAAACGCTGATAAATACTGCCATACGTCACCATGCAACCGCCATCCCCTCAATTTGATTTACTTATCCGTAAATTCTCTCCATCCTAGCACTGCCCCCCGGCGATAATCAAGACAGTTACACAACGGAGGCGATGTTAATGTTATTATCTGCTGCTCATCTCAAAAAAACATATCATACGGCCCACGCGGTTTCTTTTACCGCCGTGTCTGATGTTTCATTCGACGTCGCCGCCGGGCACATCGCGGGATTTCTGGGTCCAAATGGAGCAGGCAAAACCACCACGATCAAGATGCTGCTAGGCCTCATTACCCCCACTCAGGGGACGATTCAAATCAATGGCCAACGACCACTGCAGGCGCTGTGTTCAGTCGGTGCGGTACTGGAAGGCAGCCGCAATCTTTATTGGCGGTTATCACCGGCTGAAAATTTTGATTATTGGGGCGGTCTGCGCGGTATCCCCCACCAAACGGCCCGTCAGCGCGGCTTGGCCAATCTGGCCCGGTTTGGTCTGTCAGCGAAGGCCAACCAGCCCGTCCGCGAGTTAAGCCGCGGCATGCAGCAGATCGTCGCGATTTGTTGTGCCCTGATCCATCAGCCCAAGCTATTGCTGCTGGACGAACCGACGCTCGGACTGGACCTGCCAGCGGTCGAAAAGATTCAGACAATCATCCGCCAACTCGTTGCTGAGACGCAGTTAGGGGTGCTGCTGACCACCCACGATATGGGCGTGGCCCAGGCCCTAGCCGATGACTTACTGATGATTGATCGGGGAAAAATTGCATTTCGCGGGCGCACCGCCAGTGCCCTGGCTGGATTTTCGCCAGAAACCTATGCCTTGGCATTCACAACACCGCCCAGTCCGGCGGTGATCAGCCAGCTCACTGCTCTGGGCACCCTCAGTCAGCTGGCGGCAACCACGCTATTGATTACGTTGCCAAATCCCGCCTATCTGTCACAGCTGCTCGGCGTGCTGAGCCGGTTGCCGCTCACCGCCATCACTAAAAAACAGGCTGACCTGGCCGCACTCTTTAAACACGTCCTGGCGAGCCCCAAGAAAGAAGGTGAAGACCATGCGTATCGCCCTGCAAAGTGAATTGCGGCGCACCCTGCTCCTCATGCGGCGGTATCCCACCGAAACCGCCGCCCAGATCATTCTCGCCGTCGTCAGTTTCTACGCGCTTGCCCTGGGCGGCCGGTTCATGGCTGGCGGCACCCTGCTGGGGACCCGGATGACGGACTTAATTATCGGTTACGTACTCTGGATGCTGGTTCTCAATACCGTGGGTGACATGGGTTTCGGTATCGCCGAAGAGGCTGAAAACGGCACACTGGAACAGCTTTTCCTATCACCATTAGGACCTCTGCGGCTGTTTCTGATGCGCGCCGTCATCACGCTTGGCACGTCTCTGGTTTTTATCATCTGCGTGCTGATTGGTATTCTGCTGCTGACAGGCATTCGTTTACGCCTGGAATTGGTCCAATTAATCCCCTTTAGTTTAGCTTTGCTCGTGGCGCTAGCGTTAGGTCTGCTGGTCGCCAGTTTGGCGATTGTATTTAAACGAGTATCCCAAGCCCTATCGATCATCCAATTCGGCTTCGTGTTCCTGCTCATGATTCCTTTCGATACCGGCGGCCCCTTGCTGGCCTTTGTTGGTCACTTTGTACCATTGGTGCCAATGTTTTCGCTGCTGCGCCAGATGCTGCACCATCCTGCTGGCTTTGCTGGCGGCGGCTTACTTCTGTTTTGGAGTGTGGTGAATACACTGGTGTGGCTGCTGGTCGGTCTTATTACATTTCGGCAGGCCACCAATGCGGCGCGTCATCACGGGACGATTGGGCATTATTGAGGTTCTCAGAGTCCGAAAACGGTTGCTTAAATAAATTGAAATTCGATATAATCACAGAAACTGTAATCTCTAGAAATGAGGCGAGTTTCCATGGCCCACCAGCAGCAGATCGTTTGGCACGACATCACGTTCCACTATGATGACCGGGCGATCCCTTTATTACGGCCTGATGATCAAGAATTATTATTCACCAATCTGGAACGGGACGAAGTGATCGTCTATTTCCAACTTGGTAAAAGCGGTCAAGTGCTGGCCTATCCTAAGTATGGCGGCAATCTTACATTTGTGACCATGCACGAATTCCGGGTCGGTCTCAATCTGGACAGTGTCCTCGATAGGCCTGTCGCCACACCGCCAACCTATCAACGCATGTCGTTCCATCAGTACACGATCATCTATGATCAGCGGGCCACACCCTTCATCCAGGCAGCTGGCGATGATTTAGTATTTGTGACCCGCTTGCGTGACGAAATCAATGCGCATCTTCAAGTTGACCACAATGGTCAGCTCAACGTGTCGCCCGGCTATGGTGTCCGATTTGTGTTCACCGGCGCTGACGAAATGACCGTGGCCCTGACATTGGATGACTAATGGTAAAGGGGGCAAAGCTTTGGCTGATCACCAAATTCTCTTCCAGGATCTGCTGATCCATTATCCCGACCAAGCCACTCCGTTCATGACACTGGCCAGGGATGAACTTCTATTTACCAGCCCGCATAAGGACGACCTTTACGGAACTGTGCGCGTGGCTTCTGACGGGTTCGTTTTTGCCGTGCCGAAATACGGTGGTGTGTTTTCCTTTCTGACACCGCGAGAACTCCAGTTGGATATCAGCTTTCCAGTTAACCCGTTTGTGCTCAGCAATCCGCCAGCCAATGCGGCTCTACTTTTCCACGGTATTACTGTCAATTACGATCATCAACTCATTCCCTTTCATCGCGCTGATGACAACGAATTGCTCTTCATCGATGGCACCTATGACATGATTGCAGCCTACATCCGCATCAATCCAGACGGCAGCGTGCTCACTTTTCCTAACGGCGGCGCGCGCTTTGCCTATGTCAACGATCACGAGATCACAGTGCTTGCTACCACTGATGATCCCGCCGACTAGCCGGCAACCCCAAAATAATCCTGAAGAAACCTCTTCCATTCTCGTCCCACATATGCCATGATAATGCGCAAAGAAGGTGATTCTCTATGGATAAGCAACAATATGTCTGTCCCAAATGCGCCAACGAAACCTACGAAGCTGATCAGTTTCAAGCCACCGGCGGCAACTTTGCCAAGATCTTCGATGTTCAGAACAAGAAGTTCGTGACCATCAGCTGTACCCGGTGCGGGTATACGGAGTTGTATCGGGCGACGTCCAGTGAAGGCTGGAATGTGCTGGATTTCTTACTGGGCGGCGGGTAGTCAAAAATGCGTCCTGGCCAATTGAATGGTCGGACGCATTTTTAACTACCTTGTTTTTGCTAAGACATGCTGTTCAATGTAGGCCAACACACCACTAACAGTATTAGCCGGTGCCACGGCGTCAGCCGCCCGCCGGATCGCCACCGCCGCGTTCGCCATGGCCACCGAATGGCCAACATAACGGAACATGGACAGGTCGTTAGCCCCATCGCCAAACGCCCACATTTCTGCCGGCGCAATGGCCAAACGCTGGCTGAGCTGATGCAGTGCCCAGGCCTTGTCCAGGCCTGGTTGAATCAAATCGATGATTCCCGTCCCGCTGGCGGTGGGGACCGCTAACCCGGCCAGTGATTGGCGCAAAGGTTCGGTTAGTTTGTCCATCGCCTGGGGATCGCCGATCATATCGAATTTCACAATATCCTGAGTATACGGGGCCAGGTCTGGTACGGCCGTCACATGGGGATAGTAGCCGCGCATGTTCGCCGCAAATTGCGGGTCGGCGTCCTGCCGAATCCAAACGGTCTCAATCCCGCAGACCGCCACCTGGGCAGCGGGATAAGCCGTCATGATGTGCAACATTTTAGTCACTGTCTCTGGCGCAAACGTAGCCGCGGTTAGCGGTTCGCCGTGGAGTTGAATCTCCGCACCGTTTTGGCCGATAAAATCAACGTTTGGAAAATCGGCAAACAGCCGCTGCATCTTAATCGTCTGATTGCCGCTGGCCGCGACGAACCGGATGCCGCGTTCTTGTAACTGGGTGTAGACCCGTTGAAACCGATCATGATCAAACGTGCTGTGGTCATCCAAAAAGGTGCCGTCCATATCGGCGGCAATCAAGCGTACAGGTGTCATGGTGTCCTCCAATGTTCGTGAATATTATTACATTGTACCATGGCTGACTACAATTTTTTTACCTGAATTGCAATCAATCGGTCAGACTCAACCCGTGTTCAGCCCAATTGATACAATCAGGACACACAGCATGACAATGCCGATAAAGATGATCGAAAGAATCAATAAAATCACCGTTTTTGCCATTTTTGACAAGCCTGCTGATTTGAGGATAATCACAAACAGCACGATCACCAAAAGCAAAATTACGAGCGGCACAATCAGGAACGGTCCTTTTACTTTGATCAAGTTCATAATGAAGTCCATTATCGTCACCTCGTCGATGGTCCGCGGGAATTACCGATAAAAGCAGCTGCGAAAGTAACCGATTTCATTTTAGCACCAAGCATTCTATTTCACAATGTTATTGAAATACCGTCGCCAAACCAGATAATGGTCTAGTCCATCTTCTAACTTTTGCATCACTAGTTAAGCTTACATTTTAATCAAGCTGTCCACCGCTCTTTTTCTTCCAATACTTGCTATAATGAGCACATCACTAACAAAGGTCGTGCAACCCCATGCAAGAATTGGAAAAATCCCTACTGCGGGAAAAATACCCCACAAAAGAAGCCGTCACCACCGAAATCATCAACTTGGAAGCCATTCTCAACCTGCCTAAGAGCACCGAATCCTTTATGAGCGACATCCCGGTCGCCCATTCTGGCGGATGGCAAGATGCTGATCATCGACGGCGGCTTTGCCCGGGCCTATCAGCCCACTACGGGGATTGGCGGCTACACGCTGCTGTATAACTCGTATGGTTTGCAACTGGTGACGTTGCAGCCCTTTACGACGCGGGCTAAAGCAATAGCCGAATTGAGCGATATTGTAACCACCAAGCGCATCGTGGAGCAAGCGATTGCCCGCAAGACCGTGGCGGAGACGGATGTGGGGACGAAGTTGAAGGCGCAGGTGGCGCAGTTGTTGGCGTTGTTGAAGACGGATTGAGCGACGGTCGCCTAAACGGGCTCAGGCGACCAGAAGCTAGGGGATAGGGACGGCAAGGCAAAAACCCAAAACCGGGGTTTGTGCCTTGCCGTCCTTATCCCTACGCTTCTGACCGGTCGCCTTCGCCCTCTCTCCAAGCATATTTCTTCCATTCTCTGCTTCACCCTCCTAGAATGAACTTGATTCCGGTAATAGCGGATACATTTTCAAAAATATTGGGGGTATTTTCAATGACAAGTTTTCCGCGTCGTGACCCGGTGGATGACCAATTGTTAACACCGGAGAATTCTGCTCTGCTCGTGATCGACTATCAGCCGACCCAAATCAACTCCATCGCTTCAATGAATCATTTCCAACTGATCAATAATATCATCACTACTGTTCGGCTGGCCCAGCTGTACAAGGTGCCGATTGTGTTGTCCACAGTCAACGTCACCTCCGGCCGCAACAAGGACACGATTCCGCAGTTGAAGTCTGTCCTGGGGGACCAGCCGTCAATTGACCGGACCAGTATCAATGCCTGGCAAGATGAGGACTTCGTCAAAGCGGTCAAAGCCACTGGCCGCAAGAAATTAGTTATCGCCGCTTTGTGGACTGAAGCCTGTTTAACCTTCCCCACCCTGGACGCGATGCGTGAAGGCTACGACGTTTATCCCGTCGTTGATGCCGTGGGCGGCACGTCCACGATTGCCCATGAAACCGCGCTGCGCCGGGTTGAACAAGCCGGTGCACAACTGGTTTCCAACGCTCAGCTGGCCTGCGAATGGCAGCGGGATTGGAACCGGGGGGAAACGGTGCCCGGTTTCGTGAAGATCTTGCTGGATGCTGGCGACTTTATCAACCTTGAGTAATTGATTTTTCTTGAAGCAGGTCAAGTAGGCCTGCTTTTTTCGTCCGCCAGATTCCGTTATACTGGAACTACGTAACATACGTTTGCCCAGACAAGCAGAAAGGCGGGAAGATCGCGATGCTCTCCAGTAATAATGAATTGTTCAAAAACGTGCCGCTGCGCATCACCCGCCAGCTCTTTGAACGGGCGGATACGGATTATCGGGTCTATGCCGCCAGCATGCTGGACCCGAAGTTAGAGATCCCCGTGGACCAGCGGGGCGAATTGACGATTACCGGTGAGATGGCCCATTACGACGAGGGTACGGTCACTAAGATGGATCTGCTTTACGATGAACCAGCCAGCCATCGATATAATAAACCATCCTATCAATTGAAGGCCGTGCACTACGGCCTGCCGGAGGACGCGCCGGGGCAGTGGGCCTTCCTGACCCAAGCTCTGGCCAAGAGCCCGGCCACCTTGGGCAAATTGGTGGATGCCGTACCGCCTAACGAGAAAATTCTGGACCTGTTATTGAATGGCAGTCTGCTGGATAAAAAAATCACCGGCGTCGGGGAAAAGACCTTGCTCCGGCTGCAGGCCATCGTCAAGCGCAATACCGATTTGAGTCTGCTTATGGCGGCGTTCGGCGACCGGCTGACGCCCATTGCTTATCAGCATGTCTTTGACCACTTCGGCGATGCCAAGCGGGCAATCAAGCAGATCAATACGGATCCTTACATCCTGATCGAAGTCGGCGGGATCGGCTTCAAAACAGCGGACAAGTTTGCCCTGGCCGCCGGGATTCCCCGCAACGACCCGCGCCGGATTCAATTCGGTATGCAGTATGTCTTTGCCACGGAGATCCTGGCCAGCGGCAATACCTTTGCCTCCATCAAGTTCTTCGTGGCAAAGTGTACTGACGCCTTGAGTGTCGCCCCAGTGGACGTGACCCCGCAGTTGACACCAGAAGCCGGCTGGCGCAACGGATTCGTGGTCAATACCAAGTACCAGCTGGTCACCACCATGGCAATGTACGTTAAAGAAGCCGATCTTTTTCAAGGCATCATGAAAGCTGAGAAGCAGCGCTGGCCGGTGCTGGAAGAAGAGAAACTGGCCGCCGCCATCACTGAATTTGAAGCCAAACACCGCGTCACCCTGGATGACCAGCAGCGCGCCTTTCTCATCACCGCCAACACTCGGGGCATCACCGTCCTCAATGGTGCCGCCGGCACGGGGAAGACTTGGATCATCAACGTCTTCGTGCAGATCATGAAGGCCCACAATAAGAAATTGACCCTGATGGCGCCCACCGGCCGGGCAGCGAAAGTACTGCGGGATTATACCGGCCATTACGCCGGGACGATCCACGCCCGCCTAGGGTTGATGCCCGGTTTCGAGTTTGCTGCCTATACCCGCCAGGGCAACACGGACGCCTATGGCAAGAGCGACTTCATTATTGTGGATGAATCGTCGATGCTGACGACTGATCTGGCCTGGGAGCTGGTCCGGTCGGTGGTGTATGAAAAGCGCCACCTGATTTTCGTCGGCGACGCCTTCCAGCTGCCCGCGATCGGGCCCGGCAACTTTCTCAACGACCTCGCCCAATCCCCGGCAGTCGCCACGATCACCCTGAAGCACGTCTACCGCCAGGGCGCGAAGTCCGGCATTCTCGATTTGGCCAGTACGATTCGGGAACGGGAACCGCTGCCCTTCAATGCCGCCCAGCCAGCCTATTTATCAGGCAGTCTGCGGCTGTATAACCAGCGGGATGAGGCGACGATCGCTAATACGCTGATTGCGGCCTATCATTCCCTGTGGGCCGGCAACGGGCATGATACGAATCAAATGCTGCTGCTGGTCAACCGTAACAAGGGCACGCTGGGCCGGATGCAGATGAATGCCCGGATTCAGCAGTTTGCCTGCCCCGCGGTGCCCGGCCAGCCGGAGTACGTCGCCCCCTATGTCAATCCAGACACCGAGGAACCGGACACCTTCCGGGTGGGCGACAAAGTGATGGTGCTGGCCAACGACAGCCGGGCGCAGAAGGTGGACCCGAATACCAATCGGCGCATTGTCGCCACCAAAGACGACGAAGACGATGTCGCCGCCAGCGACCATGTGGATTACGAAACCACCGTGATCACCAATGGCGACACGGGCCTGATCACCCATATTGATGGGCGCCGCCACTTCTTGGTGGTCCAGGTGGACGATGATTATGTCTACTTTAGCTTTGGCGGCTTGACCAACAAGATTGCCCTGGCCTACGCTGTCACGGTGTATAAGTCCCAGGGCGGCCAGGCAGCCCACGTACTGATCGGTCTGGCGCCTTCCGGCAGCATGGTCAACGCCCAGTCCTTTTACACCGCCATCACTCGGGCGGAAGCCAGTGCGGACTGTTACGGGGACTTCGGCATGCTGACCAGCCGCCTGCAAATCGTGCCGGTGGAACACCGCCATGATCTGTTGAAGAATTTCTTGTCTGGGCGACTGGATGTCGATACCTTCGGCCAGCAGCCGGTGGCCGCTATGCGGGATGTCCTCGCACCGCTGCCCCAAGCCGCGCCGGTGCCGGCAGCGGATAAACAAGCGGCACCCAACAAGCCGCGTTTGACAGTGGCTGTAGACCCGGAATTATTAGCCATGCTGAAGCAAAAGAAACAAGATCACAAATAAATGGCAAGAACCCGGACAGGCCCTGATTTTTCAAGGCGTGCCCGGGTTCTTTAATAACTGCTATTCGGCATACCGCCGTTTATTGGCCCGGTGCGTCAGCACTTTGGCCCGCTGGGCGGTCTGCTTGGCCAAAAAGGCATTCTCCCGCTGTAATTTGCGGTAACTGACTAACCGCTGGGGATCCAGCGTGCCGTCTGCGATGGCCGCTTGCACGGCACAGCCCGGTTCCCGCTCATGGGTACAATTCCGGAAGCGGCACTGCGCCGCTAAGGTCTCGATGTCCTGGAAGCTCTGGGCGATCGCCCCCGTATCGGTGGTGTCCCACAATTGCAGTTCCCGCATCCCCGGGGTGTCCATGAGCAGGCCGCCATTGGGCAGCCGCCAAATCTCGCGGCTGGTCGTCGTATGCTTCCCGTGATCGTCGCCGGCCCGGGTATCATTCGTGACCTGGACGGTTTCGCCCAGCAACCAGTTGGCCAGCGTCGACTTGCCGGCCCCAGAGGAGCCCAGCAGCACGACGGTTTGGCCCTCTTGAAAGTACGGCAGAATTTCTCCCTGCCCTAGATTGGTAATGGCACTGACGGCATGGACCGGCAGCCCAACCGCGCTCTCTTCGACCTGGGCGATCTGCTCTTGGACATGGTCCGTTAAATCGGCCTTGGTCAGCACCACCACCGGGTTCGCACCGCTGTCATAAGCTACCGTCACATAGCGCTCTAAGCGGCGCAGATTGAAGTCATGGTTCAGCGCCATAACGATAAAGACCGTATCCACGTTAGCGGCGACGACCTGGGCATCGGTGGTCAGCCCCGCCATCTTCCGGGTGAACTGAGAAAACCGCGGCACAACCCGCTCGATCAGTACCGGGCCGTTCGCTGTCAGCCGGCAGACCACCCAGTCGCCCACGGCGGGGAAATCCGCCCGGGACACTGTATTAAAGCGGAACTTGCCGGTAATCTCAGCACTCCGCGGTCCCGCGGCCGTCATCACTTGGTACAATTCCTTTTGCTCACCGATCACCCGGGCTAGTTGGGTCTGGTCCGTGACCGGTACGGTATTACGAATACGGTCGGTGAGCCCGTAAGTTGTTAAATAATCTATCACTATTTCCCTCGCTATCTTTAATGTCTCAGCCAAAATAGCGGGCAATTATTCGATTTTTGGGTATAAAAATACACCTGGCAGAAAAACTGTCCACTATCGTTCGTCAATAGTTGGGCCGCTTAGTTGTCAAGTGCTGATGGTGTTCACAAAATGATTAATCAGCCAAGGAATAAGCGGCGCCCAGTGCAATGCTCTTCTTTGTTGTCTTTGCCATAGTCGCCACGTCCTTTCAAAATTGATTAACCCCAGTCTAATGGCTGGATGAGGACCTTGTCAAGGCGGAAAAAATATTTTCTCGTTGATTCGCCAATTGAAAGGCTTGCATCTGCCCCCCAGTTCCGCCAAAATGAGAGTATTCAACGATTGGAGGAAGACACCTAATGGACTTCAAAGAAGCACCCTACACCCGCCCAGACTTTGACCAAATCAAAACGAGTCTGGCCACTTATACCACGGCCTTAAAAGGGGCCGATGATCCGGATACGGCATTAGCGGCCGCCACCGCGGCCAACCAGCTGATCAATGACTACACCTCGCAGGCCATGCTGGCCCAGATCCGGCACTCCATTGACACCAATGATGAATTCTACAATAAGGAAGACGACTATTGGAACACCAATGGCCCGTTGTACGAAAATGAAGAACGCAAGTACAAGGCCGCCGTGGTCGCCAGCCCTTACCAGGAAGTACTCGGCCAAATCTATCCCAAGCCGGACATCATGAGTATGCAAAACGACTTGAAGATGGCCAACGAGGCAATTATTCCCCTGCAACAAAAGAATAATGCACTGGTCAGCGAATATGCGAAACTCGTCGCCAGCGCGCAAATCGACTTCCAGGGCGAAACCTTGACCCTGGCCCAACTCGGTCCGTACCGGGAAAGTGCTGACCGGGCCACCCGCAAGGCAGCGACTGAGGCCTATTGGGGCTTTTTTGCCGACCACGAAGCCGACTTCGACCGGATCTACGATGACATGGTCAAAGTGCGCACCGAGATTGCCCACACCCTAGGCTATCCCGACTATTCCGCGCTGAGCTACGTCTACATGAATCGCTTCGGCTACGATGAACCCATGGTGGCGCAATATCGCAAGACGGTCTTGGAAAAAGTCGTGCCGTTGACCCAGAAGCAATATGCCAAACAAGCCAAGCGGTTAGGGTTGGCCAAGCTGGCCTACTACGACTTGCCCGTCGCGTTCAAGAGCGGCAATGCCAAGCCCACCGGCACGCCCGATGAACTGGTGGCCACCGCGCAGCAGATGTACAACGACCTCTCGCCAGAAACCGGCGATTTATTTGCCTTGATGGTCAAGAACCACCTGTTTGACCTGCTGGCGAAAAAAGGCAAGCAAAGCGGCGGCTATTGTGAATACATTCCGTCCTTGCAGGCGCCGTTTATCTTCGCCAACTTCAACGGCACCTCCGGCGATGTGGATGTCCTGACCCACGAGTTCGGGCATGCCTTCCAAACCTATTCTTCCCGCTGGATCAAGGACGGACTGAGCACCTTCCCGACCTTCGAAGCCGCAGAAATTTTCTCCATGTCCATGGAATTCATTACCTATCCGTGGATGAAGGGCTTCTTCGGCGCCGCCGAGGAGAAATACAAGTACAACCATCTGGAAGCCGCGCTGGAATTCCTGCCCTACGGCATTCTGGTCGACCACTTCCAGCATGAGATTTATACCCATCCAGAATGGACACCAGCAGAGCGCAAGGCGTGCTGGCGCGATTTAGAGAAGCAATACAACCCGGAACGGGATTACAGTGAGAATGAAGCGCTGGAACGGGGGATTTACTTCTTCCGGCAAGGCCACATTTTTGAATCCCCGTTCTATTATTTAGACTATACCATCGCCCAAGTGCTGGCTTACCAGTTCTGGAAACGGTTCAATGTGGACCACGATCCCCAGGCCTGGGCGGATTACACCACCATGGCCAAGGCCGGCGGTTCCCAGACCTTGATGGAACTGATCCAGACCGGTCATCTGGCGTCACCATTTGAACCCGGCGCGCTGGACGACACCTTGACGGCGATTAGTCAGGCGTTGGATGGTGTTGATGATCAGGCGTTAGACAAGTAATCTGAGATAAGCATCGCGGTGAGCAGCTCCTTGGAAAAAGGAATTGCTCGCCGCTTTTATTATACCCAGCTGGGCGTCCACCACCGCGTTGCCAACTTAAAAATAGCGAACCCCAACAGGCCGCCAACGGTATTCAGCAAGATGTCTCCGGTATCAAAAGACCGATTACCCAAATAGAAATAACCCATCACTAACTGGATCGTCTCAATCACCAACGATGCCCCTAGCGCCGCCATCAATGACCCGCCAAATGAACGCAAGCGTGGCCATAAATACTCACCCAGCAGGGTCAGCGGTATGAACAACGCAACATTGCCCACGATTTGAATCCGCCGATAAGTTACCCAGCTGAACGGATTCAACTCAGTCAGCCTTTGCTGACCAAAGCCGTAACGATATACCGGGCTGTCGGCACCAAACCAAAAAATCGGCAGTATGGTGAGCGTGAGCAGGATTGCTAAATATGCGTAAAAGCCCCACCACAAAACAACTTTCATTAGAGGAGTGCGATGGCGTGCTAATTGTATCGTATGCAGTATGGCAATGATCAAAAAAATCGGCAGCAGCACATCGCCATTGATGACATGCGCTGCCGCATAGCTGAATTCGCCGTGGGCGGTAAACAAGTGAACCATTCAAAAAGCTCCTCGCGTCGGGGATAAATGCTCCCTCAGTTTACCAGTTTCTTGATCAAAAATACGCTAATCATCGTATTTCCCACCAAAAATAGAAAACGGTTGCGCACGGCCCCGTTAACTTCGCTACAATAGAGATACTACTTCCCACGAAAGGATTTTCACTATGTCCCGTATTCGCCAGCGCGGCAGTGCGCTGCTTACCCGCTTCTTCTCCGGTCAAGACATCAGCTACCGCTTTGTCTTCGCCCTGCTGATTCCCGTTGTCATCGACCAATTCTTTTTGGTCAGCTTCAACTTCATTAACACGAGTATGATCTCTTCCTCCGGGACCGCCGCAATCAGCGCGGTGAACATGGTTGGCAGTGTGAATATTTTTCTCGTCCAATTCTTCGTCGCCATCGGATTGGGCGGCACGGTGTTAATCTCCCAGCACTACGGTCATAAAGACTATCAGATGCTGGCTAAAATCGTGAATGGGGCCGTCTACGGTGCTGTCCTCGTGGCTATCGTCCTCGCCGCTGTCTTTATGAGTTTGCATCGGCAGATCCTCGCCCTGCTCTTCGGTCACGCCGACCAGGCCGTTTTGGACGGTGCCGCGACCTATATGGTGGGGATTTTGCTCAGTTATCCGTTCCAAGCCGTGGTAGAAGGGACCAACGGCAGCCTGCGCGGGGTCGGCCGGACCAAGACCTCGCTGCAGCTTTCCCTGACCATGAACGCTATTTATTTGGCATTCAACATTTTATTTGTCAGTATTTTACAAATGGGGATCATCGGTCTGACGATTTCGCTGAACATTTCCCGCATCCTCGCCGCCGGCTTAGCCATCTGGATGCTCTACCGCAACCGGGCAATCTTCAATTTGCGGATGCGCACACTGAAGCACCCCAGTTTTGCCATGATTCGGAAAGTCATCATCGTCGCGATCCCCTTCGCCGCCGAGTCAACCTTCTTCAATGGCGGCAAAATTATCATGCAGATGATGATCGTCAGTCTGGGCACGAATATGATCGCCGCCAATGCCATCGGCGGGTCCTGGATCCAATTGTCAGAAATTATGCCCAGCGCGTTAAGCACCGCCCTCGTCCCAATTGTGGGCCAATCCATTGGCCGGCGGAATATCCATGATGCCCGCAAGCTGACCAAGTCCTTTGTGGTGTTGGGGATGATTCTCTTTATCACCGTGGACTTATTGCTGCTGCCGCTCTTTCCAGTCGGTATTCAGCTCTTCAACCCGCCAGCTGCTATTGTGCCGGTGATCTTCCAATTTTATCTGATCACGATCGTGATGCACTGTTTGGTCTGGAGTCTGAGCTTCGTCCTACCCTCAGCCTTGCGGGCCGCCGGTGACGGACCGTTCACCACCACCGTCTCGCTGCTTTCCATGTGGCTGTTCCGGATCGGCGTTGGCTATTATGTTGGTATCGTCATGGGGTACGGGTTGGTCGGCATCTATCTGATTATGTGTCTGGAATGGGGCATTCGCGGGTTCATCTTCCTGCTCCGGTTTCGGGGAGAGAAATGGTACCAGAAGAATTTCATTAAAGGATAACGATCAGACCAACTAGGATCATTAATCGGCCGCCGAAGGCACTCCCGCTTATCAACATCTGTCCAACTAGCAGCGGCCAAAAAATACTGATTAGTCCCAGCACGGTGGGCCCAATAATTGACCACTGCCGCTGTTGGGCTATTTTTTCGGTCGTGACACTAATCATCAAAATCGTCAGCAAATTGAGACTGGCGTGCCAAAAGCCACTGGTCACCGGTCCAGAAATAATTCCAGCCAACAGCATGCAAATCACCAACAACATAACTCGGATGCTGAATTGTTGCAACACTTTTCCGCGGCTGCCCCAGCGAATCTGGACGGTGACTGGCGCCAACGGAGCGACCGCCAAAGTTTGGCCAAACCATAGCACAAGCAATAGAAACGCTGACCAGCAGCCAAGGGTTGCAATGCCCGGCGATGCCAATACGTCGACCGGTGTTCCCATTTTTCTAAGCAGTCCCCACCACCCGCTGAACATCAGCAGCGGCCAGATATAGTGCCGCAGCGTCAACATCGTATAGCGCATCCCAATCACCGCTTATCTTCAATATTGCCGCCGGGCATGGTTGCAAACAAACCAGAGCACACCGCTGGTCACAGCGACCCAAGTCAGACCAACGAAATCAATCAATGCTGGCTGGGCGGCCAGCCCATAATTACCCCAAAACAAACTGGCGCCTGGATATAACGGATACCGGTGCAAGAGCGTGAGCGGCAACTTAAAAATAATGAGCGGGATGGCGCCCAGGCCAATATCTGTCAGAAATGCTCCCAGCACTCGCCTGGTAATCAGACTGGCCAATAGTGTGACACTTTCAAACCACCACACAAAGCAGCCAATCATTACCAGCCGCTCCACAATAACCGGCACACCTGCCAACGCCGCTAACGGATAAACTGCCGGACTAGACCAAGCATATCCCCGAATCAAACCAGCCAGCAAACTGCCCACTGCGGCTAAGCCGATAACCGCCAAACTGTTACAGCCAGCAATCACTAAATAAGGCCGTACAAACTGCGCATAACTGGCCGCCCGGGGCAAAACCAGCACCCGATAAGCAGATATTCCCGGTGCCATGAGATCATAGCTGACGAGTGTTAATACCACCGGCAGAATCCAGAGCGTCACAACTTGGTTGCCCAAAGCATCGATCATAAAACTGCCAACCGATTGAATCGGGTACACCGGTGTTGTCAAAAAGAATGCTGCACCAAACAAAAGGATCCCCAAGCCAAGACGCAGGGCATGCGTTCGGTAATAGTCATAAAAAACAGGATATCTATTGCTGGTCGTCATCAGGAATCACCTGCAGCCCATCGATCAACAGCCGGCGAGTAACCAATGGTGCGATTTCTTCCTCATGGGAAACCATGACCATCGTCAAATTGGGTGTCTCCTGCTGCATCGTACGCAACAGGTCAATCACTTGCTGCTTAGCGGCCTTATCCAAACCATTCAAGGGCTCGTCAAGCAGCAGTATTACCGGTTTCTCCATCACCGCTTGAATGATTCCCAATTTCTGATTCATTCCTGTGGAGTATTGCCGCACCCGCATTCGGTCCTGGGGATTCAACCCCAAGCGCTGCATCCATTGTCTAATGTCGTCGTCACTGATCATATGACGAATAGCGGCCAACATTTGTAAATTGGCAAAACCGGAAAGCGAGGGAATGAACACCGGCGTATTGATAATCACGCCAGCTTTGGCTAAAAAGTGCCCTGGGAGCAGTGCTTGACCATTCACCAAAACTGTTCCGGTTTGGGCCCGGAGCAACCCCGCCATCAGCTTTAACACCGTTGACTTGCCTGATCCGTTTGGCCCCCGCAGCCACACTGTCTCCCCGTCATTCACGGTGATTGCCACATTCTCCAGCAAGATACGTTTTTTGACCATGACTGTCATATTCCGCAAAGCAATCTGGGTCATGCCTGCCACCCTCTTCGGTTTTTAATCACAATCAGACCAGTAAACAGTATGCTTTCGCCGAGTAATAACCCGCCCTGAAACAACAGTACTGTCCCCAATGCCCGCCAGGACAGTGCCGGGGCATTGATCAGCCGGCCATAAAGGACTATGGGCAATCCTGTTTCTGGCAGAATATGCAGTATAAAGAGCAAAATCGGCAACACGCTATAGGTAGTCAAAGCGAGAATAAATACTTGCCACTTTTTCCGGACGATCAGCGTAAACAGCAGGACCAAACCAAATTGGCTAAACACAATCAACACTGCATCCGTTAATAAGAATGCTAACCCGCCCGCAGAACCGAATAAGTGACTCACCCCGGTCCGCCATGGCAGCGCCCGATAAGGACCATTCACCTGAATCATGAGCATCAGATACGTCAAGACATAGCTCAGCAGTACATAAACCACCGGCGTGACGATGGCGAAGCTAACCAATTCCTTAATTTTTCCCCGGCGCTGCCGCAACAACCACCAATCTCGCCAACTGGTAAAATAAGCTGGCGTGAAATACACATAACCCAGCGCAATCCCAACCACAGGCAGAAAGATAGCCAACACACTAATTGGCGAAAATTGTTGCGTGATCGCCATCACCGCCAGCGGCGAACCACCGACTACTCGACCGATCGCCCCAAGCATCAATACTGCTTCTGCGCTGCTTGCAAGTAAAAGCAGCAGCCAAAACCGACGTTGCCGCAAGATAAACATCAAAGTCACTCCTCTCTGCGCCACCGCAACCCAATTCTTACCCGTAGTATAGTCAGGAAAGGTGACTGGAAAGTGACTGGATTCTCATGACAGAAAAAAGCAGTGAGCACCGGCGACTGTGTATCAAAATCGCCATACTCACTGTCGTTATCTAGATTGCTTCTTTTTCAACAAGGTATCGGAGACCTGCGGTCAAACCGTGCCTCTAATTGTTCACCACTTGCATTAAGCCGGCATCCCGCTTCACAAATTGTTGGCCGCCTAAGTCGTAGTACTCAGCGCCATTGATATACCGGTTGCCGTAGGTGCGCCACTGACTGCCAGCCGGCAGAAGCCGAATTGGTTTCAAATCACGGTCATAAACGGCCGCGCCCCAAGTCGGGTGCGCTGGGACAGCGACAGTAAAAATACCAGTATATTCTCGCAGTCCTTGCACCCACTCGCCACCGCCGAGATCATATTTCGGCGGCTCATATTGATCGGACGAATAGGCAACGTGGAAATACTGCCACGCTGAGCCGGCGGTAAAATGCAAATATCCAGACCATGTTGAGCGACTGGTTTGCGGCGTCCCCTTATCAACGGGCAGCGGCATATTTGGGAACGAAGGTACATAAACTACCCCGCGCTGCGCAACAATCCTGTAGGTCGTATCGCGGTTGTTTGGAAAAGTCCGAACATAAAGGCCTTCCACCCACTGATCACTGCCAACGTTATACCAGGTTTCGCTGAAATTATAAGCGGGTACTGTAACCGTCCCAGAATATTGCCAGCGCGAGCCATAGGGTAAGATGCGCCCGGCGTAATGCCGATTGGTGCCATAGCCCTGCCACAGAGCAATCCCCGTGTTATCAATGTTGACGACCCGCAGCGTACCGCTCTCTTCCGAGATAGTCGAAGGACCTTCGCTGTCGGCCTGAACAGGCTGACTGACCCCAGGGGCTGCGGCATACGTTGCCCCCGCCGCAAACAGAGCGATAACAACCGCATATACCCGCCAAAATTTTATCTTCATTTTTTGGACATCTCCCTAGTGCAAAGAACAGACACTAACCATCTCAAGCATAATACCACGTACTTATCCCCAGCCAACAATCCAAGCTAGAAACCCACAAGAAATTGCAAGCCGATCCGCAGACCCAACAAAATTCCCATCGACTCCAGTACCGCCCAATCCAGCCGTTTCTGAATAAACGGCACAACACTCACCGCAATCAGCACCAAACAACTGCCAAACCATAGGAAATCAAACGGTGTCCACCACAGCGCAATGCCCCAGGTGAGCCCGACCAAGATAAGAGTCCATACCCAATTGCCGATACACGATACGCTGATACCCCCGCCGGGACGCCCGGGTCACGATCATGGGGTAAAGACCGGTCAAATCCCGCAGCGTACTGCCCACAACCAGCGCCGTGCCAGCGACGATGGCCGTTTCGACGAGCTGCTGAAACGGCATATCGTGGGCCCAGCCGAAGAAAAACGGGCGGACTTGGGCCGGCCGCAGATTCACAAGTTTTGCCAGCAGAAACACCACGATCCCCCAGCTTAGGAGGGAATAGATGGTACGCCGTCGGATTGCCGTGTCAATCGCCCTCCTTCAAGCTGATAATTAGCGGTGTACGTGATGGGCGTATACCGGTCGTGGGAGGCAATGATCACCGCTTTACCGGCCGTCCGCAATTCTGCTACCAAATTCACCAATTGAGTCAAAGCTGCTTCATCCAAGCCGCGGGTCGGTTCGTCTAACAAAATCAGGTTCTGGTCCTCCATAACGGCCTGGATAATACCGGCTTTTTCCCGCATCCCAATGGAATATTTCTTCATCGACTGGCGGCTGTGCCAATCCAAGCCGAACCGCTGGGCCAAGCCGGCCATCACCGCAGGATCGCTATGGTGGTTAATGGCCGCTAGAAAAGTGAGGTTTGTCTTCAACGACTCGCCTTCCAGAAACCCGGGATTCTCAATCAAGGCGCCGATGTGTGTGTTTTCGCCCAGCTGAAAGGTCCCGGAAGTGGCTGGAATGATCCCTGCTACGATTTTCAGCAGCGTCGATTTACCCGAGCCATTGCCGCCGGCAATATGCACCACCTCGCCGCTGTCCACAGTCAAAGAAACATCCTGCAATACCTGCTGGGCACCAAAACTTTTGGCAATTTGCGCCACAGTTAATAAACGCATCGTAATCCTTCTTTCTCTTAGGTCGGGAGATTGAACGGCGCAATGAAACGCGGCAAGAGGGGATTCAGCAGTACATAATGGACCACGAAGTTCACCCCGAACGCTAAAATCACTGCCACGGTTGGCGGCAGTTTCACCAAAGTCAGCGCCATCAATCCGACAAAGACGAGGTACATCAAGGCGTTGACCGCGAAGAAAAGCCAAACCACCCATACGTCAACATGCGTCCAACCAAACGCCAGCGATTCAATCGTGTACAGACTTACGGTATAGACCAGCCAATCAATCAGCAGCGTCGTCAAAACAATCCGATGATACGGCCGCTGACCCAGCCGGACCGCCACGAACGTATTGACCGCGCGCAGCCGGCCCAGCTGATAGGCCATTAATAAAATGAAGAAGACATTGCTGGTTAACGTCACACTGTTTCCAATGACCAACGTCACTACCATCGGCGCCCAGTGGGTTAAACTGAGCAATGGCGCAATCAGGATAGCCGTGAGCAGCAGGCCCACCGCCCAGGGATTAAAGGCTTGCCGCCAAATTGGCCGGGCATCAGCCATGACCCTCACCGCCAAACTTCAACCAGGCCCAACTGCCGGCAATGATCAAACCGGCATAAAGCAGGACGGTAAAGAAAAAGGAAGTCAACGGCGCCGTACTCATGCCATATCTTCCGTAGCCAACCTGTTGTTGTAAATCAATGAGGTTAGGCAGATACAAATGACCAAAGAATTGGCGGGTCAGGGGGACACTGCTCACAAAACCCAACCCCAGATACAGGGTAAAAGAAATGACCAGACCAGAGGCCCGGAAAAGAAACGGCCGCTTGATCCAGAGACCGATGATTAAGGCAAAATCAGTCAAGATGGCATATCCAATCGCATGGGTCAAGATATAAATCATCAAGCCAGTGAGCGGATCAGCGGACAAGAAAGTGGTTGCTCCCAGTCGGCCAACCAACGGCATAGTTGGATAGATAAGGCGTATGGCAATCACCGTACCGCTTATCGCGATAAGCAGCACCGCAAAGGTATACAAGAACGTCGTCAGCAGCATCTGCGCGAGCAGCCAGACTTTTGACCGCCGCTCAATGATCAGCTGACTCAGGCCGGAGTGGAGGGCCGTGATCCAATAATCCGTAATCAGCACGGTTGTCCCAATAAATAATATCAACGGCACATAGAGGGCAAAATTTAACCCGAAATTGTATCCGAGCAGATTCAAAACACCATACTCAATGCCAGGAGCCATATATCCGGACGGCTGTACGCCAAAGCCAATCAATAATCCCACCATCAGCGCTGTCCGCCACCACAGTTTCTTAATGCGCCAAAATGGTAACATCCAATCACCTCCAAAAAAGCCCCCGCACCTGGTACGGACTTCCTGTACCAGGTGCGGGAGCTCCTGTTCACTGGTCTTCCCAGCTGAACAATAAGCGATTGAGAAAAATAATACAAGCGTTTGCACTTGCTTAAGTGGCGTTAGTGATACAAATACGATAAATCACTGGCCACGCTCGGATACACCGGAATCCACTGCTGCAGCGCACTGGCCGGTTTCTGCTCCTGAATCAGCACTGTCAAGTAATTGAGCAGCTCTTCGGCATCCACCGCCAAGACGACGGCCCCCACGAGCCGATGGGTATTTTTATCGGTGATCGTCGTCACCCGCGCAGTTTTATCCTGAATCCGCTGGTACGTATACCAACCGCTTAAGTCTTGTTCTTCAACAGTATAACGGTCCGGCGCTTGCGCGGTCGTACCCAAGCGTACACCGACCTGACCGAGTTCCGGGCTGGCGAAGACGATATGGGGCACCACCGGATACTGAATGGCGGCCGTGTCCTGCCCCAAAATCTGGCCGACAACATAGCGGCCTTCATAGCTGGCCACTGGCGTTAGCTTCGGCTGATTCTTGGCGATCACGTCGCCCACGGCGTAGATGTTCGGCTGAATCGTCTGCAAGTGATCGTTGACCGCGATGCCGCCCTTCACCGCCGTTAAGCCCACAGCGGCTAGGTTGAGATCCGTGTTGGCGGGTCGGCCGATGGCACTGAAGGCCCGCGCCACCGCCAGGGATTGGCCGTCACTCAGCTGCAGCGCCACGCCATCCGCCGTCTCAGTGACTTTCTCCACAGTGGTATTCCAATGGAAAATAATCCCCCGCGCCGCCATGATCTTGGCCAGCCGCTGGGTATAGGTCTCGGGAAAGTCCCGCAGCAAGCGGTGATTGTGCTGAATCAGATGAACCTGGGCGCCAGCATTGGCGGCAATGTTCGCCAGTTCCACCGCTACGTAACCCCCGCCAATAAAGGCCATGGTCGGCGGCAGGAGCGGCAGATCCAGAAAGTCGGTGCTGGTCCCTAGGAGATCGCCGCCAGGAATATCCGGTTTCAGGGCGTGAGCGCCGGTGGCAATAATGATGAACTCAGCGGTGTACTCCGCGTCACCGACGCGAATCGTATGGGGGTCTAAGAAAGCAGCAGCCCCGTGAATCGTCGTCACCCCGCTGCCGGCCAGCCCTTTTTCAGTCCCACTGGGCACGCCATCGGTATAACTGTGCTTGAACGCCATCAAGGCCGGCCAATCAATCTCAGCCGCGCCAGTCAGCCCATGCTGGGCATAGCGCCGATCCTGCATCCGGCTTTCAACGACGCCGTATAGCATCTTCTTCGGGTCACAGCCACGGTTGGGACACGTCCCGCCCCACAGGTCGCTTTCGACCACGGCCACCTGTTGCTGCTCGGCTAAACCAAAGGCCACGGCGAGACCGCCTGGGCCGCCACCAATAACGATCGTATCAAAATGCTGTGTTTCACTCATTTTATATCCCTTTCCGAGGTATGAACCAATACGATATACTGCAACAAACCGGGCGCATCCAAGGCATAGGTGTGCCCATCCGCTGGATTTTCCACCGCCAGGGTTTCATTAGTACCCAACCGCGGGGCAATCGCCGCCACAGTGGTCTGGCTGGTGACACCGGGGGTCGGCGGCTGAGTCGTGGTCGGCAAGACGCCGCTAGCCAATACTTGGGCCAGGGTGTCCGCCCAGACGACGTGCCCCACTTCGGCACCGGCAAAGAAATCGGCGATGAAATTGGTCGCCGGGTGCTGCTGGATCTCAGCGGGCGTGCCCACTTGGTGGATCACGCCGTTGTGCATCACCGCAATGCGGTCGCCGACTTTCAACGCTTCGTGCATGTCGTGGGTCACAAACACGATCGTCTTATGAAGCTGCGCCTGCAAGCGCAGAATCAGATCCTGCAATTGATTACGGGACAGCGGGTCTAGCGCGCTGAATGGCTCATCCATCAAGATGACCCCAGGGTCGGCGGCCAAGGCCCGGACAATTCCCACCCGCTGGGCTTCGCCGCCGGACAAAGCATCGGGATACCGCTGGGCATATTCCGCGGCGGGCAGATCAACGGCCGCCAGCAGCGCCTCAGTCCGTTCCTGAATCCGTGTTCTGCTCATTTTCTTCATTTCGGGAATCACCGCAATGTTTTCTGCCACGGTCATGTTGGGAAACAAAGCAATATGCTGCAGGACGTAACCGATGGACCAGCGCAGTTCCTGCAGCGGATAATCCGCCACGGGCCGGCCAAAGAAAGTGATTGTCCCGGCATTGGGCTCTTCCAGCCGGTTGATCATTTTCAACGTGGTGGTCTTGCCTGAACCAGAGGGACCGACCAGCACAAAAATTTCCCCGGCAGGGATGGTTAAATTGAGATCGCTGAGGATCGTTTGGCCAGTGAAATTTTTGCGGACATGGTGGAATTCAATCGCGTTTGGCGCCGCCATCTCAATCACTCCCTTTCAGCAAGCCGTGCTGCTGCAAATACTGCCGGGCCACCTTAGCCGGCGATTCATTGCGCACATTCACGGCATAGTTCATCTGCTGCATCTGCTCATCAGTGATTTTGCCGGCCAGCTTATTCAAACTGCGGACAATTCCTGGATGATCCTGGGCAAATTTTGTCCGCATCAGCGGCGCCCCCTGATATGGCGGGAAAAGATGCTTGTCGTCGGTCAGCGTCTGCAATTTGTACTGCACGATCTCGCTGTCAGTCGAATAGACATCCACGACATTGACCTTATTGTTGTTGATGGCGGTATAGCGCAGGGCCGGCTCAAAGGAATGGTTCGGAAAATGCAGCCCGTAGACTTTCTTCAGGCCCTGATAGCCGTCGGGCCGATCAATGAATTCCAGCGTGAAGCCGCCGGACAGCTGGCCGCTGATCTGGCGCAGATCACTAATCGTGGTCAGCTGATGCTGCGCGGCGAAGGTTTTCTTCACCGCCACACCGTATGTATTCTGGTACCGCATCGGCCGCAGATAAGTCATCTGGAACTGCTGGGCCAAGTCCTCTTTGGCAGTGGTATAGGTCTGTGCAGCTGACAAATGGCCGGTGGTCGCGGTACGCTGTTTGACCAGTGTTTCCAGCACCGTCCCGGTGAATTCCGGGTAGATGTCCACACTGCCGCTCTTCAAGGCGTTGAAAAGAAATGTCGTCTTACCAAAATTAGATTTCAGCTGCACATGAATATTAGGTTCATCCTGTTCGATCAGCTGTTTGTACATGTTGATCAGGATATCCGGTTCGCTGCCCAGTTTCCCGGCAATGGTCACCGTCTCCGGCTGATTGACCCGGGCCAGCACCTGGGTAGTGCCCACGCCCAGAACCAGAACAGCCAGCAGGCCGGCGGTCCACTGCCAGCGGCGCTTGGCCAGCCAAGAAATCAGCGCGGATAGAATAATCGCCAACAGGGCGGAAAAGACCGCGCCGATAACGATCAACGCCGTATTGTTCCGGTCAATGCCCAATAGGATGAATGAACCCAACCCGCCAGCCCCAATCAAGGCGGCCAGCGTGGCTGTCCCGATAATCAAGACCAAGGCGGTACGAATGCCGCCAATGATCGTGGGCGCCGCAATGGGCAATTCAACTTTGCGCAGCTTGCGCCAGCGGCTCATACCAAAGGCATCCGCCGCCTCTTCCAACGCCGGATCAATGCCGGTGATGCCTAAATAGGTGTTTTGAAAAATAGGCAGCAGCGCATAAATCACTAACGCAATCACCGCCGGCGTCGTGCCAATGCCCACCAACGGAATCAGCAGGCCCAGCAGCGCCAATGACGGGATCGTTTGGAGAATCCCCGCAATTTGCAGCAATACTCCAGCCGCCTTACTGTGCCGCGCGGCCCAAAACGCCAAAGGCATGGCAATGAGGATCGCGATAACTAGCGCAATCAAGGAAATACTCAAATGCTGCCCTAACGCACTGATCAGCTGTTGGCGCCGGCTGATAAGGGTTGAAATAATGTCCATAAGTCGCCTCCCAAATTCCTTGTCGTGGTCATCCTCCAATTCCCACTATACAGAATCGGTCAAGCATCCGGCTAGTCCTGATTGGCCAACAACAGTGCCGTCAAATCGCTGATCTCATTCAACTGATAAGTCGGCCGCACAGCAGAACGATTCGGCTGGAAATGAGGATTGTACCAAACCGTGTCGATATGTGCATTCATGCCGCCTTGAATATCAGACGTCAGGGAATCGCCAATGATCAGCGCTTCCCGATGATGGAACCCGGGAATATGCTGCGCGGTGTAGGTAAAGAACGCTTTGGTCGGCTTCTGTACGCCCACGGAATCGGACACGAATACATCCCGGAAATAATGGGCCAAGCCGCTCTTGCGGAGCCGATCCAGTTGAACCGGCTCGATCCCGTTGGAGACAATATATAATTCATAGTCCTGCAACGCCGCCAGGGTTTCGGTCACCCGGGGGATGACCACCGCCTGCTGATCGAGCTTCGCGTGGTAGACCCGTTCCGCCAGCAAGCCGTCCGCGTTGATCTGCAGGTGCTTGAACGTCTTCACAAAGCGCTGGCGGAAGATGTCCTCCCGGGTAATGTCGCCGCGTTCGTAAGCCTCCCAAAGGGACTGATTGATGCGCAAATAAGTCGGTTCCAGCCGCGGATCGCGGGGCAGCTGAAGCTCAGCAAACATCTCGCGCAGGCTCTTCATTTCGCCCGCCTTGAAGTCTAATAGGGTATCGTCGATGTCAAACAGTAAAAAGCGATATGCCATAGGGAAATTCCTACTTTCTATTAAGCAATGGTGATATGCAGCGTGCCCAATCCGGTGATCTGACTGACCAGCTGGTCGCCGGCCTGGAGGAAGATCTGCGGATCGCGGCCCACCCCCGTGCCGCTGGGGGTGCCGGTGAAGATCAGGTCGCCGGGCATCAATTCTACGATACTGGATAAATAGGCAACCAAGTCTGCGGGGGAGAAAATCAAGTCGCTGAGCAGGGACCGCTGCATCGCTTGGCCATTCACCGTCGTAGTCAAGGTCTGGCGGGCCAAATCCGGCACCTCATCCGGCGTGGTCAGCCACGGGCCGATGGGACCGTAACCAGCAAAGGACTTGGCCAGTGAAAACTGCGGCGGGTCATTGATGAATTGGACCGCCCGATCGGACAGATCTTGGCCCACCATGTAGCCGGCCACGTGGTTCAGCGCATCTCCCTGACTGATGTCCCGGCCGCCCTGGCCGATCACCACGACGAGTTCCGTTTCCCAATCCGTTTTGGTTCCGTGATGGGGGACGGTCACCGTGGGCCCGGTCAAAGAGGATGGAAACTTAGTGAATACACTGGGGGCTTTGGGCGCGGCCACATGCAATTCCTTGGTGTGGGCCGCGTAATTCATGCCCACGGCGAAGACTTGACGGCTTTCGGGCAGCGGACAAATGAGCTGATCCAGTTGAATCGTCTGGGCCTTGCCCAAGGACAGCCGTTCAGCGCCCAACGCCCAAGCGGCCATCACCGAATCGGCATTCTGAATGGGCGCCGCGGATAAGTCCTCTGGAGTGCCCGTAATAACGACTGGTTCATTTTCTAACATCGCTAATTTCATCGTGGTACACTTTCCTTTCTCACTAACTGGGCCGCACCGCACATACCGGCGGTGTTGCCCAACTGGGCGGTGACGATGCGGCAGGCCCGGCCGGGAATGGCCAGGGCGTGGTCGGCTACCACCTGGCGGGCCGGCCGCAGCAGCCAGTCGCCGGCCCCGGCAACCCCGCCGCCAATGATGATCACCGCCGGATTATACATATTGACGATATTGGTCAGGCCAAAGCCCAGCAGGGTCCCGGCCGCTTGATAAGTGGCAATGGCGGCGGCCTCCCCGGCTTCCGCCGCAACTTGAATGGTCTTCGGGGTCGCAGCGGCCACCGCCGGTAAATCCAGAGCGGCCCGTTTCTCCCGATAGGTCTGCACAATGCCCACCGCGGACACGTACCGGCTCAAACACCCCGCACTGCCGCAATTGCACGGCCGGCCGTGGCGGAACATATTCATGTGGCCGATCTCACCCGCTGAATTGGTGGCGCCGCGCAGCAGATGGCCGTCCACCACGACGCCGGCGCCCAAGCCGGTGCCGATCGTCAGCATCACCAGATTGCTCTCACCCTGGCCCGCGCCCAACCGCCACTCACCGATGGTGTTCACCCGGACATCATTGTCTATCCGCACGGGCACGCCAAACTCTTTATGTAAAATGGTACTGACCGGCACGTCCTGCCACAGCGGAAAATTCGGTGAAAACATAGAAATCCCCCGCTGGGCATCAACTAACCCCGGGATGCCCAACCCAATGGCGGTCAGGTCTCCCGGATGCTGGGCCAGCATGGCCTGAATACCCGCTGTAATTGCCTGCAGCGTCTGTGCCGGCGGGGCTTTGGCCGGTGTTGGCGTCCAATGCTGACCGATCAGGCGCTGGCGGTCAGCGAATAGGCCAATCTTGATATTCGTGCCGCCCAGATCAACGCCAATCGTGTATGCCATCATGTCTACTCCTCTCGTTTCTAAACACTCTCCATTGTATTACACTCGATGTAGTGATTTCTTGCAAGGGAGAAAACAAGATGGTTTATTACGAAAAAATGACCCAACAGGGCTTCGATCAGCTAGGGGCGGACATCGAGGCGTTGAAAAAACAACGGCCTGGGCTGATCAAGGCGCTGCAGGCCGCCCGGGCGCTGGGCGATCTGTCCGAAAATGCGGAATATTCCGCCGCCAAACGGGACCTGCGTCATCTGGAATCCCGCCTGCGCTATTTAGGCAAACAGCGCCGCTATGCGGACATCGTGCACCCCCAGGCCAACGCCATCGTGGAAATCGGCAAGACCGTTGACTTGCGCTTCGACGATGACGACGATACTGACACCTACGCCATCGTGGGCAAACCCGAAGCGGATTTAGATGCCCAAAAGATTTCCCAGGCCTCGCCCTTGGGCGCTGCCCTCCTCGGCCATACCGTGGGCGACACCGTCACCGTGCAAGCCCCCAGCGGGACTTATCCGGTAACAATTCAGGCTGTCCGCCTGACAAGTCCGCCCGAAGGCTGATTTTCGTCCGCTTTACCGAAATTTAGGCCAGTGAAGCGGTTCAATAGCGTATACTGAAGTTAGTGACTGAGTTAATCAAGGAGGCTTGCTTTTTATGGAAGTTGAAAACTTATTCCGTTTGCACGACGACCGCTTGGCGGCCGTTTCTGAGGGTCATCCCGAGCCATTCTCCGATGACGCCTTCCGCACGATCATTACGAATTCCATCGGCAGTATTGCCCGTATTTTTAATTTGAATCCCACCAACCACCACGTGCAGGTGCCGGATAGCGGCCAGGTCATTGACTTCATCATGCAGGATGAAGACGATACCGGTATTTACTATCCCACCGTTGTGGTCCACAACACCGACTTATTGCCGACCATTATTTACCGGCTCAACGCCGTGGCCACCCAAATTCCTGATGAGGTGCTGAATCCAAGTTTGAACAGCACCACCACCCAGGCCCCGCCAGTCAGCGATGATGGTCAAGTTGATGCCGACGACGTGCCTTATCAAGACGATCCAGACGCTGCCGCCCAACCGCAGCAGGCCGCCATCAGCGATGTCATTCCGCTGCTGGTCATTGATCACATGGACGACACCACGATGGCTTTCTTGAAGGCCACTGAAGGTTTAGTCGCCCACTTTATTCTGGTAAAGCGAATCGACGCAGACTTGGTCGATATCCGTGCCCTGCCGAGCATTGACAATCGCAGCGGCATTGAACAGGATGACGAACCGAAGCAGAAGCGCAGCTGGCTGGATACGTTCCGCAGCTAAGCAGGATATGAATGAGTGGCCCCAAAACCGGCACGGCCGATTTTGGGGCCTTTTTTAAGATAAGAAAGGTGATTACTTGTGGCTTGGTGGCACACGGCAACGGCGTATCAGATTTATCCCCGCAGTTTTCAAGACAGCAACGGGGACGGCTTTGGGGACATTCCCGGGATCATTCAGCGGCTGCCTTATTTGCACGACTTGGGTATCCAACTCATTTGGCTGACGCCGATGTATCCATCACCGGGATACGATAATGGCTACGACATCAGCGACTATCAAAATATTGACCCGCGGTACGGGACTTTGGCCGACTTCAAAGAAATGCTGGCCGTCGCCCATCGCTACCATATTCGGATCATGATGGATCTGGTGCTGAACCACACGTCCACGGAACACCCCTGGTTCAAGGCCAGCCGGCGGGACAAAACGAACCCGTATGCCGATTTCTACTTCTGGGCAGACGCCGCGGCGGGCCAGGCGCCAACTAACTGGCTGTCCCGCTTCAGCGGCAGTACCTGGCAGTGGGATGACGAGCGCCAACAGTATTATCTGCACATCTTCGAGCAGCACATGCCGGACCTGAATTGGGATAATCCCGTCTTGCGGAAAAAGATCTTAGCGATGATGGCCTGGTGGGCAGAACAAGGGATCGACGGGTTTCGCTTGGACGTGATCAATATGATCTCCAAACGCACACCCTTTGGCAACGTCAGCCGAGCCACACCTCAGGACGATGGCCGGGCTTACTACATCAACGGGCCCCACGTTCATGACTACTTGCAACTGATGAATCAAAAAATATTTGCCCCCAACCACATGATCACCGTGGGCGAATTGGCCTCGGCCGGCGTGGCCGAAACCGGAGAGTTCACCAATCCAGCCAACCACGAACTGGCCATGGCCTTTTCCTTTGAGCATCTGAAAATTGACTACACGGATGGCCGCAAGTGGACGCTGGGCCAATTCTCGCTGCCGGCCTTAAAGGCGGTGCTGACCAAATGGCAGGTGGGCATTGCCCGGGAACACGGCTGGAACGCCCTATTTTGGACAAATCACGACCAGCCCCGAGCAATTTCCCGGTTTCTGAATGATGATCGCTACCGGATTGAATCCCAGAAATTGCTGGCTATCGTACAATTTGGGCTGCAGGGCACGCCTTATATCTACCAAGGGGAAGAAATCGGCATGCGCAATGCCTATTTCACAAATATTGATCAATATGACGATCGGGAAAGCCGCAACGCCTATGCCGCCATGCGCCAGGAAGGCGTCGACACGGCCACTGCGCTGGCGATTCTCCAGCAGAAGTCCCGGGACAACGCCCGCACCCCGATGCACTGGAACCATACGCCCAATTACGGCTTTACCACTGGCACGCCATGGCTGCAGCCCGGGCTTGACGATCCAGTCACCGTCAAGGACGCGCTGGCTGATCCCCAGAGTATCTTTGCGCTCTATCAGCAGCTCATCGCGGCCCGGCCGGCGTATCCGGTCTTCACGGATGGCGACTTCCATATGCTGGCCCCTGACGACACCACCGTGATGCACTATCAGCGCCGCAATCAAACCGCTGTTCTCAGTGTTTGGGCGAACTGGTCCGGGACGCCCCAGTCCCGCCGGGCGGCCGATCTGCGAAATACCCGCCTCTTAGCCCACAACTACCCGGACGGCTTGCAGATTGCTGGCGAATTATTCACTTTACGCCCCTATGAAGCCGTTCTTTTAGTGGGAAAACAGGTACAATAAGAAGCATCAAAGAAAGAAAGCAGGGATGGTATGGCTGACCATTTCCAAAAGAAAGCAGCCCAGCAGTTGGGTTACTTGCATGCATATTTCTATAACAATTTTACTCCCGTGACTGGGATCACCATGGGCCGGGACGAACGGGCGGATACCCGCACGATCCCCACGGCGGTCCAGTGGCGGCCAGTGAGTTTAGGCACGGCGTGGCAGGGCCGGGATGATTATTTCTGGCTGCGCTTTTCACTCACTGTGCCGGTGCTGGCCGAAGACGCCCATTACGTCCTCCACGCGGTCTTAGGCCGCACCGGCGGCGGGAATAATTCCGGCTTTGAAGGATTGCTATTCGTGAATGGCGCACCCTATCAAGCCGTCGACAGCAACCACGAAGAAGTCCACTTTGGCACCCGTTACAGCGGCCAAACACTGTCGATTGCCATTAAGTTGTGGACTGGTTTGGAAGGCGGCGGACCGCGGCAGATCCAGCATTATACCTTAGATGACTTGAGTGCCGGGATCATCAATCAATCTGTGGTCGACTGTTATGCCTATTTATGGAACATTGTCGGCACCGTGGCGGAACTCGGGCCCGATGAGCCGCTACGCTACAGCTACCAGACACTGGTCAAGCAGAGCCTGCGCCGCTTCGATTGGGCCAGCCTGACCCCCGCGACGATCGGGCCGGTGTGCGACCAGGTACTCGCGGACATCCACGCCTTCATTGCTGCGCACCCCCATGAGAAAAAAGGCTACCAAATCACCGCTGTGGGCCAGACCCACATTGATGTCGCCTGGCTGTGGCGGCTGCGCCATACCCGGGAGAAAATCGCCCGGTCGTTCAGCACGGTCTTGGCGTTAATGGATGAATACCCGGACTATCGCTTCTTCATGAGTACGCCGCAAGACTTCGCCTTTCTCGCTGACGATTATCCTGATCTATATCAGCGGGTGGCGCAACGCATAGCTGAAGGCCGCTGGGAAGTGGACGGCGGTACGTGGCTGGAGCCGGACGTGAACATGCCCAGCGGGGAATCACTGACGCGGCAATTTCTTTACGGCAGTACTTACTTCAAACAGCACTTCGATGCGGATGCCCACGTGCTGTGGCTGCCGGATACCTTTGGTTACTCCGCCGCCTTGCCCCAGATCATGCACGGTTTTGGCGTCGATAATTTCATGACCACCAAGATCAGCTGGAACGACACCAACCGGGTCCCCCATGATACCTTCTATTGGCAAGGCATCGACGGCAGCCGGGTGCTGACCCATTTCATCACGACCATCGAACCCTGGACCAACTACGAGGATCCGGCGCAATGGCAGTATACCTATAACGGCGATGTGACACCGCACACCGTCATCGGCACCTACCATGTTTACGCGGACAAACCGGTCAATGACCATCTGCTGTTGGCCTACGGTTACGGCGATGGCGGCGGCGGGCCGACGCGGGAACAGATTCAAAATATTCGCATCCTGAACGAATTGCCTGGGATGCCGACGATCCATAATGGCCGGGTGGCCGATTTCTTCAGCGGCCTCCAGGATCGGCTGCACCACGCTGCCGAACCGGTGGCGGTCTGGCGGGGCGAGCTCTACTTGGAATTCCACCGGGGCACCTATACCTCTCAGGCCCGCATCAAAGCCCATAACCGGCGGGCGGAATATGCCCTGCGGGATTTGGAAATGCGCTATGCGGCGGCCCATGTGGAACAAGGCCTCCCCTATCCCCAAGAAACACTGCATACCCTTTGGACAACGCTGCTGCGCAACCAATTCCACGATATTCTGCCTGGTTCCGCCATTCACGAAGTCTATGCCGATGCTGAAAAAGAATTCAGCCAATTATTCGCGACCATTGCCCAACTGCACCGGGATTTAGATGCGCAAGTAACCACCACGGCGGCGGACCAGTCGTTAGTGCGCAACAGTCTGCCCTGGTCGACGACTCAGCTCATCGGTGGTCAAGAGGTGACCGTACCCGCATTGAGCACGATCAGCCTGCCAGCAGCGCAGCCTGCCGCGGCGCCCGCCATGGCGGTGATTGACGGCCGGACCGTGCACACCCCTTTCTATGATCTGACTTACGCTGCCACCGGTGCATTGACCAAATTGTGGGATAAGCGGACCCAGCGGGATGTGCTGGCCGATGCCGGCGGCAATATCCTCACCCTGTATGAGGACCGGCCCCTGCAATATGACAACTGGAACATTGACGCGGATTACCCGGATAAAGCCAGCGTACTCCAAGCGGACCACGTCACGGTAACGACCAACACCCCGCTGTATACCGATATTACCAGCCAGTACGCCTTCGGTCAGTCGACCATGACCCAAGTCATTCGGTTATACGCCCACAACCCGCGAATCGATTTCCGTACCACGGTGGATTGGCACGAGCGTCAGCGGCTGCTGCGGGTCGCCTTCAATACGCCGATCCTCGCGGCCAGTGCCCGCTATGATATCCAATACGGCAACGTCACCCGGGCGACAGACGACAACACCTCCTGGGATCAGGCCAAATTCGAAACCGTCGCCCACGAATGGGTGGACCTGGCTCAGCGGGATTACGGCGTCGCCCTGCTCAACGACAGCAAGTACGGCCACCGGATCAAAGGCAGTCAAATTTCATTATCCCTGTTGAAATCCGGCAACTACCCAGACACCACGGCAGATGAGGGCACCCAAACCTTCACCTACGCCCTGCTGCCCCACACCGGCGATTTTCTCACCGGCCAAGTACCCCAGGCTGCAGCCGAATTGAATGAACCGTTGCGCTGCACCGCCGATCGGACCGCGGAGACGTTAACGCCGCTCTTTACAGTCACCGGTGATTACCCCGCCGCGCTGGATGCGGTGAAGATCAGCGAGGACGGCACCGCCCTGATCGTCCGCGTTCACGACTACTCCGGCACCGACAACCGCCTCAGCTTGACCCCGCGCTTTGCGGCCAAGACCGCCCAAACTGCCGCGCTCGATGAACACGTCACCGATGCCACCGAATTGCTGGCGGCCGGTCAAGTGACGCTCACGTTGCATCCTTACGAAATTCGTACGATACGCTTCACTTGGTAACGACTCGCACGCACAAGCCCCGCTTGATCAGCAATTGATCAAGCGGGGCTTTTCTCACTTATTCAAGCACATCATGGATTGTCACCACCCCCACCACCTGGTGGTCGTTATCCTCCACGATCAAATTCGAAATACTATACGCCGCCATCTTCTGCCAGGCCGCCTGGTTCCGCTCTTCCTGATTGATACTGATAAACCCGCGGGTCATATAATCCGACGCCTGGGACCGCTTGACTTGGGGGACATCCAGAAACTTCTTCCGAATATCCCCGTCGGTGACGATCCCAGTAATGGCATGGGTCTGACCGTTGCGCACCATTGTAATGCCCAACCCGAAGTCGCTGATCCGATAAATCACTTCATTGATCGGTGTATCCTCCGTTACGTAGGGCAGTCGCGTATGCATCACGTGCTTCACTCGCTGCAGCAGCATCCGGCCGATGTTGCCGCCGGGATGAAATTGGGCAAAGTTTTCCTTGTCAAACTGCCGGACCTTTTCCAGCACCACCAGCAAAGCATCCCCGAAGACCAGGGTGGCGGTCGTGGAGGCGGTGGGCGCCAGCCCAGTGACGTCAACCTCCTCATCCACACCGACATCAATGGCCAGAGTCGTATTCGTGGCCAACGTGGATTGGGGCGCCCCAGTGAGGGAGACCGTGGTCAGCGCTTCGCCATGGATTGCTTGCAGGGCAAAGAACGTACGAATCACTTCCTGGGTCTCGCCGCTGTTGGACACGAAGAACACCAAGTCGTCACTGGCCACGCGGCCCAGATCACCATGGTAGGCATTGGCTGCATCGATGACGAAACTCGGCTGGCCGATGGACGATAGCGAAGCCGCGATTTTCTGGGCGATGATTTCCGATTTGCCAATACCGATAAAGATCAAGCGGCCGCCGGTTTTGCGAATCATTTCGATCAGCTGATCAAAATGATCATCCAGACGAGCCGCGACGCCAGTGAGGGCATCACTTTCCTGGGCAAATACTTTCTGGGCGATCTCATAATAGGCCATCTTGCACCCGCCCCTTCTGAGCCGCTTGATACTCATGGAACAGTGTATTGGCCTCGCGGAAAATCGGCGCCGCCTTGGCCAGATAAAGCTGATTGTCCGCATCTGAAATGGCACTGGGCGGATCGGGGTGCACTTCGGCAAAGATTCCATCAACGCCCACGGTCAGGGCGGCGCGCATCAGCGGAAAAGCAAAGTCCCGCTGGCCGCCGGAATGGTCGCCGTACCCGCCGGGCAGCTGGACGGAGTGAGTGGCATCGAAAATCACCGGATACTCAAATTGACGCATCGTGATCAGTCCAGGCATGTCCACTACCAAGCGGTGATAACCGAAAGAGACCCCGCGTTCAGTCAACAGGATTTTTTCCGTATAGGGGTCCAGCTTGTCGACCACGGACCCCATATCCTCTGGCGCCATGAACTGGCCCTTCTTCACGTTGACCACCCGCCCGGTCTTGGCGGCCGCCACCAGCAGATCGGTTTGCCGGCTCAGGAAGGCCGGAATTTGGAGCACGTCAGCGACTTCCGCCACCGGCGCGCATTGGTAAGATTCATGAACATCGGTGACGATCGGGACATGGTAAGTTTCTTTGATCCGGCGCAGCACCTTCAGGCCCGCTTCCAGGCCAGCGCCGCGATCGGCTTCGCCGGAACTGCGGTTGGCCTTATCGAAGGACGACTTGAAGACATAATTGATATGCAGTTCATCCGCCAGGGACCCGAGAATCTCCGCTACTTGGGCGCAGGTGTCATAGGATTCAATAGCACACGGGCCGGCCAGCAGCGTCAGCTGATCATTGTGGAACCCATAGTCTTTAAAAACCGTTGCAATTGTCGCCATGGTCAAAACCTCCTTGGTTTCTCACCACGCTCCCCATCGGACAAAACTGTCCGCATGGCATACGGTCATTTCGCCAGAGCACTCAGGCTCTTACATATCAGTTTACTTACTAATTGTTATTAAATAAATAATAACGAATGTTCTTAATATTTACTTAACAAAAAACCATTAAGAGTAAAACAAAAGACACGGCTCAGCACCGTGTCCTCATGCTAGTTTACTTACACTAATTATTCTGTAAGAACAATTGAACATCCGCAATACTGCGGTCGCCGTCGTACTTGGCGCCGACCTGACCAGCCCGGAAGGCCAGTAAAGTCGGCACAAAGGAAATCTCGTACGCGTCTCGGAATGCCTTCAGCACCGGATCGCTCAAAGTGTTCAGCGTATCCACGTAGTACACCGTCTTCCCCGTGGCCGCCTGATCCAAGACTAGATTCGGCATCAGTACTTGGCACCACGGGCAGCTCTTGCGGCTGAAGACCACGGTCAACGACTCGTTAGCCGCTAACTTGGCCCGCAAGTCCGGCACCGTCAGCGCGGTCAGTGCCTGGGCTTGATCCTCATAGGCCGCCATGCGGGCGGTCCATAATTCGTCCTCCGGGGTTGGCGCCTGCTGGGGCAGCACGCACGCCCCATCAGCACATTGCGTTGTCTTTTCAGTGGTTTCGGTTGTCGGTTCAGCCATATTCATCGATCCTCTCGTATCAAGTTACACTGAGTATAAGAGGTCAATGTGGGAATTGCAATCTGCATGCCGCTATTTATCCGTCAGCACCACATACGTCATATCAATCGGCCCATGGACCCCAACGACCAGGACCATTTCAATGTCCCCCGAATTCGATGGTCCGGTGATGAAGTTGATATTCGACGTGTGCAGCCGGCCCGCCTTCAATTCCGTGTCATACCAGTCCATGGCTTGCCGAGAACGCGGGACGATCCGGCTTTGGGGCACCAGCGCGACGTAGTGCTTGGGCAGAAAGTGAAAGCTGCGGCCCTGCCCCGGCGTGGTCGCCACGGTGATCGTGCCGGATTCAGCGCAGAGAAACTCCACACAGCCCACCGCCAAGTCGGCGTCCTGGGCGCGCTGAATATTCTCTGCCCGGCTGCCCGCCGGATCCCAATAGGTCGGCTGGGGCGTGACTTGCGCGGCCCAATCTGTTAACCCATAGGCGGCAATCCGCTCATCCGTGGGCAGCAGCAGCGACTGGGCGGTCTTATCCGTGATCATCTGGTCCAGCACGCCCGGCAGATCCGTCGTGGCCGCCGTTTTGAATGTCACGTGTTCTGCTTCGCTGTTTTCCTTGGCCAGGGTAAATAACTCCGCTGGGGTTTTATCTGCCAAGGTAGTTTCCGGTAAATCATTCAGCGGCACAAACGGATGATCCGCCAATTGATGCCGCGGCCGCTCAGCTTTGGCGGCAATAAAGTTCAAAAACTCCTCGCGATTATCACTGGTCATCGTCGCTCGCCCCTTTCTGCGCCTCGTGGTCCTTGAACCAGCGGCGGAAATTCTCCGTATGCTTCGGCGGCCGCGGGGCATCCCGCACGTCGGTCCAGCCCTTGGCCATGGACGGTGCATGGGTGATGTGGCCTTGGTGATTATACAGATTGTCCACAGTGGTCGGTTTCTTTGAGACAAACGGCAGCGTGGCGGAGTGATCGAATTGCAGTGCCATCTGGAACAGGTCGGAATGGGCCGTGCCCATCCCGATGCCCTTCATGATCGCTTTGTTAAAGGCCTTGTCGGTCTTCAGTTTGTCCATCATCACTTCCCGGTGCTTGATCAGCAACCGGTGCAGCGGAATCTTCACCGGGCACGTCTCGGTACAGGCCCCGCACAAGCTGGAGGCAAAGGGCAGGTCGCCGAATTTCTCATACCCGTCCAAAACCGGGGATAATACCGCGCCGATCGGCCCCGGATAGATCGAGCCGTAACCGTGGCCGCCGATGTGGCGATAAATCGGGCAGACATTCAAACAGGCGCCGCAGCGAATGCACTGCAAAACGGATTCAAAGGGGGTGCCCAGCGCGTTGGACCGGCCGTTGTCCAAAATCACGACGTGCAGATCTTCGGGTCCGTCGCTTTCGCCCGCGACCTGCTCGCCGCTGAAGGAACAATAACTGGTCAGCTTCTGGCCCACCGCGCTGCGGCTGAGCATATTGTCCAGGACTTCAGCTTCCTTCAGACTCGGCACCAGCCGCTCCATGCCCATGACGACGACTTGCGTCTTGGGAATCGCCATGGTCAGATCGGCGTTGCCTTCATTGGTCACTAAATTGATCAGCCCCGAATCGGCAATGGCAAAGTTGCAGCCGGTGATGCCCATGTCCGCTTGGAGAAAATAACCGCGGAGGTATTCCCGGGCAAACCGGGCCATGCGAGTGGGATCGTTGTCGCCGGTGTAACCCAATTTTTCAAACACGCCGCGAATCTGGTCCCGGTTCTTATGCAGCGTTGGGAAAACGATGTGGGTCGGTTCATCCCAGTTATCCGATTGCAGAATAAATTCCGCCAGGTCGGTCTCCATCAGCTTCATCCCGGGCAGCTTTAATAATTGCTTGTCCAGATCGATCTCGGTGGTCACCATGGACTTGGATTTCACGACCCGCTGTACGTGCTTTTCTTTGGCTAAATTGGTGATGTAATTGACCGCGTCGGTATCTTTTTTAGCAAAATAAACATGGCCGCCGCGTTTCTCCACATTATCTGCGAATTCTTCTAAATAATCCGGCAAATAATGGATGACATGCTGCCGAATCTGTTCCCCCAAATTACGCCAGTCCTGCCAGTGGCCCAGTTCTTTCCGGGCCGCTTCCCGTTTGTCCCATTGGGCATCCTGGGCCTTGGCAACGGACTTCTGCATGAATTTATCTTGTTCTGACTCTTTCACCCGGGTCAAAAAGGGCTTGTTGGTTGTTTCTAGTCCCATCAGTCCCGCCCCCTTACACAGTGGCCGGGGTATCGGCGTACCGGACCCGGCTCATATCCACGTTGCTGTTCAGCACTTCGGCGATGTGCATGATCTTGATCGGCTCTTTGCGCCGGGAGAACCGGCCGCCAATGTTCATCAGGCAGGCTTGATCCGCCCCAATGAGAATGTCGGCGCCGGTGCTGGTCACATCATCCACCTTTTCATCCACCATCAGTTTCGAAATCTCCGGTTCCTTAACCGAAAACAATCCGCCAAAGCCGCAGCAGTTCTCAATGTGCGGCAGCGGAATCATCTGCAGGCCCTTGACGTGGTCCAGCAGCACAAATGGCGCGACCCGTTCCCCCAATAGGCGGGTCATGTGGCAAGACCGGTGGAACGTGGCCTTCGCATCCAACTCCGCCCCAGCATCGATGATATGCAGCACGCGATACAGAAATTGGGAAAACTCATAACTCTTATTCGCCAACATCTCTGCCTTGGGCCCGTATTCCGGGTCATCGGCCAAGTGCATCCGGAATTCATGCAGCATATTCACGCAGGACCCGGACGGCCCTACGATATAATCACAATCGACGCTCAACAACGCATCGACTTCGTTGCGCATCGTCTTCTGGCTATTGATCACATAGCCGCTATTGAACGTCGGCTGACCGCAGCAGATCTGCTTCTTCGGCAATACCGTGTCACAGCCGAACCGTTCCAATACCTCCACCATCGCGGCCCCGACATTGGGGAAGAAAAGATCCACGACGCAGGTTGAAAAGACTACAACTTTCATTTTTCGCACCCCGCTCCCTCTAAACATACCTAGGTCTCTTTTAGTGTACTGCTGGGTATGAATAAAGTACAGCGGTTTCACCCAGGAATGCAAAAAGCGGTGGGCCGATAATCCCATGATTACCAGCCCACCGCTTATTTGTTCACTGAGTGATTAGCAGATCTTGCCGCCTAAAGCTTCCATATCGGCCTTGGTGATCTGACTCGGATCAGCCTTGGTCACTCGCATCGCACCATCCAGCAGCCCACCATCAGAGCCCAAGCCCAGCGCGGCGTTGTTGAATTGCAAGTACAAGCCGTTTTCCAGGTAAGGTGTTTCTTCCTTTGATGTGAACATCTTGTAGCCGGCGTTGTTTTCTAACGGAATGGTGTAGTCAGCATCCGGTTGGTCAGAAAGGACCAGTTGGAACTTGCCGCCCACCGAGCAGGAACCGCCCAGCTTAGAGAACTTGCTGGAACCGTCGTCCAAACCCAGAAAAACGTATTGATCCGGGGAGATTTTCTCTGCCAAATAGTCGCGGGCCGTGTCTTTGATGTTGATTTTCATCAGTCATCGATCCTTTCTTTGTGATCCATTCAATTGTGTACAATCTTTTCAACGAATTCAGTATACCACGATTCCGAGACGGGGGCCAATACGTTTTGAAAAATATTGTATTTATATTTACATTGCCATTTCATTGTAGTAAGGTGAGATAAATTATTTATGGGGGGCTTTTGGATGAGGATCACAACAGGATTTAAAGCGGCGGGCGCGGCAGTGGCGACATTAATGCTGTTGGCCGGCTGTCAAAACAAAGCGAGCGGGACAAGCGCCAGCAAGTCGACCTGGTCCCGGATGGAGAGCGACATCATTTCCACCATGGATCCGTCGAAATCCACCGATGCCATTTCCGGTACAGCAATCAACGACACCACGGACGGCCTCTACCGGTATTCCGGCACCGAGCTCAAACCGGCGATTGCCACGAAAATCGTCAAACCCACCAAAAATGGGACTGTCTATACCTTTAAACTGCGGGATGCCAAGTGGAGCAACGGCGATCCGGTAACGGCTGATGACTTTGTTTTTGCCTGGCGGCGCACCGTTGATCCGGCCACGAAGTCCCAATATGCGTATCTCTATTCCGGCGTGGTCAACGCCGATGCGGTCATGAAAGGCACGAAGAAGCCGGCAACGCTGGGCGTTAAGGCCCTGGATAAGCACACCTTGCAGGTGACTTTAGAGCACCCGATCCCCTATTTCCAAAAGATGATGGTCAATGGGCCTTTCTTCCCGCAAAATGAAAAATACGTCAAAAAGATGGGCAGCAAATACGGGACCCAGGCGAAATACACCCTGGCCAATGGCCCGTACAAGCTGACCGGTTGGAATGGATCGAATAATTCTTGGCAAGAAGTCAAGAATCCGACCTATTGGAACGCTAAGAACGTTCACATTGACCAAATCAATGTCACCGCGGTGAAGGACGCTACCACGGCGATGAACCTCTTCCAATCCGGCAAACTGGACGATGCCGCACTGACCGGCGATCAAGCGGCCCAGGCAAAGACCCAAAAGGATTACCGCGGCATCAAACAAACCAGTGTCTTCTATTTGGAACTGAATGAGAAGAAGGTCCCTGCCTTCAAGAACACCAAGTTGCGCCAAGCAATGTCCATGGCGATCAACCGGGAAGAATACATCAAGAAAGTGCTCCAAGATGGTTCGATCGATGCGCCCACGGTCACCCCCAGCGGCCTGGCCGAGAATCCAACCACGAAAGAGGATTTCTCTAAAGAAGCGGCTCAGGGTTACACGAAATATACCAGCTATAATCCTAAGGAAGCCAAAGCCCTGTGGACTGCTGGTATGCAGGAAGTGGGCAAGCAGAATCTGACCTTGGAACTGTTGACGGATGATACCGATAACGCTAAACGGTCGGCTGAATACTTCCAGAACACCTTGGAGAAGAATCTCCCGGGTCTCAAGGTGACGATTTCGACGGTACCCTTTAAGACCCGGCTCACCCGCAGTCAGGACGGCCAATTCGACATGGTCCTCTCTGGCTGGAGTGCCGACTTCACCGATCCCATCACCTTCTTGGACCTGTTCACCACCGACGGCAGCTATAACGACGGCAAGTGGTCCAATGCGACGTTCGACAAGCTGATCAATGAAAGCCAGACCACGTATGCAACCAACGAAACCAAGCGCTGGCAAGTCATGGTTCAGGCGCAGCAGCTGCTGACGCAGGAACAGGGCGTCATTCCAATCTATCAACGGGTCCAAGCCCACCTCGTGAACCCGAAGATTCAAGGCTTGAAGACCACCCCCGGCGGCACCTTTGATCTGATTGGGGCAAAGATCAAGAAATAGAAACAAGTCCAAGTAAAAGCACGCCAATAGGCCGACCATCCGATACGGGATAGCCGGCCTATTCTATTGACTTAAATGCCATCCGTCAGTGTCCACGTCAATTTTGCTTGATATTGATGATTGGCCTGAATCGTGGTGGTGCCTGATACACCGGGTACAGTAAGCTGCGGCGGATTCAGCATGATCATCGTCGCCCCTGCCTTTGAATTTTCGACTGTGAACAATGTGACATCACTGCCGCCAGTGTACACCTTGAAACTGGGCATGCCTGCTCCGAGTTGTTGGAAGGTCAGAAATGACTGCTGCAAGCCCACACTATGCTGGCTGTCGGTCTGGTCAATAAAGTCGCTGGCCTGCACACTGATGCTGAAAGGCGACCGGTAAACTGTCCGGTTATCCGAGTAGATCAGCTGATTGCCGGCGGTGTTTTGATTGGCATAGGTGGTCGTCTGATAGGGAATAACCTGCTTGCCGAAATCCAGCGTCGGCGGGGTCAAGCTAATTAAATCGACTTGGCTCGTGTACACACCCGCTGCAATTTGTTCCAGATGCGCGGCATCGGGGATGCTCAATGCTCCAGTAGCCGGAATCGTGTACGCGTTTTGGGTTAAATAATACGCCGTACTGCCATCGTTCCCAGTTATTTTAGGATCAAATGCCGAATTGGTCGTGACATCGTATCCGCCATTCAACTTGGTGAGCGAATAATGCAACGCCTGTAAATCAGCTTGGGCAATGCCAATTTTGAACGTTCCCGCACTGGGTATTGCTAGCTGATAGTTACCGCTACTGTTAATAGTCACTGGCGCAGTACTGAGAAAAGTTGGTGCACTGCTCGAATCGTAATGAGGCGCTGCAACCCACGCCCCCGTGGTCGTATTTTTCTTAAATAACTGGAATCGAATAGGGAATTTAGTACCGTCCGGTCTACTTTCAGACCCTTCATAGGTGCCGTCCAGATCAGCATCGTACCAGACCAGACCGTTATCCGTATAACCAACCATCACCACACTTTTAGCGGTGGTGACGTTGCCCTGCGCATCGGTATAACTGATACTGATCGGATATTGACCAGCCGCATTCGTGTTCACCTGATCCACCCCAGTGGCTTTGACATCCGTAAGCGGCAAGGTCTTACCATCCGGGCCAGTCAGTTGTTGGACACTGTCGCTCAGCTGCCACTTGCTCCCTGGGGTGATCATCACTGGTTTAAGTTGCAAGTTAGTTTTGATTGGGCTGACCTTAATTGTATAGGTATGACCGGGTACGGTCGGGTTAGCTGAACCGGCAAACCAGGTGGTCGGCACAAACGGCACTGCCGTGTCGGTGAGCGTCCCGGAATCGATCGTCAGGCTGGGGGCCCAGTACTGTTTAGAATCAAGACCAAGACTCGCTAGCGTATCGACCAGTCCAACCCGCGAGTATGTTGTCCCCGTCTGGCCGGTTTTCGTTATTGTCTTAATCGGTGCGCCGGTATCGGCGTTCACCACATTGTATGTCTCGATGACAGTGGCATCAGTCAGATTCAGTGTCCGCCGAATACCATTAACAGTAATCGCTGCAATATACGTATCCGGCGCCTCTGAAACACCGATCTGACTGGGTGTAATGGTGGGATAAGCCGTACCACTAACATCATCCATAATGTCGCCAAAGCCAGCAAATAAAACACTATACTGCAACAACTCAGCATTATTATTGGCATTAAATTTCACTGCGTTTTGTTCGCTGGGGCTGAGGTCTTTTTTAGCCTTGATCTGGATTGGCACGTGAAACTTGACCCAAGTCGCCGGTTCGCCAGCCATCTTAGTGGCGCCATCGTTGGGCCGAAAATAGAAGACTTCCCGGCCATCCGTTGTATTGTCCAGTTGATAGACCTTGATGCTTGCGATGGTGTAGAAATGCTGGCCGCCTTGCATATAATTCTGCAAGTCCGTCACAAATGTGTTAGCGGCTGTCTGTATTTCTGCCAATTGGCCCGTTACCTGAATCGGCAATACCAAATAAAAGCCGTAAAGCTGGCCATCGCTAGAAGCATTATAGGCATTGATGTCTATTGTCCCCGTACCGCCATAAATTGCATATCCAGATGCCTCAATATAGAAATTGGACAGATTGGGTTTCCCGGAAAGAGTCGGCGCCGTTGGCAGTGTCGCCTTGGCAAACAGCCGGGCACTGCTTGCTCCCACTGCCAGTGGATCAGTTTGCCGCACCACTGTGGTCGGTGTCCGTTCACTTGCCGCCATGACCGTATGCACGAATACCAGCCCAAATAGACTGATGCCGAACATAACAAGTACCAGTTTGATCACTTTGCAAAAGCCATTCCATATTGTATCCCAAATCACCGTTCCCGCCCCCTGCTATGAATGGTGATGGTTATCACAACACCATTATAACATTCACTAGGGTCAATGTGGATTGAGGTGGATAAATACTTCCCACTTATTACGGCCAGTCTAATTGCTTTTGCGGGATTGGCATGATACATGCTTGTCCATTTGCCAATTCAAGACCCATCCCCATCGCAAAGAAATAACAAAAAAGAACATCCAAAAAGTGGATGTCTTACTATTGTAATAGTCTGCATCGATCCGTTGATTTGATTAAACGGGTAAGTTGCTGCGCTCAGGTATATGTACCCGCATCGTGGCCGCGTCAATGATTCGTTGATCATGTGAAGCTACAATGACTGTTTTCCCCGCAGCGGCCAATGTCTCAAAGAGATTGATAATTCCTTCCTTGTTTTCATCGTCTAAGGCAGTGGTGGGTTCATCGGCCAGGATGACATTTCCGGGGTGTAACAGAGCCCGTGCAACTGCCAACCGCTGCTTTTCGCCACCAGATAGGAATTGCACGCTGCGCTCCAAATCAACATCCAGATTGACGGCCGCTAGTGCTTTTTCCATCTGGTCTTTGGCAGTCGTTTTTTTGACAAAAGCAGCATCGGCCAACAAAGCTAATTTCAAGTTGGCATAAACTGACCGGTCTTCCAGCAGTCCAAAGTTTTGAAACACAAAGGCCACGACGTCCTTTCTGATATGACGGGCATTACTCTGTTTGGGCCGGTTAAAAATTGCACTGTCGTATGCCAAGTAGCCGGCATCCCAATTAGTCAAGAGGCCCAGCATCCTGAGCAGTGTCGACTTTCCGACCCCGCTAATACCCGTGATCACTGCGATCTGTCCTTGGTCAACAGAAAAAGTGATATTGTGGAACAACTGTTTCTCCCCAATTGATTTACTTAGATTCACTGCCTTGATTTTCATTCCGTCACTCCTCAAAAAGTGCCTCACTGTATTTTCTGCGTCCATACAGATTAATACCCAACTGCAGGAGACCATCAACGGTAATCATCGCCAGTAAAACCAGCAGGGACGAATAGCGGAATACCCCAACTTGCAAAACAAACAAGGCACCAATTTCAATCCCAAACAAACCGATCGCTAGCCGATGGGCTCGCCAGAAACTGCTGCCCATGGTATACATCAAGGCATAGCGCCTACCATTCAAGACAATGTCCACCACGGCATAAAGCACACATAGGGTTAACGACAGGACCATGATGGCGATGATCTGCCCGTGATAGGCCCACTGCTCTTCAAAAATCTGCTGCAATTCAACCTTGGCCAACTGGTTCTCCGGAATCAAGGTCTGGATATTGTCCTCGATGCCATAACGCCGCAATGTCGGCAACAAGGAAGCATAAACTTTTGCGCTTGTTGCTTTCGTGATTGGCAGTTTAAACGAGACGGACAAGTCAAAGGTAGAGAGAAACGGGCGCTTACCCGGCTGACTGTTGGCTTGCGACTTGATCAAAATACCCTTCGGCAAAGGGATTCGGATATTGTCTGGACCGAATGTCTGCAGTGTCTGCTTTGGTTTCAAGAGAATGACCGAAAACTTTTCTTTCTTGTAAAATCGTTTCAATCCAGTCATCGCATGCTGCAGTTTATTTTGATTGGTATATGGTACAAGGGCAACGTTCTGTTTCGGATTACCGACAAACACCGTTTTCCCGCTGGTATCCTGCAACGGATTAAACCGCAGATAATTCTGATTGACGATAACAAACTCAGCATGCTCAACGTAGTTATCTTGCATATGGGCATAGAACAAAACCCCGCCCATCGCTTCAAATTGGCGATACAACACACGATCATACAGTACATCCAAGTGTGTGGTACTTTGATTAAGGTTGATATTAATTTGGTCCCGGCCAAAATACAATGGATAGACAACGGCAAACGGTGAATCAGGCGCTCTGTTTGAAGCCGCGTGGTCTTTGATCCAATGATCTGTCGTCGCCGAGGCCAAAGGGGAGACGACCGAAACCGCGAACACCATGACCAATATTTTGACCGTTAACAGCGCAGCCAGAATAACTTGCCGCCGATGCTGGTTTAGTTGTCGCTCCGTAAAGGACCAGTTCATCACGCCGTAAGTCACACCAATCGCCAGCAGCCCCAGGATAAGCGTCAACAGAAATGCCAATCCAATTACCCCAATGGTTCTTTGCCAAGCCAAGCATCCCGCCGTTGCCAGCGCCGTACTGATCACGATGGGGCGGCCTAATTCAGCGAACACAATTCTGGGCGCAGTGAAACCCCAGCTGATGAAAGTAGTCACCGTTCTGGTTAGATAGACTCCCCACAGCACCAAGCCAACAACTTGCACGACCAGCAGGAAGCCGACCAAAAAATACACATTCATTAAATTGGTCGCCCCAGTACTCACCAACATATTGGCGCCGGCTTGCTGATCGATAAGCCGCATTTTAACACCATGAATTCGTTGGAATTTTTGTCTGAGCGTCTGCATAAAGGTTCGATAAGCCGCTTTATTTCTCGAATCAACAAATACATAGCCCGTGCCCTTGGGCTGACGGTATTTAAAATTATCCACAGTAAAATAGTACGCCTCCCCATTTGGCGAAAGCCGATGCTGGCTCTTCACCTCTGGATCATTGGAGTACACCACACCCTTGTCCAGCTGCTGAGTGGAAAGCTCGCCAATCACTTGAAAAGGATCGTCGCTGCTTTGATATGGATAATAGAAAATATGCGACCGGTCCTTGGCGAATACGCCGTCCGGTTTTAGCTTAGGCGATAGATTGACATTGACTACCATGAAGCTGGCCTTGCTTGCCTTGCTAGCGGCAACTAACTCTTCCTTTAGTTCGTCAATAGTTGCTGCTCGATTCTTTTTCTTTGGACTTTCAACTAAGATTTGAGAAAAACCAATCGGTAGTACCAGCCTTGCGTTAACTTGTTTGTCCTCGGCTTTGATTTTAAGAATCATCACACCAATTATCAGTAGGGCAATATGGGACAGGATTATTGTTAGTACAGCTGCTTTTTTGATCACGGCACGTTACCTCCCCATATTGTTGCTGACTTTGATCAACCATATCGTAAGCGTTTATCTTCTGTCAATCTCTAATTTTAGTAAAACCACAAGTCTTATTTCCGATTATGTCCTCAATGGTAATGGTACGACAATTGCTCATATACCAATTCTAAGCATAAAACGACAAACTAAAAACCAAGCGGAGCGTCGAGAGATTTCTCAATGCCCAACTTGGCTTGTTTTCATACTCTGATTCAAAATAATGAGCTGCTGCTACAGGCTACAGCACCGCCCCATTGCTCCGAATCGCCTCTTTCAACCACGCGTAACTCTTCTTTGGCACCCGCTTCAGATCCTTCAGATCGTGGTTCCCGCGGTTCACATAAACCACGCCATAGCGCTTATCCATATTACCCTGAGAACTGGGAATATCGATCAAGCCCCAACCCAAGTAGCCCAGGACGTCCACGCCTTCAGCCACCGCATCCTTCAAGGCTTGAATGTGTTCGCGCATATACAGGATCCGCGCGTCATCCTGGATCATGTGCTTACCGTCCCAATGCTCCCGCAAGCCGATCCCGTTCTCAATCGGGAAGACCGGCACCCGGCCGCGGTTATAGAGATCGTGCAGGACCGTATTGAAACCCTGGGGATCCACCTGCCATTGCCATTCATTCGTTGGCAGATACGGACTGTGCCCCACCCCAACTTGCGGATAGTAATTCGGCACGGTCCCCAGCGGAATCTTAGTACTGTCCATCACGGCACTGGAATAATAACTGAAGCTCAGGAAATCGCTGCGGGTCTGGCTGATAATATCCAGTTCTGCCGGCTTCAAGATATCCGCTAAATGGTTGCGCTGCATGAAGCTCACAACTTCCGGGGAATATTGGCCGGTGGTAAAAATATCCACCAGATTATCCATCACATATTCCTTGAACCGGCGCACTGCCGCCACGTCTTGGGGATTGGCCGTTGCCGGATAAACCTGCTGGTACGCGACCATGCCGCCAATTTGCAGCTCCGGATAATCGGCGTGCACCGTGTTCGCCACCAGCGCATGGGCCAGCGCCACATTGTGCTGGATCTGGTAGAGATCATGGAGCGAGCGGGGCCCTTCAAGGTAGCCGGCGATCACGAAGGCATCGGTCAGACTATAGAGATTCTGTTCATTAAAGGTGATCCAGTACCGTACCCGATCGCCGAACCGCTTCAGCATTTCTTGGGCGTAAACATAGAACGCGTCCACCACGTGCCGATCCAGGAAGCCATTGTACTTCTGAGCTAAGGCCAAGGGCATGTCGAAATGATACAGACAAATCATCGGCTGAATGCCGGCCGCCAGCAGATCATTGATCAGCCGATCGTAAAAAGCGATCCCCGCTTCGTTGAATGCCCCCTCGCCCGTCGGTTGAACCCGGCTCCAAGAAATTTGGAAACGATAGAAATTCATCCCCAAATCTTTCATCAGCGCAATATCTTCGGGATAACGGTGATACTCGTCAATCGCCACGGACCAGTCACTGGCACTCTCCGTGGCCGGCCGTACATCATACACCGACGGGCCCTTGCCCCCTTCGTTCGTCGCCCCTTCGGTCTGCATACTGGATGTGGAATTACCCCAAAAAAAATCGTCACGCAATGTCGTCATGATTTCGCATTCTCCTTCACATACTGATTTATCTTCAGTATAAGGGATTCCTGCGGCGGGCGAAAGGGCTTTCCGGCCTTGCAATTATTGGTCCAGCCCGGTAGACTGAAGCATACTTAGGTACGTTGACGTGGGACAGCCGTCCCAAGGAGGAAACTATGCAGAATTCGATTTATGGTCTCACCCAAGCCCAATTACAGGACTGGATGGCGGCCAATGACCAGAAAAAATATCGTGCCGCCCAAGTTTGGGAATGGCTCTATCAGCACCGGGTGACTTCGTTTGCGGAAATGAAGAACCTGCCGGATGCCCTGATTGCGCAATTGAACGACAACTTTACGTTCAGCCCGCTCACCGTGGTGCAGAAACTGACGGCCACGGATAAAACGACGAAATGGTTGTTCCGGATGGCCGATGGGCTGCTCATCGAAACTGTCCTGATGTACATGGATTACGGTCTTTCGGTCTGTGTCACCACCCAATCCGGCTGCAACATCGGCTGTACCTTCTGCGCCAGCGGTCTGATCCGGAAGCAGCGGGACCTGACGGCCGGCGAAATTGTCGCCCAGATCATGCAGGTCCAGCATTACCTGGACGCCGCCGGCGAGGGCGAGCGGGTCAGCCATGTTGTCGTGATGGGCATTGGCGAACCGTTTGATAACTTCACCAACGTGATCAACTTCATTCATATTATTAATGATCAGCACGGTTTGGATATCGGTGCCCGCCACATCACCGTATCCACTTCTGGGCTGGCTAATAAGATTCGGGAATTCGCCGACCTGCACCTGCAAGTCAATCTGGCTATCTCGCTCCACGCTCCGAATAACGACCTGCGCAGCAGCATCATGCGCATCAATCGGGCGTGGCCGCTGGAGAAATTATTTGCGGCCATTGATTACTACACAACGACCACTAATCGGCGGATCACCTTTGAATACATCATGCTCAATGATGTGAACGACCATCCAAAAGAAGCCCATGAACTGGTGGAACTGCTGACGCCATTCAAGAAATTGGCTTTTGTGAACCTGATCCCCTACAACACCGTTGTGGAACATCCCCAATACAGCCGCAGCACCCCAGAGAATATTGCCAAGTTCCACGACATTGTTTACCGTGGCGGCATCAACTGCGTCGTCCGCAAAGAACACGGCGGCGATATCGACGCCGCTTGCGGCCAATTGCGGAGCAATATGCTGCATAAGAAGAACACGATTGGTGTGCGCTTGCCGGAGAACGCTCAGGCGGCTCAATAGGCCAAGCAGCACAAACAAAAAGGACGATTGCCCGCCAGCACCATGGCCGAGCAATCGTCCTTTTTAACGCATCAATTAGTCTATTTCCACGCCCACGGGTCCTCCCGCCAGGTCAACAGCGATTCCCGTTCCTCAGCGGTCAAAATATGAGCCTTCTCGGCTTGATGGATCAGCGTCGTATAGTTAGTCAAGGTGTGCAGCGGCAACCCCGCCTTGGCAAAATTTTCCGTCGCCGCGGGCAATTCATACGTGAAGATGGCGGCGACACCGAGTACCTTAATGCCTGCTTTTTCCACGGCCTCCGCCGCTTTAAGCACACTGCCGCCAGTGGAGATCAGATCGTCGATCAGGACTACTTGGGCATCTTGGGCCACGTGCCCCTCCACCTGCTTGCCCGCGCCATGATCCTTAGGCTTAGACCGCACATACAGCAGCGGCAGGCCCAACCGGTCGGCGGTACTGGTGGCATGAGGAATCCCCGCGGTGACGACGCCGCCGATGTCGGTGACGGTCGGATATTCCGTCATGATCAGCCGGGCCAACCCCGCGCTGATCCGGCCGCGAATCTCCGGGTAGCCGATGGTCAACCGATTGTCGGTATAAATGGGGGCCTTGAGCCCGCTGGCCCACGTGAAAGGCTTGTGCGGGGCGAGGGTGACGGCTTGGATATCCAGTAAGTCTTTGGCGATCTGTTCATTAGTTTGCATTAGCGGACGGTACTCCCTTCGAATTGTTGGCGGATGGTGTGATAAGCGGCCAGCGGATCGCTGGCTTGAGTGATGGACCGGCCGACGACGATACCGTCGCTGCCCAGTTCCGCGGCCCGCTGCGGCGTGACGACCCGGGACTGGTCATCCCGGGCATCGGCAGCCAGTCGAATACCAGGGTTCACGGTGAGGAAGCCGCTGGGGGTGGCGTCATGAATCTTGCCGACCTCCAGCGCCGAACTGATGACACCGTCCGCCCCAGACGTGGCGGCCAGCTGAGCCAAGTGCACCACGGAATCCAGCAGGGAGAACTCATCGTTTTGCATCGTGCAATGCATCGCCCGTTCGTCCATGGAGGTGAGTTGGGTAATGGCCAGCAGTTTCGGGGCTTTCGTCCCGGCTTCAGCAGCCCCCTCCAGCAGACCCTCTTTCGCCGCGTGGATCATGTCCGCACCGCCCAGGCCGGTGACGGTGGTCAATTCCGCGCCCAGGCGGCCGATTTGCTGCATGGCTTGGTGGACGGTATGGGGAATATCGTACAGCTTCAGATCCAAGAAGACGTGATAGCCCTTGTCCCGGAGTTGGGTAATGAACTGCGGCCCCTCCCGGTAAAACAGTTCCATGCCAACCTTGACCCAAAGACCGGATTCGCCTTTAAACTGATCCAAGAGTGCCTGCGCCGCGCTGCCATCCACGAAATCCAACGCGATAATTACTGGTCTATCCATCATCCGCCATCCTTTGCCAATTGTTGCCCCTTCACCGGTCTTGCCTACAAAAAAAGCTTTGGCCTATTCCGCGCGCCAAAGCTCCCCAGACCGAATACCGGTCTGTTCCGTTCACTTCGGAGCCTCGCAGGACTCGGTTAAAGTGGCTTGTTTGATTTGTTCAATACCATACGACATTTTGGGGCGTTGGTCAAGGGTGGTTATTTCACGCTGCCGACCAAAATCTCTTCAATCCCGGCCGGAATATCCCGCGGCTGGCTCACGATCACGTCCGCCCCCGCTGCACTGAGCTCCGACCGATCACCGAACCCATACAGCACACCGATCGTCGGCACACCGTTAGCGCGACCGCCGATCATATCCGTGTTGCGGTCGCCGATCATGATGCTGTTGCTGGCCGCCGCGTCTGCTTCTTTCAACGCATAGGCCAATACGTCAGTCTTCGAACTGCGGATAGATTCATCCATCGTAGCGCCGTAAAGTCCGCTGAAATAAGGATTCAAATCAAAATGCTGGACGATTCGGTCAATCATCGCTTCCGGCTTCGTGGAAGCCACATTCATGGTGAAGCCCGCTGCGTGCAACTGCTGCAAAACTGGAATCACGCCAGGATAAATCTGCATTTCAAAGATGCCCTGATCGGCATAATACTCCTGATACAAATCAATCGCTTGCTTCACCGCCGCGTTATCTAAAGTCGGGTAAAACTGATGCATACTGGCGCTCAGCGTTGGCCCGATAAACAACCGATACTGATCATTGGTCAACGGTGTCAACTGCATTTTTTTGACAAAGTATTTAATACCGGCCACGATGCCTTGCTCAGAGTTAGCAATCGTACCGTCAAAATCGAAGAAAAGTTGTGTCACATGCGTCCCGCTTTCTATAATGAGTAAATTGTTCTCATTATACCAGTTCCTTCAAACAGTCTCCACGCCGGTACGGAACATGACCAGTGCCGTGTCCAGTGTCAGCCGGCCAGAACGCTGACGCATGGCGGGCATGGGCAAAAAAGCCGACAGGATGGTTAGAAAATAGAGGGTAATATCCCGAATGGCATAAGCCGGCTGCAGCTGCGCCCGGTAGGCGGCAAAAAAAGCATCCAGCGGCAGTAAAAATCCCTTTTCCCAAGCAGCGACAACGGTTTGCCGGACCGCCGGCCCCATTTGAAATACATCATGCAGCACTAATTGCAGATCCATCGGGTCTTGATTGGTAAGCTGATGGCCCAGCCGCTGCAGCTTGACGGCAAAACTCGCCGACCCAGCGGTAGCCTTAGTGATCAGAGCGGCCATGGCGTCACTGACGTGTATCACGACAGTGAGATAGAGTTTCTCCTTGGTACCGAAATAATGATAAATCAAAGGCTGCTGCACATCGGCGGCTTCCGCGATGGCCCGGGTGGTGACGCTGGTGTAACCCTGGGTCATGAATAAGGCTTGGGCCGCGCGCAGGATTTTCTGCATCGTGTCCTGTTTTTGCTTTTCTCGTAAGTTCAATTATTTTTCAGTCCTTTTCGTTTATCAACCGATAAATGAGGTGGTATAATAGGCCCACACAAGAGATTGGAGGTCTGCCCTATGTTTCTGGCAATTAAAGAAATTATGCACAATAAAGCCCGCTACCTGCTAGTGATCGTGACCTTTGTGCTCATTTCTTACCTGGTGTTTTTCCTCACTGGTCTAGCCACTGGTCTGGCCCGGAATAACCGGACCGCAATCGATGCGCTGCCGGGGAATTACGTGCTCATGTCCAAGTATGCCAACAAGAACCTGCTCAGCTCGGTGCTGACCAAAGATCAGTATACCGATGCGGCGAAAAAAGGCACGAGCCTGCTCGGCCAAATGACCGTGGTGGCGGAAAACCCAACGACCAATAAGAAGCTGAACAGCAACATTTTCGGTATCAACCTTGACGGCCGCTTACGCCCCAAGGTGACCAGCGGTCGGCTGCCGGCGAAGAACAGCGAAGTGCTGGCCGACGACAGCGTGACCTACTATGGCGTCAAACAAGGGGACCGGATCACGCTGAATGGCAGTACGCAAAAATACCGCATCGTCGGGCTGACCCACGACCGCCGGTTTGCCACTGTACCTGTATTCTACACGAGTTTAGCCACATATCGGCAAATCAAATTCGGGCAAAAACAAATCGCTAACGTGTCGGCCGTCGTCAGTCCAAAAAAGCTGAAGAACCTGCCGAAAAACACGGAACAGGTAACCAAAGCGGCGCTGATCACCAACATCCCCGGCTACACGGCCCAAACGATGACTTTCATGCTGATGATTGGGGCGATGATCGGCATTACACTGTTGATCATCGGGATCTTCATGTATATCCTGACGATTCAAAAAATCGGCATGTACGGCGTCATGCGCGCCCAAGGAATCCGTACCAGCGCCATCGTCGCGGCCTTGTTCTGGCAAATCCTGGTCCTGGCCGTCGTCGGCGTGGGTATTGGGATCGGCCTATTAGCCCTGACGGCGCTGTGGCTGCCTAAAACGATTCCGTTCTATTCCGATCCCCTGCTGCTGGCGATCATCACCGCGGCCTTGATCGTGATGTCCCTCGTGGGCGGTCTATTCTCCCTGCGCCGGATCCTGCACATCGACCCGCTGGAAGCTATTGGAGGCGAATAATCATGGCATTAGTTGATTTGAAACAAGTGACCAAAGTTTACGGCAGCGGCCACACTGCGGTCACGGCCCTGCATCCCACCGACTTCACATTATCGTCAGGCGAGTTTGCCACAGTCATCGGTCCGTCCGGCTCGGGTAAAACGACGTTGCTGACGATCATGGGCAGCCTGCAGCAGCCTACCAGCGGCCAGGTCCTGATCAACGGAGAGGATACCACCAATTACAGCGAACACCAGCGCACCGACCTGCGCTTCAACACCTTCGGCTTCATGCTCCAGGGCAGCAACCTGATTCCCTTCCTCACCGTGAAGGATCAATTAGCCCTGGTGGACCGCTTCAACCACCACAAGCAGCACGCCATGTCAATGGATTCGCTGTTCACTATGCTGGGCATCACCGACTTGGCCCGCAGCTACCCGGCGGAACTCTCCGGCGGCGAACGGCAGCGGGTGGCTATCGCCCGAGCGCTGTATAACGACCCGCCGATCATCCTGGCCGACGAACCCACCGCCAGTCTGGATACCAGCCGGGCTTTACAGGTCACCGAACTGCTGGCCACTATTGCCCACAAAATGAACCGGGGTGTGGTGATGATCACCCACGACACCCGGTTGCTGGATACGGTTGATACCGTTTATGAAATGCGCGATGGTGTTTTGCAAAAGCTGGACGCCAGCGGCGTGCAGAAAATCCGCGCGGCGGCGGTTTAGGAAAAGTTAACCCGAAAGATGTGTTAGCCTGGGTCAAAGAAAACCACCCAGATCTATTCTAATAGCGCGCCATACTACGGGGAACTACCATTTGAGGATCTCTTGAGCCGATGGTAGTTCCCCGTAGTGTTTTAGCAGGTGCTGCACATCAGCGACAGTGGGGACGTAGCCGGAGTACATTTGGTTGGTGATGGCAAAGACCAGTTCGTCGTAGACGGTTTTGCTGGGCATGGTAACCCCCATGATGGTTAACTGTTGGGGGGCGCGTTCCAATGGTCTATATGGATTGTTTTGCTTGTCTTTCTTGTCCATAAATGTTTCAACTCCTTCAACAAATTATGCCATATCGTAAGGTCAGATAGCCCGCAGAATGCCTCAAAAATTGGATAAATCAATTGAAAAGTCCCTTAAATTAATTGAGTACGATGAAAACAGTTGACCCCCAGCCCAATCCGGGCTAAACTGTAGCCAATTGAAACGAGCTGGGGTGCCATTAGTGGCTGAGAGAAACCCATGAACCTGATCTGGATAATGCCAGCGGAGGGAGCTCATGTTATTCTTTTTGCCATTCGGTCTTTCTCTCGGCGAGAAAGACCGTTTTTTATCTCCCAATCGTTTCAAAAAACACAGGGAGTGATTATTTTATGCAACATGCAAATAGCCAAGTTGCCCAAGTGAATCCAGTCCGCTGGACCATTCGGGACGTTATCTTTTTAGCCCTCATCGGTGTTTTCTTCGGCATTATTTATCAACTGTGGAGCTATGTGTATTACGCCCTGGCCGCGACGCCGCTGAAGCCCTACGCCAACGATATGACCATCGGCGTATGGATCATGGCCGGTCCCTTAGCCGGTGTCCTGCTGCGCAAAGTCGGTGCGTCGGTGATCGGTGAATTACTGGCCGCCGCGGTGGAAATGATGCTGTTCTCCAGCTGGGGGGCCGCCGACCTGATTTCCGGTTTCATTCAGGGTATCGGCAACGAACTGGGCTTCGCCGCCACCGGCTACAAGAATTGGGAAAAATTAGGCCTGCTCATGTCCACCATCGGGGCCACCATCGTCACCTTCGCCTGGGATTGGTTCCAAAGCGGCTACAAGGCCTATACCCCAACCATGAACATTACCCTGCTCATCATTCGCTTTGTCTCCATCGGTTTCTTCTCCGGGGTGCTGGTTTACTGGATCCGGCAATTGGTGGCCAAGACAGGATTGTTGAAGTAGATGGACCAGTTCGCTGTAACCAATTTGACGTTTGCTTACGCTGAGGATGCGCCGCCGATTTTTCAAGATCTGACCTTCGCCCCGGCACCGGGGACTTTCAACCTCCTGACGGGGCCCTCCGGCAGCGGCAAGTCGACGCTGCTGAAACTGTTAGCCGGGTTGTATCCACAATATGGCGGCGTTATTCAGTCCGGCCAAGTGACGGTGAACGATACCGAGATCAGCACGCTGCAGCCTTTTCAGCGGGCGGCGCACGTGGCGATGCTGTTTCAAAATCCCAGTCGGCAGTTTGCCATGCGCACGGTGCTGGAACAGTTGCAGTTTGCCCTGGCCAATTTACAACTAAGTCCGCCAAAAATCGACCGGCGTATTCAAACGGTGCTCACCGATCTGCACTTGACGCAATTCACCCACCGGGCGCTGGAAACGCTGTCCGGCGGCGAGCAGCAGCGGGTCGCCCTGGCCAGTGTATTAGCCCTGGGCAGCTCACTGATTCTTTTGGATGAGCCCTTTGCCAATGTCGACGCGGCGGGGCGAACGCAATTATTGGCCGACCTCAAAACCTTGCAGCGCACCCAGCATAAGACGATCATCCTCGCCGACCATGACCTGTCCGGTTACGCCGGCTTAGTGGATCAACTGTACTACGTTGACAGCACCCAGCGTACGCTGCTTCAGGAATCACCGGCCGCGCTGCCGGCAACGACCCCCGCGACCCCCGTTCAGGGCCAGCCGCTGACCACGGGGCCCCTGGCGTGGCATGACCTAAGCCTCACCGTCGGGGACCGGCCGCTGATTACGGCCGCGCAGTTCACGTTGCCCGCTGGCCAGCTGGGACTGCTGTCCGGTGACAATGGGGCCGGCAAATCCACACTGTTCGCCGCCCTGACCCGCCAGCGCCGCTATGCTGGCGACGTGCGTTACCAAGACCGCCCCGCCAAGCAGTACAAACTGAAGCAATGGGCTCTGCAGGTGGCAGAAGTGTATCAAAACAGCCCGGATCAGTTCATCCGGATCCAAGCCAGCGATGAATTGGCCTTGTCTGCTCAACACAGTCTGCACCCGACGTACTGGACTGCGGAACGGATCGCCCAGGCGGCAGCCCGGCTGAATCTGGCGGCTGTTTTGGACCACGTCAGTTACGCCTTGTCTGGCGGCCAGCAAAAGAAGCTGCAGGTTTTGAGCATGCTGATCATGGGCCAGCCGGTGCTGCTGCTGGACGAACCCTTTGCCGGCCTGGATCAGGCATCGCTGCAAGCAGTCCTGACTCTCTTGCAGCAGACCGTCCATGACTTGCAGCTCAGTGCGCTGGTTGTTTCCCATCAACGGCAAGGCGTCGTCTCGTTCATGGATTACGAATTGCATTTGGCTGACCAGCAGCTGCAGCTGATCGCCGGGGAGGCGGCTTGATGACTCAAACGGCAGATACGCCCCGCGGACTGAACGCGGCAACATTAACGCTGATCATGATCGGTATCGGGTTCCCGCTGACCTTCGCCCAGAGCGTATGGCTGAACACCATCGTCGCTGGTCTGGGACTGCTCTATCTCATTGCGCTGCATGTTTCCTGGCGCAAGGTGAGCCTCATTTTGCTCATCGCCCTGCCCCTGGCCTTCGGCAGCTGGATCTCGTTCTGGTTTTTCGGCACCGTCGACCGCTGGCACCTGGCCTGGATGTACGGCAGCCGGGTGTACGCTTATCTGCTGCTGGGGATGATCGTCACCATGACCGTCAGCACCCAGCGCTGGCTGGTCAGCCTGCACCTGCACTTTCATTTACCTAATGCCTTTGTCTTCGGCTTGCTGGGCGCGCTGAATATGGCCGATCGCGTGCGCCATGAATTCCGCCGAATCCAGTATTCCGCCCTGATGCGCGGCGAGAATCTGCGCCTGTGGAACCCCCTGCTGTACCTGCGCATCGTCTTAGTTTCCCTGAATTGGTCCAACGATTTAGCCGAAGCAATGACGTCCCAGGGATTTACTGAAAACGCCCCGCGTACCGAACTCATTGCCGACCCCATGCCGGCGTGGCAGTGGGGTCTGGCGGGCGGCCTGATCGTCATTTACTGCGCCGCCGCATTCGGTCTCCGGCCGTGGTAATCATTTCTCGGTTGCGTGAGAAAATTTTCACACTGCCTTGCAACGCTTGCGGATATGTGGCACAATCATTGTCAAGCAATCTGTGCAAACAGTGCGCCAATAAATAACGCATGTCAGTGAGCATGCATTTGGAGGCCAATACCGTGGAATCATACAACACTAAAAGTACAAACTTAACCCGCAATCAGAAACGGACCATCGTTTCGACTAGTGCGGGTTTTGCTTTGGAAAATATGGATGTCATGTTCTTATCTTTTGCCCTGGCACCAATGATCGCCAGCTTACATATCAGTGGCGCTGAGGCCGGGCTCATTTCTTCGATCACCAACCTTGGGATGCTGGTGGGCGGAGTGATTTTCGGGTTATTAGGGGATCGTATCGGACGGGTGAAGACCTTCTCGCATACGATCTTTATTTTTGCCTTTGCCACGGCGGCCATGTTCTTTGCGAAAAACATCTGGGTCATCTATATCCTGCGCTTCATCGCCGGCATCGGGGCCGGTGGCGAGTACGGCGTCGGGATTACCCTGATCGCTGAGAATTTCAAGAAACAGCACGTTGGCCGGATGACCAGCGTGGCCGCGATTGGCGGTCAAATCGGGGCGATCTTCGCTGCTGTCATGGCGTCCTTGATCATCCCCAACTTCGGTTGGAACGCCCTCTTCCTGGTCGGCCTGGTGCCTGTTGCCCTGGCCTTCATCGTCCGGGAACACTTGCAGGAAAGCCCGGTTTTCTTAGAGAGTCAGCACACCGCTGAGGGGAAGAAAAAAATCAGTCTGGGTCAGCTGTTCACCAGCAAGAAGCAGGCGTACCAAACCATCGCTCTGATGTTCATGGTCGTGGTCCAAATTGCCGGTTACTTCGGCTTAATGAACTGGCTGCCGACGATCATGCAGAAACAACTGGGGATCACCGTATCCGGTTCTTCCATCTGGATGATTGCCACCATCGTCGGCATGTCCATCGGCATGATGACCTTCGGCAGCATCCTGGACTACCTGGGCCCGCGAATGGCCTATACCATCTTCCTGCTGGGGTCCGCCGTCTCCGTCTTCTTGATTACTTTGGCGGCCAATGAAATTACCTTGATCCTCGCCGGTGCCGTATTGGGCTTCTTCTCCAACGGGATGTTCGGCGGTTACGGCGCAATCATTTCCCGCCTGTACCCCACCCACATCCGGGCGACGGCAAACAACTTGATCGTTAACGTTGGCCGGGCTATCGGCGGGTTCTCCTCCGTCGTCATCGGCTTCCTGATGGATCACTACAACTTGATCACGACCATGAGTTTTCTGGCCGTGCTCTACCTACTGAGCTTCGCCGTGATGTTATCGATTCCTGCCCTGCGCTCCTTGAAGATGCGCAATGCCGCCGACGATGAAGAAGAAAAGACGGCCGCTTAAGCTATTCTAAGTCTCTGCTCCGGCTGGTCATTTGCCCGCCGGAGTTTTTTTTCTGCCTTGCACCGCCTGCAATTCCCTACTAAACTGGTCATTATCTTGCAGCAAAGGTGGTTACTTATGGCAGATCAGACACATTCCTTCATTGACACACTCTTGCACCATACATCGATTCGCGCATTTCAAGACACTGCTGTTCCGGCAGAGACCCTGCGCACCCTGGAAGATGTGGCTCAGCACACCGCGTCCAGCCAGTACATGCAGCAGTTCACTCTGATTCGGGTTACGGATCCTGATTTGCGGCAGAAAATTGCAGCGCTGACGACCCACCAATATATTGCCGGGCCGGGCACGTTCTATGTTTTCGTCGTCGATCAAGCCCGCAACGTGCGGCTGGCCGACAATCTGCACGCCGCCACGACCCGCCTTACCGACTGGAATGCTTTCTTAGCCGGCGTTTTCGATGCGACGCTGGCCGCTCAAAATATGGTGGCGGCCGCCGAAAGCACAGGACTGGGTACCGTTTATCTGGGCAGTATCCTGAACGATCCCCAGCAGATGATCGACCTGCTGCACCTGCCCCGCTACACCTTCCCGCTCCTAGGGCTAATGGTCGGCGTACCGGCGGACAGGCCAGACGCCAAGCCCCGCCTGCCGCACGCCTTAGCGGTGGGCCGTAACAGCTATCCCCAACCGGCCGATACCCCGGCCCTGTGGGACACGTATAATCAGGCCGTGCATACCTACTACGCCGACCGGTCCAGCCAACCCCGGGACACCGATTTTGCCCGAATGGTCGTGGCCAACAGCCAAGGAGATCCCCACCACCGGGGCGAAATTGGCCGCATTCTCAAGAGGCAAGGATTCCAACTCCCGCAAAAATGAATCGAGGTTAATGATGTTTACACTCACTCAATTTGATCAGCACGGTCACCAGGTGGCCCTAGTCTTTCCCGAAGAAAGCCACGCCGCCGCGATTTTCGCTCAGGTGAAGAAAAATCGCGACCTGCTCACCCGCTGGATGCCCTGGACCAAGGACACCAAACACGTTCACGATGAAGAAAATTTCTTGCGCTACGCCCGTACCCAAATGATCAACAATAAGCTGTTTCTCCTGATTATCACAGTGGACGGCACGCCCGCCGGCATGATAGATCTCCACGACTTCGACCAGATGGCCCACCACGCCAGCGTTGGCTACTGGCTGGGAACCGATTATCAGGGTCTCGGCATCATGACCCGGGGGCTGGCCACCCTCTTTGCCGTCGGCTTCAACCGGTTGGGGCTGCGCAAAATCCAAGTGCTGGCCGATGTCGAGAATAAGAAAAGCCGGGCAGTCCCGGAGCGGCTGTTCTGCCACTTGGATGGGATCCTGCCCGACCATATTTATCAAAGCGATACCTACCATGACGCCGCTCTATACTCCCTGACCCTGCCGGATTATCAGCAGCTAATCAAGGAAGAAAAACTGCGCCCCGTCGATAATATGGAAGTAAACAGCGAGTTGTAACATATCAAAACGAATCTGCCGGAACGTCCGCAATTTGCCGGCTGATAACCGGCTCGTCAGCCAGCGGGGCAGACTGCGGGCCGAAATGACCGGCTCAGTGCTCAACCAGCCGGTGGCCGTCAAGTACCGCAAATAATCCCGCCGGTAACGGATACTCTTGCTCGCCGGCAAATGGGGTGTTTCACCCCAAGCCCGCATATAATTCACGATCTGCCAGCTCAGACTTGTCGTCTGGTCGCTGGCTGTTTTTTTGAAGAAATCCCCCAACGTGGTGGCCGCGTAGCGAATCTCGGCCGGGGAAAGATAATCGGAAACTTGGGTAATGAACGGGTATTGCAAACCCGGCCGCTGAACAGCATGGTAAGATCCGACGTAGACATTGCCCGCTAAGTTATAGAACAGCCGGGTAATGTCCTGGGCAAAACCTTCATTGGTGATCGCTAAGCGCGGATCAGTCACCGTCTGGGCCAGCAAGGCTGAATCTGAAGCATTCGCGATGCCGCGACTGGTGGCCGCCTGCAGGGCAGTCCAAGTTTCTAGAGAAAACCGTTCCGGCGCAATCTGTTGGATCTGACGCAGTTGGACCGGGGCAGCATTCAGCGTGTACCCGGCCGCAAACGCGCCATCGATCAGCTGCAAGGACTGGACCAGGTGGCCGCCCAAGGAATGACCGATGCCGTATGCTTTGGTGGTCGTCGGCAATTGGGCCAGGACCTCAGCCACGAACCGGCGGGCGGCGTCGATCTGGGACATTTCCGTATCCTCCCCCAGCAGCACGGCCTGCACGTTGTACCGCCAGTCGCGATAGCCCTCAATTAAATTGGCATCCATGGCCGCCAACGGATGAGCCAGCGCCTCTGTCAGGTGCAGCGGTTCCGCCGCCCCCTTCGTGTTTTCTGTGCCGCGGAACAGGAAATACACCTCCGGCGGTGCCGCTGGCGGATAGAAGACCACGGCGTCCGCCGACAGGCCGGTATCCGCTGCCGCCGGTACCAGCGTCCGGGCATTGTACGTCGCAATGGGGATCCCGAAGATATGGTTCAACCGCCATAATTGCCACTGCCAAAACTGTTCCGGCGTCAGCGTTTGATAATTCGCCATCTGGTATTCCGCCGCAATCGCTGCAAACACAAAAGTCCGCTGGTGGATCAAGCTATCCACCGGATAAGGTACACTCTCAGCGGTGTAACGGGTCGGCGCTGCGTTGAGCGTGCTGCTCCCCAACAGTGCCGCCAAGGCTCGGAGTTGGGCGGGGAGCGACAGCCCAATGGCTTTGGCCAACTGGGTCAGGACGTCTTGGGGTGTATCACTCGTCGTGCGCCAAGGCAGCCGGGCACTGACCTGTTCCACCAGCTGACGGGGCAGGAACGCCGCTGGTTGCGCTTTGGCCACCGCTGCCGCCAACAGCGCGTGCTGGGCAGCGGAAAAGTCCGTCGGCGCTCCCGCAAAATAATCCTGCAAGTCTCCCAGAACTTGGGCTTTTTCCTTCGTTAAATTGGCGATGGCCGCCCGCAAGTCATCAATCCGGGTCCACAGCGTCGGCGCCTGAACGGGATTGCCGGCCAGCGGCACACACGTCTGCAAGTCAAAAAAGGCCCGCTCGTATCGGTGGGCCAAAGCGTCCAACTGAATACTCGCGGCCATGATCGTGGTCAAACTCATTGCAAGTTGCCCACGTGGAAAGTCAGCTTGCCCACGGCGTGCCCGGCCTGCAGGGTATGCAGACCCTCCGTCAGCGTCTCGGTCGTCAATACCGGGAAGGTCCGCGTCGCAGTGGGCCGAATCGCGCCGCTTTGCAATAAGTCGGCCAGCTGCTGCAGGATAGCACCCTGGGAGGCGACATTGACCCCCGCATCGGTCTTAGCCGACATATATTCAAAGTCAAAACTGGCGGATTTGTTTTTCAGCGGGGCCAGGGCTAAGGGGCCGCTGGGTTCCACAATGGATCCCACATGACCGAAATAAGCCACCAGGTCCGCCGCCACCTGGGCGTAGGGCACCGGTTGATACAAAATAGCGACACCAGTGGGCGCAGCCAGATTCAAGGCTTGATACGCGCTGGTCAGGTCCTGATGATAATCCAGCGCATGGTCCACACCATTGGCCGTGAGCCAATCGAAGTTCTTAGGTGACGCCGTGGCGACGACCGTTAAACCGCTCCACTTCGCCAACTGGGTCAAAATCGAGCCCACGCCGCCAGCACCGTTGATCACCAGCAATACCTGACCGTGATTAGCACCCGCCGAGGCGGTATAACCCATTTTTTCAAATAACAGCTCCCAGGCCGTGATCCCGGTCAAGGGCAGGCTGGCGAGAAAAGTAGATTCAAACCCTCTGGGGGTCGCCACCACTAACTTGCTAGTGACGCTCTGATACCAGGCAAAGCTGCCCTGGCGCTGGCCCTCACCGGCGAAGAAGACTTTTTGTCCCGCTGAGAACCCGCTGACGTTGGCTCCCGTCCGCACGACCCGGCCGACGGTATCAAAACCCATCACCTGCTGGTCCCCGCTGGCCGCCCGCTTGAGGTCCACCGGATTGACACTGGCGCCGCTCACGGCCACCAGCACATCATCCGGACCCACCACGGGCATGGGAATCTCCTGTTCGGTCACAACCGCTTTTTTATCCTGCAAATGAATGAAGAAACCACGATTTGTTTCTGCCATATCCATAACCTGCTTTCCTTAAACAACCAACGGCCACGTCGGTCCGAAGATGAGAAATAATGCGATCAGCGAAAGAAGCAGCCAAAACGAAACAGTCACCAGGGTGCCCCACAACAGTTGCGGCCACAACGTCGCAGCCTTGGCCCAAAGATACAAACTGGCCAGGCCGGGCAGCAACGGTCCGGCGATGCTGACAGCAAGCAGCCCCGCCGGATGCCGGGTCAAACCGGCCAGCCAGTCGCGCCGCATGAAATACACCGCGCCGATGGCGATATACGCCAGCACTGTCACTAAGACCAGTATCCACCGGTTATGTCGTTTCGTCATCTCCAGCGCTCCTTTCCTGCCTCCATATTATTTTAGCATTGTCCGCGAGGTCCGCCCAACTTTCACGCGCCCGGCCAATTCTTTCTTATGCGCAGCTTTTTTTGGTTGTAGGATAAAGGCAGAAAGTCAGAAAGCAGGCAATAAATATGGCACAACAACAAGTGGCGCGGCACACTCAATGGGCAATTTTGGCCGTCGGGCTGCTCTCGTTCACTGGTATCTTAGTCGAAACATCCTTGAATGTGGCGTTTTATACCTTGACGCGCCAACTGGGCATCACCTTGAGCACGGTACAGTGGCTGACATCGGGGTATTTGTTAATGGTGACGATCGTGATGAGCACGACCGCGTACTTGATCCAGCGCTTCGCTGCCCAAAGCTTATTCCGCTTCGCGGTGGGCATGGCGTTGATTGGCGCGACTCTTTGCGCCGCCGCTCCGAACTTCCCCATCCTGCTGCTGGGCCGGTTAGCCCAGGCCGTAGCCACGGGAATCGCCACGCCGTTAATGTTCTATCTGATCATGGCTCTGATCCCCCATCGCCAACTGGGAACTTATATGGGCTTAGCCAGCATGATCATTTCTCTAGCCCCGGCATTGGGCCCAACCTATGGCGGCTGGCTCACCTCCGCCTTGAGCTGGCGGCTGATTTTTGTCGTCATTCTGCCGGTAATCGGCGGTGTGTTTCTGTTAGGCCAAAAATTTATCCAACTGCCGGCCAAACCCCAGCATCGCCGCTTCGATTGGTCTGGGCTGATCCTGCTCGCCGGAGTACTGGTCGGCTTAAGCGAAGCGGTGGAAAATATCGGCACCCTCGGCTGGACCAGTGGCTCAGTCCTTAGTTGGGGCGGACTTTTTTTGGCCGCTCTCCTGCTCCTGCTCTGGCATATCAAGACCAGCAATGCCCTGTTGCTGAACTTCAGGATCTTGCGAACGCCAGCCGTTGCCCTCTGGGCCATCGTCTTCTTCTCATTGCAGTTCGCCAACATCGGCTTATCGTTCCTGCTGCCGCAATTCAGTCAAAACGTCTTGCACAGCAGCGCACTGACAGCAGGACTGATGCTCCTGCCTGGATCGATTCTCGGCGGCCTGATGTCGCCTCTGGCCGGCCATGTTTATGACCGCGCGGGTTTCCGTCTGCCGCTGCTGCTCAGCAATACTGCCATTCTGCTCAGCTGTCTGCTCTTTTGGGGACTGACAGGCTGGCTTGGCGGTGTGTTAATCACCCTGCTGTACATGCTCTTCCGCTTCGGCTTCAACTTTGGCTTCGGCAACACGATGTCCGACGCCTCACTCAGAGTGCCTGGTTCGGCAAAGGGCGATTTGAATTCGCTTTTCAACACCCTGCAGCAATACGCCGGCTCCATGGGTACCAGTGTCCTATCTGCCATCTTAGCCGCCAATGAGCGCGGCGCTGGCACATCGAAAGCGGCCGCGATCACGGCCGGCAGCCGCCAGTCGTTTCTCCTCATTGCGGCCTTGGGCCTGCTCGGCATCGTGCTCACGCTCATGGTAAAATCAAAGAAAACCGTGTAGAGGAGACCGCTATTATGGCCGCAGAAGAACCTACCGTCATCGAAAATAAAACACTCAGTATCGACGATCTCATCCCTGAAACCACATATCGCCATTGCACTCTGGATTATTCCAATCAGGACATCAACGTCCAGCAGGTCACGCTGGATAATTGTACTTTTGTCCAGCATGATTTCACCAAAAGTGCCTGGCTGGATTGCACGTTCATCGGCCTCGATTGGTCCAATTGTCAATTCGGCGGCAGCTACTTCACCGGTTGTACGTTCAAGGACACCAAACTGGTCGGCGCCGACCTCTACAATTGCGGTATCATCGACTTGACGCTGACCGACTGTCTGGCCAATTACGTCAACTTTTCAGAAAGCATTATTAAGGGATTGCACGCCAGCGCCAGCCGCTTGCAGGAATCCTATTGGACGGCCGTGAAGTTCACCCGCAAGATTCAGTTTGCCCACTGCGATCTGACCCGAGCGGACTTTGGCGAAACCAAACTGAAGAATTTAGATTTCACCACCTCTGAGTTAGCCGGACTGCGCTTCGACTGGCACCTCGCCCAGGGGATGAAAATATCCCCAGACCAGGCGCCGAACCTGGTGGGGATGATGGGGATCACTGTTGTTTATTGAATTGCGCTTTTCTTGATGCGCGTGAAGTATTCCGCGTCGTTTTCGTGCCAAATGGTTGCGCCGTTCTTCAACTGCACGGCCAGGGACGCCGGATTATCCTTGTGGACAGACAAATAGATGTGCTCCTCTGGCACAATTCTGGCTGCCTCCCGCAGGGTCAGCGCCAAGCCGGTATTCGCGTAGCCATGCCCACGGTAAGCCGGTAAAATGGCATAGCCGATGTGGCCAGCCCCATTGCGCAGGGCTGGCGTCAGGTAATGCCGCACCCGGAACAAGCCGACGATCGTATCGTCCGCCCAAAGGAAGAAATCCGTTTCCGGGACAAAACCCGCCGGCAAATCAATGCCTTGCGGGGCATTGAGCATCGCTGGCAACGCCTTAGCCAAGAACTCTTGGCGGGAAATGCCGTAATTTTTATTGGTAAAGCCGTTCTCGCTTTGCAAGGCGGTGATGGCCGCATATTCCTGTTCAGCATCAGCGGCATTGGTTGCTTTCAAACGCAGCATGGACAACATCCTTTCAATCGGTGGGATGTTTTGATTATACCGCTAGATGATGTAGCGTTTGAGCCGAATATCACCAACGAGCGTAATCAGTGCCGCAAGAAGCAACAGTCCAATACCCCAATTTAAATACGGATTCGCCATTGGATCAACAAGCAGAATCGCTACCCAAGCAATTAATTGCAACACATCACTGATAATTGCCTGCCAGTACTCGGAGCGTCGAAATGGTGCCTGTTTAGCCTGCCAAACATTAAACAATTGATCAGCAATGGTCAACGTAAACATCACCAGCGCCCCCAGCAACCAACGAATATCGCTGCTGCCCCAGAAAACGATAATCAAGAAACTGGCTAATACCAATACGGTGAATACGATTCGCCACCACGGATAACGCTGCGCTCCGGTCATGGCCAATTCCTCCCATCTTGACGCATATTATAAAAATTGGTATATATAAAATATGCCATAATGATCACCTTCAAACAAATAAAAAGTCGCCAGGATGAATTCTCCTGACGACTTTTTGTAGCTAAGTCATTGATCCAATCCCGTCGGCTCACCAGGCAGCTTCTGGGCTGCCGCTTGGCTCGCCGCAGCTCGAATTGCGTGGGAATGGGCCGAGATTTCCTGCTCCCGGTGACGGGTGAAAGGATACCAGATCATTGGAATCAACCCAACCACTAAACAAAGCAGCGGGATCGCCCCCGTGGCCAGCCGAATGCCCCATTGCGCCTGGGGCGTCTGGACAGCCGCCTTGCCCACATAACCAGCGGTACCGATCACGTTGGTAAAGATGATCAGCTGAATACTGGCAAAAGCGGTGGTACATAGATTGAACATGCCGTTATACAACCCCGTTTTACGCACGCCGGTCCGCCATTCATCCTCATCAATGATCAGGCCGTTCATCGGTCCAATCGCCACTCCGAAGTAAATCGTCGAAATAACGATCAACGTCCAGAAGATACTGATCTCCCAAATTGTGGTGGCGAAAGTGATTCCCAAATAGCCGATGCTCGCCGGGATCATTCCCCAGTAAATCGCTAATTTGGTCCCATAAGCCTTCGTGATCGAGTTCATGATCGGCATCAGCATCAGAGCCACCACGTGGGCCGCAGTATTGATAATCGTCGCTGTGATGCCGTCGACTTTGACCGCACCGCCCATGTAGTACAAATACGCTGTCGTGTAAAAACGCAAAGCCCCCATGGCAATGATGGAATACGCAATGGCGGCGAGAAACGGCCGTGATTTCAGAATTGACCAGGCCATCTTCAAAGTTTCCCGAAAATCCGTATGGACCAGTTCCACCGAGGCATACAGCTCCGGCGGATCCGGCAGCCCCCACAGGGCAGCAACGAAGATGGCCGACTGAAACAGCATGATCACCATAAACACCGGAATGAAGACCCGCTGCGTCGTGTGGTTGATCAGCAGCAAAGTCGGCACGACGGACACCGCCCAGGACATGATGTACGTGACGTAATTGCCGATCGTCCCAATGTCCATCCGCTCTTCCTTAGTCGGCGCCCGTAACAGGACATAGGAACTCAGCGCAATGTTGTACACCGTTTGCGCTGTGTCAAAGATAAACAGCAGGCCCGTAAACACGCCGAAAATCACCCATTGGCTCCAACTGGGACTGCTCCAAGCCATGGCAAAGGTCGCCAGCAGCATCACCGGCACCGTGACTTTCATTAAATAGACGTACTTACCCCGCTTCGGATCCGGCGGCCGCCGGTCCAGCAGCACCCCAAAGAGCGGGTCATTCACCGCATTCCAGATGTTATACAAAGTGTAGACCCAGCCAACCATGGCGGGGGTCAAACCGATCACATCCGTGTAATACTTCAGAAAGACCTGATGAATGATCACCCCGGACACCGACAGAATCGGTGCCGGCAGCGATAGCTTGAACTTATCTTTGAAGGACAAGCCCGGACTGTTGAATGTGAAAGCGTCCTTCAGCATGTGGGCGATCCGTCGCACTCCCATCCCCCCCTAACTATCTGATGACTCTAATTAACCAATATGCAAATGCAGCACAACTTCCTGCTCCGCATCAGCGGTAATAAACAGCACCCCGCTTTCGCTGCCGGGCAAGGCCTTCTTATCCGCGCGCACGCCCTGCTCAGCCAGCTGACTGATCGCCACGGTGTGCAGATGCGGCACGAAGATCCGGCTGGTACCTGGGAACGCCTTGTACGTCAAATCAAATTGCTGAGTCTCTGGATCATAGTGATAGGCATGCAGCTTGCCGTTAATGGCCTGGGGATACGGCCGCTCTAGAACCCGTGCCGTGGGGCTGGTGAAGTAGCCCTCATAGTAACTCCAGTAAGTCTGGCTCCACTCGTTAGCTTCAATTTGTTTCACGTGGAATTCGCTAATAGCCTTCGTCTCCGGCTGATCGAAATATGCGCCCCATTCACCTAAAACCAGCGGCACGTGCCACTTCTCTTGCACCTGCCGATGAACCGCCAGCGTATGGCCCAACCGCGCCATACTGTAATTCTCAAAGTGGTTGGTATCCACCACCAGATCATAAGCGTGGGGCGCGAAGACTTCATTTTTATCCGGAGAGAAAGAAATGGCCGTCGGAATACCAATATTGGCGAAGAAGCTCGTCTCCAAGAAGAGCGCCTTGCCGTTCAACAGGTCGTGCAGGCCAGCCGCCATTTTATCGTAGAACGGGTTCAAGGTGGCCTTTTCAAATGCCTGCACCGGCGCCGTCAGCTTCTGCAAGATCTCACCATAAGTAGCCGCATCGTTCAATTGGGCTAACAACCCCTGCTTCTTCGTGTCATCCAGCCAAATACCCATCAGCTGTTCCGGGGACATCTGCAGTTTCTCACCCAAATAACCGATAAGCGTCTGCACTACTTCCTGGGATTGGGAACCCGGGAATGGCTCATTCATCAAGTCGAAGCCGATCACATTCTCAGCTTCCAGGAAATACTTGGCGATAGCTTGCCAAGCGTTCAAATAGTGGTCCTGCAGCCCCTTGCCATCGCCAGCCGGGGCATTTTGCCAGAAATTATCCAGCGCCCGATGCAAGCCCGGGCTGATGAAGTAGCTATCGCTCCACAGGTCACTCCGGTTGAAGGGCAGGCCGTCGTCCAGCACCGCCCAGTCCGGGGCGCCATCACCCCATTTAGCGGCGTACAGGTCCTGGTGCATGTCCAAGAAAACATAGATCTCGTGCCGCTGAGCCAGTTGAATCTGCTCGGCAACCCGCGCCAAATACGCTTCATCGATCTGGCCCGGTGCCGGTTCGACTTTGTTCCAATAAATACCAAAGCGGATCAGATTGATGCCATGGGCCGCCAGCTGTTCATAAAGCGGGTCCCCGCCGGGGGTGATGAAATCATGGTCGGCTTCTTTATCCACCAAGTTGATGCCGTTGAAAATGACCTGCTCACCCCGTTCATTAACGAAGCGATCACCCTGTACGCGCATTTTATCCATTATGTTATTCCTCCGATCAAATAAATTGCTGTGACTGGTGCAACCGATTCCAACGTAAGCTATTTGGTCAGGAAAAGCAAGCAATTCGCCCGCCAGTGTGCGTTATTTAATCCGTCAAAAAAAGCCGCCTGCCGGGTGCAATAACACATCCGGCAAGCGGCTTTAGCGACGCTTGTTCTGGAAGCTGATGACGTTATGGCTTTGTCTAAGTGGTTGCCCCAACACGCCGTCGCCCGCGTGCTGGGGCAAGGTCAACATAGGGACACCAGCCTGCCGTCACCAGCTGAACGATTACTGCTTGGTCACTGCTTCGCCTTTTGCGTCTGGCCGAGCAGCAGCCTTTTCAGTGACTGGCTTGATCACGATGGTATCATTCGCCAATTCCGCCTCCAGGTGCTTCACGTCTGGATGATCCAGATAATAGTCTGTGACCTTATCCAGAATCTGGGATTCAATAACCCGGCGTAACGGCCGAGCACCCATCGCTTCATCATAACCCTTGGTAATCAACCAATCTTTAGCGTCTGCAGAAACCGTTAAGGTAATCTGCTTGCGGCCCAAGATGCGGCTGACATCAGCGAGCATTAAATCAACGATCTGATGCAAGTCTTTCTTGGTCAAATGACTGAATTCAACGATACCGTCGAACCGGTTCAAAAATTCAGGACGGAAGTAAGGCGCGATCCGGGTCATGATGTCTTCATCTTTCTTCCCGGATTTGGCCAATGCTTCGGTACCAAAGCCGGCATTGGACGTGGCAATGATGATCGTGTTCTTGAAGTTGACCACGTTGCCCTGGCCATCGGTCAATCGCCCGTCATCCAAGACTTGCAGCAGCAGCGTGATGACTTGCGGATCGGCCTTTTCAATTTCGTCCAGCAGGACAATGGAATATGGATTCCGGCGGACTTGTTCCGTCAGCGTATTGCCGTTGTCTTCGTAGCCGACGTAGCCGGCACTGGTCCCAATCAGCTTAGAAACGGCAGTTCGGTCAGAATATTCACTCATATCCAACCGGATGATAGCGTCCTTGCTGCCGAACATATCCAGCGCCAGCTGCTTAGCCAGTTCCGTCTTGCCGACCCCCGTGGGACCAACGAAGAGGAAGGAGCCAATCGGCCGATTGCCGCTGGCAAAGCCGGAACGGCTGCGGCGAATAGCCCGGGCAACCATATCCACGGCTTCATCCTGGCCAATGATCTTCCCCTTCAACCGGCTGCCTAAGCCCTTCAGGCGTTCGATATCGTTACCGGACATCTGCTGAACAGGGATCCCGGTCAACCGCTGCACGGATTCGGCCACATCATTCGGCGTCGCCACAGCCTCGACTTGTTTGCCGTCATTAGCCAGCTGCTTTTGAATCTGGTCAGCCTCGGTCTTGGCTTTCGCCGCTGCCTTGTAATCTTCTTTCTTCGCGGCGGCATCCTTTTCTTTGTTAATTTCCTTCAATCGTTTCTCCAAAGCCACCTTATCCGTCACCGGATGTTCAGCCGCCAAGTGCGCGGCCGTCATATCGATCAGGTCAATGGCCTTATCGGGCAAAGACCGTTGCGGAATGTACTGCACGGAATAGTTTACCGCCGCCTGCAGGACATCATCCGGCAATTGCACGTGATGGTGCTGTTCGTAGAGCTTGCGGACGCCTTGGAGAATCTTGAAGGTATCGGCCTTGCTTGGTTCATTCACGGTGACATCGTTGAACCGGCGGGCCAGGGCCGCATCCTTCATGATGGTGTTGCGGTATTCGTCCTGGGTCGTCGCCCCGATGACGGTGACTTCGCCCCGGCTCAGGGCCGGCTTGATGATATCGGCCAAACCCTTGCTGCCGTTATCGTCGCCGCCGACAGAACCAGCGCCGAGAATCTGTTGAATTTCATCAAAGAACAGAATGACGTTGCCCGCGGCCTTGACCTCTTTGATCAAGTTCTGAATATTCTGTTCGAAGGAGCCCCGGTACTGGGTACCGGCTTCCAGGTTAGAAATATCAATGGACCAAATCTGCTTGTCCTTGATCGCTTCCGGCACATCGCCTTTGACAATAGCCTGCGCCAAGCCTTCGACGATGGCCGTTTTGCCGACCCCAGCGTCACCAACCAGGATCGGGTTATTCTTCGTCCGCCGACTGAGAATCTCAGCGGTCTCTTGAATTTCCTTATCCCGGCCAATGACCGGATCCAGCAACCCATCCTTGGCCTCTTGGGTCAAATTTCGACCCATCTTTTCCAAGATGCCGCCCTTCTTGACGGCCTTGGTCTGCCCATCATTGACGGGAATACTGCTGCCGTCACCGCTGGGCATTTGCCCAGTCGCCCGGAATTGGGCGAACTGATCCGGGGTCAATTCATGGCCGTTCACCACATACCGGGCGGACTGGCCTTGGCCCATTTGATGCATCACTTGATTGAAGAAATCATCCATATCGTTGTGGAAGAAATCATCGTTGTTGTTAAAATCGTCTGCCATAAGACATACCCCCTATAAACCACTTAGACAATATTACTTGCGTTTTCTGTGAACGGTGCTTGTACACCGTGCCGGTATCTCTCTCACCGAACAATTATAGTATATACCAGTTTTGTCACTCTGTTAAGCTAATTGCTAATATTTAGTGCACAAAAAGGCAGGCTGCACTTGGGCAGACTGCCTGAATGGTCTACATATCCTTTAGGTCTTCCATCATTTGGCTGTTCTCGTTATAGTACTTCATTCCCTTTTTCACGAAATCCTCGTGAGCAGTAGACGGAAGCTTGCGATACGTAATTGTCCCCTTCACCGAATCAACTACTTTTTCAAACGTATTTGTACTATCCGCCCCGAGCTGTTTCAATTCAGCCTGGGTAACTTCAAGTGAGTACTCACGGCCGTAAGGAACCAACGGCACGACGCTTCTATTATCCATGTTGTGCGGCCTCCATTCCTAATATCTGCTAGTATACGCACTCAGCAACGTTAGAACCATCATTTCGGCTTATAACAAGCAATCTGATTGCCCTCCCGCGCCCCAATTTGGTATACTTTCTGGACATCATTTTGCGTCACGAGGGAGGATCACTATGACCGCACCAACGACTTGGCGTTTTAACTTCTACCGCATGTGGACCGGCCAGTTTCTATCCGGCATCACCAGTGCCATCGTCCAATATGCTCTGCTGTGGTACTTAACCGTCGAAACCAAATCAGCCACCATGATTTCGCTGGCGACGATCATCGGCTTTTTACCGGGCATCTTCATTTCGCCCTTCGTCGGGCCGATCATCGACCGGCATAATAAGAAATGGCTGATGATCGGGACGGATATGCTGACGGCGCTGGCGGCCCTCGTCTTGGCGGTCATTGGCCTGATTGGTCATACCTTCCCCCTGTGGATGGTCTTCTTAGCCATGTTCGTCCGCTCGCTGGCCCAGACGTTTCAATATCCCACGCTGCAATCCATCACCCCGACTTTGGTCCCGAACACGATGCTGACGAAGATCAGCGGCCAAATCGGGGCGTTCCAGTCCGTGCAAATGATTATCGCCCCGGCGGTGGCGGGGGTGCTCTTCGGCATGTTCGACATCAATTACGTGATTCTGCTGGATGTCGTTGGGGCGATTTTCGGGTCCGCGACAATGCTGATTACCCGCTTGCCGGAACGGCTGAAACAGGACGGCCCGGTCCATTTCTGGCAGGACATGCTGGCCGGTTGGACCTTGCTGCGCAAAGATAAAGGGATTTTCCAGCTGACCTTAATTGGCGCCCTGTTCACCCTGATTTTCATGCCCGCCGGCGCAGTCTATCCCTTGATGACCACTCAGTATTTCCGGGGGACGGTCGCCATGGCCTCCATCGTGGAAGTTGTCTTCTCCGTCGGCATGATGCTCGGCGGGGCCTGGATCGGTTGGCGCGGCGCGGGTAAAGACCGCGGCCGGGCGCTGTTTGGCTCAATTCTCAGCGTCGCTGTCTGCGGTATTTTGTCCGGCATCCTCAGCCGGGATTTCACCGGTTTCATCCTATTTAATATTTTGAACTTCTTCTTCGGCGTGGGGGTGCCGTTTTTCAATGCACCGTTCATGGCGATGATTCAGGAGCGTTTTGCCCCAGAAATGCTCGGCCGGATCATCGGGCTGACCAGTATGCTCATGAACTTAGCTGGACCATTGGGGCTGGTGGCCGCCGGGCCCGTCGCCGACCGGTTCGGCGTGAACATGCTGTTCATCATCATGGGCGTGGGTGCACTGGTAGTCGGCGCTGGGATGCTGTTGCTGCCGGCAGTACGGACTATTGATCGGCAGCCTCGCCCAGTTCCCGCCGAAGAAGTACCAAAAAGCTAACCTGTTTCTTCCTTTATCGACATGAATCCTCTTCATCTTACCCTGAGGCAGTTGAACCGCCATATTGTTACAGAAGGGTTACAATAGAAAGGAAGACTTTTGAGAGGGGATTTTTTTGCATGGCACAACAACCAACAACGAATGGCAATGGGGGAATGAAGCGCAGCCTGCGCAACCGCCACGTCCAAATGATTGCCATCGGCGGCACGATCGGCACCGGGCTGTTCCTCGGTTCCGGGACCACCATCCACCGCACCGGCCCCTCAATCATTCTCGTCTACGCTGTCCTGGGCATCTTCTTCTTCCTGATGATGCGGGCGCTGGGCGAGATGCTGTATGAGGACCCGAATCAGCATACATTCGTCTCGTTCATTTCGAAATACGTGGGCGAAGGCGCCGGCTTCTTTGCCGGCTGGAGTTACTGGCTGGGCTTGATTTTCTTAGCCATGGCCGAGCTCACGGCGATTGGCCGGTATATCCAATACTGGTTCCCTACTTGGAACGCCAGTCTGATTCAGCTCGTGTTCCTGGCCATCTTAACCACCATGAATCTGATTGCGGCCCGAGTCTTTGGTGAAACAGAATTTTGGTTCGCGATGATTAAAATTATCGCTATTCTGGCTCTGATTTTTACTGGTATCATCATGATCTTTACTGGCTTCAAGACTCCCAGCGGCAGTGTCGCTAGTTTCGGCAATATTTTGGACCACTTCCAGTTCTTCCCCAATGGCGTCTGGAAGTTCCTCGGTGCCTTCCCGATGGTCTTCTTTGCCTTCCAAGGCATTGAGTTCGTCAGCATCACCATTGGCGAAACGGCCAATCCCCGGGAAGTTCTGCCTAAGGCCATCAACCAAACGATTTATCGGATCCTGATCTTCTACATCGGCGCGATGATCATCATCATGTCCATTAACCCTTGGCGGGAAATCAATCCCCAGCAAAGTCCGTTCGTGCAGGTCTTTGCCCTAGCCGGGCTGAAGGGTGCCGCCGGGGTCATCAACTTCGTCGTGCTGACATCGGCCGCATCGGCTTTGAACTCCGCAATTTTCTCTGCTGGCCGCCATTTGTACCAGATCGGTACCGAGGGGCATTCCAAGGAAGATTCAAAGGTGACTGAAATCTCCAGCAGCGGCGTCCCCGCCCGGGCGATTTTCACCTCGTCCATCGTGATGCTCTTGGCACCCGCCTTGGCAATGATTCCGCAGATCAAGGATGCCTTCGAGTTCATCACCAGTTCGTCCAGTGATTTGTACATCCTGGTCTATGCTCTGGCCATGGTGGCCCATTATCGCTACCGCCATTCCGCCGACTATATGCCCGATGGCTTCAAGATGCCCGGGTTCCCGTTCACGAACATCATCACGATCATCTTCTTCGTCTTCATCTTCTTCACCCTGTTCATCAACGCCGACGCGATCATCCCGGCAGTGGGTGCGATCATTTGGGCCGTCGTCTTCGGCACTATCAGTTATTTAAAGTTCCGCAAGCAAGCGGCTGGGCCGGGTGAATAGCCGGTTATCGGCGTCTGTCAACCGGCTAAGGTCTAGACCCCTTCCTTTTATTTTTAAACGTGTTACAATCAGCGTTAGCTAAATTTGAAAGGGGCTACGATTCATGCAAGTTACACGTAATGGGGCACCGGTCGCTGTTCTGGGCGAACCGATTCGGCGCGGGGCAACGCTGCCGAAGTTCACCATGACAGATGCCCACGGCGCGTACTTCACCACCGCGATGATGATTGGCCGGCCGGCTTTGATCAGTGTCGTTCCGGACATCAATACCCGGGTGTGCAGCATCTCCACCAAGAAGTTCAATCAAGAAGTTGACCAGTTCCCGGGCATCAATTTCTACACCGTTTCGACGAACCCCGTCGCTGAGCAGCAAAACTGGTGCGCGGCTGAGGGCGTCAAACGGATGCAGTTGTTGTCCGATTCCGAAGGGTCCTTTGGCCGGGCCATGAACCTGCTCGTACCGGACAGCAATGTTCTGGTCCGTTCTATCTTTATCATCGACGCCAACGGCAAGATTCGTTACGAAGAAATCGTTGACGAACAAACTCGCGAACCCGACTACGACGCAGCGCTCTCCTTCCTGGAGACGCATTTCCACGACTAACGCCAATTACTCATGATGCAAAAGAAGAGACCGTGTTGCCGGCGATGGCAATGCGGTCTCTATTTGTCTGTGTGGGTGTCCAACATTACTTACTATCATCCTTTCGCAGCAGCCAGAACGTACCATCCTGGGACTTAAAGCTGGTATCATTGCGATCAGTCAGCTTCAAAGTCAGCTTGGGGGTCGTCACTGTCCATTGCTTGCCGGAACGAGTGAACTCCGCCCGGCCCAAATCAACTTTCTGACCAACCTTGACCTTCGTGATGTCGTTGATGTCTGTGCTGCCCACCAACATCTTGAAGACCGTCTTCGTCATGGGCTTCAGTTCAGTCTTCTTTCCGCTTGTCGGCGAATTGCCTACAAATACAGCAGAGCTGGCCTGAGTGGGCAAAAGATAAGCGTGCCCGTTGGCAAAGCTGATGGTCATATCCACGTAGAGATAGTTCGGGACGTAGGTTTCCAGCACGCGCCCGGCAAAGGTCTTCGGTACCGCAGTCTTACTGGTGTAATACCGATACCCAAAGATCCCGCCGATTGCGGCAACGACAACGACCAACAACGTGATCCAGATGCCCTTCTTTTTCATGATAGGCAACCTCCTTCTTGATGGCCTCATTATATACCATGTGGGATTGGATACGGTAACAAAACAACTCCGTAAAATCTTGATTACGAATTAATTGTTACTTCGTCAATTCAACCCGATAAGGCGGGATTGCGGAACCACCCCGTACGTTCCGCACCGTTCCAGAATACGTCGATACCCAGCGATCAGTGCCATTTTGAAAGTTATGCTCAAAACTGCTGTGATCCCGCTGCAGGTAACCCGTATACATGCCGTCTGAATAATAGACTTCCATTGGCGTGTCGATCCAGAAGTACGTCGCACTGGTGCTGCCATAGCGAACAACACCCCCGACATACTTAGTCATTGGCGCATTATTATCAATGTATCCCTGTGTCGTTACGCTATGGTCTGGCACGGTTGCGGCAAAGGCCTCAGTTGTGCTCAAAACCAGGCCGCCAAGAATCACGCTGACAATCGTTAGTGTATGCCATGCTTTCATTTTCATTGCCTTCTTTCTTATTTGTCAACAGACGCCGGCTGGCGACGATTCAATACGGGAATTGGGATGTTCCGGATATTGTAGCTGTACAAATACCCTTCGTAATGAAATGCCGTCATATTCAGCATATGGATATCCTGTGTCCTGGATAGATACCCCCGGAAGCCGACGCCGGGTAAAGAGTATTCATAGAACCAGAAAACACCATGATCGGTGGGGACGTTGAAAGACATCCAGATGCGGTCCACGGAATCATTAGTCGCTGCAATTCCTGTGGGCGACTCGATTGCTGCTTGAGCCTGTCCAGTCACGTTGAAAAACACGGTAAGTGTAAGAACGAACGTTGCTAAAAAGGTTAGAAAGCCAGTCAACTTCTTCATTGTTATTTCCTCCCATTTGGTATAACATCTAATCCAACGACAAATTCCCAGGTTCTCGAATCATCGGGATTGATGAGCCTTGCCCAACTATGTGTGTCGGGACAATGCCATACTCATCGTCTGCAGGGTCTTCCTGGATTGGCGGCTGGAAGATTGCCGCGATTTCGAAAAACATCAGTAATACCATAATTCCTTTCACTTTTTTCATTTGTAATCACGCATGCCTTTCTAAAGGGGGATACATAATGTCCGATGAATATGGAAAGTCCGTTCGAATCATCCGTGAAAACCGGAATCTCAGTCTGAGCCAACTGTCGGACGGTATCGTTTCCAAATCGACCCTGGACAAATTTGAATTGGGCGACTCATCAATATCATTTGAAAACTTGTTGCCGCTTTTACAGCGTCTTCGCGTTTCTTTGTCCGAATTTCTATACCGTGTTAACGGACACTCCACATCCCCTGTTACCCAAACCCTCCAAAAAACCTCCCGTGCATACTCACGTAAAGATGTTCTTTCTTTGAAACGCCAGCTGTCGGAACTCGTCAATGAAAAGATATTGGAACCTAAAAATCTACCTTTTCATCGTCTCGATATTATTGCCGTGAAAGCCGCGCTGGGTATGCTCCAGAATGTCCCGCTGCCAAAGGAAGACGTTGACTTCGCCATGTCCTATTTCTTGACCCAAAACGAATGGTTTCATTATGACCTGGCAATTCTTCAGTTTCTGCCGCCCTTTCTCGCGAGTGATATACTTACCCAATTAGTCGATACGCTGTTTAAGAACATCCCAACCTTTTTCCACTCCATGTCCAACATCACGTTAGCCACCAATATCCTCATCGCTGTCATTGGTCAGCTGATTATGGCAAATGCAATTAATGATGCAGAACACCTGATTTTGCGCACGCGTCGTGAACCCGCTATTGCTGCCTACCTCACCACCACCTTAACGCTTACTGAATATGAAGCAATTATTCAATATCGTCGCGGCAACCAGGCAAAGGCTGCTGAAAGCCACGAGACCCTCATCGCCTTTTTGAAAATATTGGACATGCACGACGCGATGAGCTCTTTGGATAGTTTGTGGGATCAGCTGACAACTGCCGCTGAGTAACACCTCCTCGTTTAACTTGTCTTCAGAATAAACGAATCGGTTCGGTTTGTCTCAAAGCGTGTATAAAACGCTTACAATATATCTTTAATAATCTCGAAGGCTCAGCTAATTCAGCGGATTGACTCAACTCGGGAAAAACTCTGTTTCTTATAGTGGACAGCAATGCCCTGATCCGTTCCATCATTCATCGACGCCAACGGCAAGATTCGTTACGAAGAAATCGTTGACGAACAAACTCG
>ERZ507021.23-NODE-23-length-158785-cov-8.22623_pt1 | contig 158785 bp, 148 predicted proteins | sample MGYA00512877_ERZ507021 | MGnify/ENA metagenome assembly ERZ507021 | reverse complement strand
AATTCGCCGGCTTAGCTCAGTTGGTAGAGCAACTGACTTGTAATCAGTAGGTCACCAGTTCGACTCCGGTAGCCGGCACCATATAAGAACCCGTTATCTCGAAAGAGGTAACGGGTTTTTTCTTATCTCCACTTGTTGGGATAATGATGATCTTAGGATAATTTTCCTTGATTGACTTATAGATAAAACTGCTATACAACTAAATAAGTTAATAAGGAAAGATTGTGAATACAAGACCTCGCTCATTAAGATCAATTCAAAATTGGTGGCGCTTTATTTAAGCGGCACCTAGTCCTATTTATCTTTTATTTATATAAATAACACTATTGCCGCCAGAGCGCGGTGATGTTGTTTATGGCATTTCTCTGGCGGTATTTATCCCAACTAAGGAAATGCAATGAACAAATATCTCACTGAAAATAAATCGATAGTTTTAACAGGGGATCGGATCACTGGACCTTTACATCTTGGTCATTATATTGGCTCTCTTCAGCAACGTGTCGAATTTCAGAATAAAGCGACACAATATATCTTAATGGCTGATATGCAAGGGTTAACCGATAATGGCTCAACACCTGAAAAGGTCAGTAAATTTCTTTTTGATGTGGTGGCTGATTATTTAGCTGTTGGTATTGATCCGAAACTTTCCACATTATGCTTACAATCCGCACTACCGGCTTTATCAGAACTGACTATGCTGTATTTAAATATTGTCACAGTATCTCGCTTAGAGCGTAATCCAACAGTAAAACATGAGATTTTGCAAAAAAATCTTTCTCGTTCATTGCCGGCGGGATTTTTAACCTATCCTGTCAGTCAAGCAGCGGATATTACTGCATTTAGTGCAGATATTGTGCCCGCTGGCGAAGATCAATTACCTATGATTGAGCAAACCAATGAAATCGTCACCAAAATAAATAGCTTAATAGGGCAACCAGTATTGACAAGCTGTAAGGTCGTAGTAGGGCAAGTCGGTCGTTTACCCGGTACAGATGGTAGTGGGAAAATGTCTAAATCCTTAGGTAATACGATTAATTTATCATCCACAGCCGATGAAATTAAAAAAGCGGTTTATTCGATGTATACCGATCCGCAACATATTGATGTTGCATCACCAGGTCATATTGAAGGTAATGTGGTGTTCACCTATTTAGATGCTTTTTGCCAAGACAAAGCCACGGTGACAGCAATGAAGGCTCATTACCAAAGAGGAGGACTTGGTGATATGAAATGCAAAGCTATGCTTAATGATATCTTACAAGAGCTTCTGCAACCAATACGTGAAAAAAGAGCGCAACTTATTAATGATAAAGCTTATTTATTACAAGTGATCAAAGAAGGGAGCGATAAAGCGAAAGAAGTGACTCAACAAAAGCTTGATGAAGTAAAACGTGGTCTAGGATTATTGATCTTGTGAGCTATTGTATTTAAAAAAGCTAACATTAGGCTTAATAGTGAATACCAGTAAGCCTAGTGTTAGCACTATTCACTTTTTCATTCACTTTTCCTAAAGCGATCACCAGCCCATCACCGACCAATTAAAAACACGCCCTAAGATTTTTACTTCTTCTAAGGTTGATTCTTCATCAGGATAATCAATCGTATTATAGCTACGAATAATGATTTTATTATTGGGTAAGCGGTGCAAGATTTTAACTCTTAACAAGTCACCTTGCTGAATAGCGTAAATACCACCATCAATAATCTTAGTATGCCCTGTACTGATGGTTACAATGGAGCTGTCAGGAATAACCGGTGACATACTGTCGCCATGCACTTTAAAAGCAACAGCATCACTTGGCTGTACACCATATTGATTAAATGTAGAACGAGAGAATCTCAATAATTCCACCTTTTGATTATCAGTGGTACAACTGCCAAAACCTGCGGCCAATTCAATTGTTGAATAAAATGGGATCTCCACTTCATCTCGCTCTATAGGAGTACTATTATCCCAATCATTAACAGGCATTATTTCATTAACTGAAATGCCATCATTTTTCTTGGCGCCTCTGCCATATTCTAACCATTCAGCTCGAACATCTAGCCACTGACTTAAGGCTAAAATATTCGTTGAGTCAGGAACGGATTCACCATTTAACCATTTCCAGACAGCAGGCGCACTGACTTTTATTCCTTGTTTAGCCAATGCCTCTGTAATTCTTTTACCTAACCCTCTACCCGCAATCCCAGAGTCTAGGCAGGCTTCTTGTAGTCTTTTTGTGAATGCTAACTTATAGTTATTTTTAACCACTAGTTAATTTCCTTTTCTATCTTGACGTGACTTTGGTTACATACTAGCATTAATTAACAGTTAATAAAAGTATGTTAAACATGATTTGTTAACTAAATTAACCATAACGGATAGGTTGAGTATAAAATAGCATTGAGTGCATCAATACGCTAATGGTGATTTAAGCAGGCATGTAAGTGCCCCTAGCTTGTTGTGGGATATGGATAAGCAAATAAGTCGTGACAGTAAATCAAAGGGAATATTGTATGAGATTAGCTGACTTACCTAAGTATTTTTCTCCAAAAAGTGTTGTATTAAGTGATGTTAGAACGCCTAAAGCTGTTGATTCATTATCCATTACGGATGTAATGGCTTCAATAAGCTTAGCGACACGTAAAGGGCGAATGGGAATAGAGCTATTTTTAGCGAAACACCACATTAACCGTCCCGAAGAAGCGATAGAAAGCCTGTATCAATGTGCATTAACTCAAGTTAACCAATATAAGATGATTGATAAGTTAGCTGAACATGATAAAGCTAAAGTTTTACATATTATCGCTGAATATGCTTTTCAGGATTATGCCAGAAGTGCAGCCAGCAAGAGAGCATGTCCTGATTGTGATGATGGCTTTATCGAAGTTGAAGTTTTTACCACCAAATGCCATGGTCGAAAAACAACCCAGCAGGTTACTCAAAATGCCAAACCTCATCTAAAAACAACCTCATCAAATAAACCTTCTTTTCGAGAGGTAAGGGAAGTAACACGCGTTATTTGCCCTACATGCAAAGGTAAAGCGGAAATTCGTTTAGCATGCCGTTGCCATGGACGTGGAAAAATTATTGATAAAAAACAGACTGAATTACAAGGAGTTGCCGTATTTAAACCTTGTCGCCAATGTGCTGGACGCGGTTATCCTCGCCTTAAGTTCAGCGAAGTCTTACAACAATTGCAACATGTGGTGAGTATTTCAAAAACGGCTGCTTATAGTCATTATAAACCGCTATTCGATTTTTTAGTGGCGGAATGCTTTAAAGAAGAGTCTTTATCAGATAAATTTCTACAAGAAGTTACTGTAAAATAATAATTTTCTATTTTTATTTATTTTTATGAAAAAATATTGTTGACTTAAAGGAAAAATAAGCATACTATAACTCCACAGTGAGAGATTTGTATCTAACAAGCTCTCAGCAAAATCTAAGAAGCCTCACTTTTGAAGTGGGGCTTTTTTGTTTTCAATATTTATCACTATCACACTGACCATTATATAAGCTTGGCGAGTTAATCGATCTCACTGCCAATAGGTTTATGTTATGGCATTTTTTATACTACGCTTTTATCTACATCTATTAGATAAATAAAATCGTCAATATATTCATATTAGCGTTGTGATTAAAATTAGATATGAAGAATGAATATATTATTAATGACATTTCCTCTGATTGGAGGTAAGCCATAAGAAATAATGAAAGAAAATCCAGATCTATGGGAACAAATATGCATTGTTCTTTATTCAATGAAAGAGCAAGGTATATCAGCCTTACTCGCTGGGGGAATGGCTATTCTTCGAAGTTTATATAACGCAGGAGGATGGAAAAAAACTTTTTTAGATGGACTGATGTGTGCAATGTTTGCTTGGTTTATCAAAGATATTCTCCTTTTATTTAGTATTAATCATCAATTTTCTTACTTAGCCAGTGTCTTTATTGGTTATGTAGGCATTGAACCTGTAAGCAAACTTCTTATAAGGAAAAATAGGAGTTAAAAATGGCTAAAATAGCGCGGGGTGAACGTAATAATAACCCAGGTAATATACGCCATGGTGCAAAATGGCAAGGATTAGCAAGCACGCAAACAGATAAAGATTTTTGTCAATTTATTTCACCAGAATATGGCATCAGAGCAATTTATAAATTAATTCAAACCTATCAAAATAAATATGGTTTAAATACAATTAAATCTATTATTTATCGCTATGCACCACCTAATGAGAATAATACATTAGGTTATATTGAGCGCGTATCAAAAGAAATAGGGATTGAAAGTAATAAACCTATTGATACCCAAATAAAAAATGTTTGTATATCTTTATCTATAGCCATTATTAATATTGAACTGGGTTATCAACCCTATGCCAAAAAAGTATTTGAAGATGCTTGGTTGTTATTATGAACTATCTTACAAAAATCATAATAATCATTATGTTATGTTTAATTGCTGGACTTTTTTGGGTTATTGATAGAAATAAAATATTAAAACAAAAATATGTGAAAATTAATGAAACACTGACGCAACAGATTGTAGAAAACAAAAACTATCAATTAAGAATAAAGCAATTATATCAAATGGATACTCAACGTTTACAGGAGTTAGCCAGTGCCAAGAGCGAAATTGACCGGTTGCGTAGTTATGCTGAGCGTGATCCTGAGCGGGTGTACATCAGAGCCAGTTGTGCAAAAAACGACGCCAATTCCACCCCCCGCGTGGATGATGCAACCCGCGCCAGACCTACTGACGCCGCTATCCGAAATTATTGGATACTCAGAGAAAGAATTGCTCAGTCAGAGTCCATCATCTTAGGTCTACAAGATTATATTCGCCAAGAGTGTATTAATTAAAGTGATTAAAAAGGAGTGTAAAATAAAGGAGATGAAATGAATGATAATGATATTAATAAAGCTATTCGAGAGCAATTAATAAAACAATTAATAAAAACAGATATCAATGCTGAAGTTATTACAGGATATCAACCGGAAGAAATCACTGATAATAATATTATTATGTTTTTTCCTATTAAGGAGGTGAGCCAAGGTTGGCAGAAAAGAAGTTATGATGTTCAAGGTAATAATGCCAATCACACTGAACAACAACTTGTTGAGTTAACTTATCAAGTTCAGAGCTTTACTAAAAAACAATCTGATTTTACTGCAGGTGATTTAATTAGAACAACGCGAATGATCATTCATTCGCTGCCTTTTATTGAATCAATGAGAAAAAAAGGAATAGGAATACAACGTGCGACAGAAATTAGGCGTGCGCCAATAATTAATGAAGGAAATAGCTATGAACATAATCCTTCATTTGATTTTAATGTCACTTTTCCCTGCTCATTATCTCTAAACACTGCAGCTACACATTTACTTATATCTAATCTATCTCGTATTTAAGGATAAATATGTCTATTAAACAAACACGCTATGTTGATATTGCGAGTGCGGTGATTGGTGCCTCTACTGCACCAATGCGTAAACTGACCGCACGTATTTTTTCAACAAACCCTAAAATTCCAGCAGGGAAAGTACTCGAATTTACTTCTGGTCAAGTTGATGCGTTTCTGGGAGCTGATTCTCCAGAAGCGCAATTTGCCCGCCAATATTTTAGTTATGTGAGTCCGGCTCCCGTCAGCAAGCCTAAAGAGCTACAAATTGCCTCTTATGAGCCAATGGGACGAGCGCCAACACTCTTTGGTGGACCGGTTGCCACACTGGATAAATTAAAGCTGATTGAAGAGGGTGAGTTAACGCTGGTGATTGGCGATGTGACTAAAAAAATCAGCAAGCTCTCTCTTCAAGACGTGACGTCCTATAGTGATATCGCATCTTTAATTCAAGCAAAACTCAATGCTGAAAGTGAGCCACAATTTGCCAGTTGTTATGTGACTTTTAATGCTATGGATAGTGCTTTCTTAATCAGTGGCGGTGTGCAAGAAAAAGCGCAGATTAGCGTCAACAACTCACCTCTTGCTGATGCCTTAGGGTTAAGTCAGGGACAAACTTCTGAGGGTAATGCATCACAGACTGCCCTTGAAGCCTTTATGGCTGCAGAAGCTATTTCTGACTCATTTGGTAGTGCAACATTTTTAACCGAACTATCTATTGAGCAAAGTGTTGAACTGGCTGAATACGTAGCAGGTGAAAATGTCAAATACCAACTTTATTTATCGGTGCCAGATCAACAAGCTGAAATGTACAGCAAGGCATTAATGAATACAGCATCGACAGGGTTGAATTTAAAAACCGAGGAAAACTTTTTTGTGCAAGCGTTGCCTATGGCGATTATGGCAGCAACAGATTTTGAGCGTACTAATGCCACCACAAATTACATGTATCGACAATTTGGTATTACATTCCCATCGCAAGTTACCACAGATATGGCGGCCGATCGCTTAGATAAATTGCGCGTGAACTATTATGGTGAAACGGCGGTATCTGGCTCTGAGATCAGTTTCTATCAACGTGGCTTTTTATGTGGTAATGGTGCTAATCCAGTAGATATGAGCGTACATGCCAATGAGCAATGGCTAAAAGCGTATATTGCACAGCAGTGGCTTAGTTTACTACTGTCAACACGCGGTATTCCTGCGAATAAAGATGGTGAAGCAAGAGCGATGATGATCATTGCTGGGGCAGTAACAAAGGCATTAAATAACGGCACTATTCAAACGGGTAAGGCATTAACAGAAGTACAAAAAATCGCAATTACAGATGCGGCAGGTGATGATTTAGCGTGGCACGATGTACAAAACAAAGGTTATTGGTACAACGCTGAAATCGTTGAACAAACAGGGCCAGGGAATTTACCGGAATACACCATGAAATATGTATTGATTTACGGTAAAGGCGATTGGGTTCGTAAAGTTGAAGGCTCACATAATTTAGTTTAAGGAACAAACAATGAACGATATTTCAGCAACAGGCTTAAGCCTTATTATTCAAGCAAGTAAAACATTTCCAGCGGGTATCCCGATCACCACCTTTTCTGATGAAGGTGATCCTTTAGATTTACCGACAGTTAATATTACACAAACAGCGGTAGATATTAATGGTAATTTGGTCAGTTGGTCTTCACCAACACCTCAAACGGTCACCATTAATGTGTTAGCGGGAAGTGAAGAAGACGAAAATCTAGCTATTTTGTTTGATGCTAATACTGCAAGACGGGGACGACGTCCTGCCAGTGATGTGATTACTTTAGTCGCTTCTTATGGTGATGGCTCTATTACCACGGCACGTAATGGACGTATTACTGACGGTTGCCGAGGTAATTCAGTCGCAGGGGCAGGACGCCTTAAATCTAAGCAGTACACTTTTATTTTCCAAGATTTTGACCGTGTTAGAGCGCGTTAATTATTAATCTTACTTTTTATCATGGCGACTTCGGTCGCCTTTTTTTATGGAGTTTTTATATGTTGATTAAGCCAAAAGAGATCACGGTGATTGATAGTGATCGTCAACAGCATACCTTTATTATTAGCCGGTTACCCGCCACAATTGGACGAGAGATCTTGGCTAAATACCCATTATCAAATGCCCCTAAAATCGGTGATTATGAAGTCAGTAAAGAGGCCATGTTAAAGATGATGGCGTATGTTGCTGTAGAAAAAGAAGGCCAAGAAATTTATTTAAAAACCAGTACATTAATTGATAATCACGTCCCTGATGGGGAAGCGTTAATTCGTCTTGAATTAGAAATGTTAAAGTACAACACCAGTTTTTTCGGCAACGGCGGGAGCCAAAATTTCCTTCAATACCTATTAGGCAAGCTCAGCGGTTCTCTCCCGTCGATTATAAAAACGCTGATGGCTTCTTTGCCGTCATCATCTCAGCCGGCTTCGCCTCTTTCACAGAACTCAAAACAACCATAGATTTAGAGGAAGCTTTTGATCTGTGGGAAATTGCGATTACCAATCGTTATAACGAGGCGCTAGCGGCGTCCAAGGAGAGATAATGTCGCTATTACCCGTATTTAGTCAGGTACTGACGTTAGACGCGGAGGTATCTGATAACGCATTAAATAATATCAGGAAATCGACCAACGAAATTCTTGAGGAAATGAAGAAAATAGAGCAGGGCGCATCAGCAGGTATTAATCGCTTTTTTGCCTTTGTTCAAGAAATAGCCACCAGTTTTAACGAATTATCACTGGAGCCTGAAATAAACCTTTCGGTGGACAACCAAGAAATTATTCAAGCCTCTGAAACTGTTGAAAATTCGATACAAAAAATCGTTAAAACGGCACTTAGTAGTACTCAAGAATTTGATACTTTTTTGCAAAATATCTTAACGGGGCTGACGAGTTTATCGCTTGATGAGCCCATAAATATTGAAATAAATAGTGGTGAAACACAAGAGAAGATCCATTCAATTACGTCAAGCATTGACGCTCTAAAAGATGCGATGTCAGTATTAAATTACACGAGAAATTTGCTCAGCAATGATGTGGATAGTGATGCAAGTCATCTTGCGAATTTAAATGCTGAATATCAGGCGATGGAAGATCAGCTTGCTTCATTAAATAATGAATTAACTTTATTAACTGAGGCAGAAAAGAAAAATAAAGAAAATAAATTAGTTATTGATGAAGTCATTAAAAATCTAGGTGCTGATTACGATCAATTTATCAACACCATGCAAACCCAAGGTATTAAAGCGGCAATAGAAGAAGCTCAAGCTCAACGTCGATTAAGCAGTAGTGTTGATGAAACCGGGAAAAGTTATCAGCAAACCGTCGATAAAATGAAAGATTTTATCCTAAACGCCATAGGTGCTACGGATATTATGGGGACGTTACAAAAGGTATTTTCTGCGTCACTTGAACGTTCTCAAGAAATCGAATCATTAGATAAACTCAGTAAAAAAATGGGTGTTGCGGCGATTGATATTGACGCTTTTTCAGGTGCGATGGCTGCAATTGGTGGCACGAAAGAAGCTGCTCAAGCGGATTTAGCCGCTATGGCAACTGCGTTTGATGATACGCAAGATCCCATAGAGCAGCTTTTACAGGTCGCTGATAACGTTAAAAATATGAGTTTTGATGATGCCCAAAAAGAGCTGGAAAAATTAGGTGTTGTTGATGATAAAACCATCGAATTAATGATGAAAGGTCGTCAAGAGCTAGAGCGTACGATGGGGGTACAAAAACAATTCTCAGGTATTAACGACGACAGTATTGAAAGTGCGATCCAACTCAACGCCACAATACATAAATTTAGTCAATTAGCGGCACAATTCAAAAATAACTTTTTAGATATGATTATTCCTACGCTAGCAAAAGGCATGGAATGGTTTGATAAATTAGTCGATTTTTGTGTGAAAAATAAAGATATTGTGATTAGCTTTTTCTCCGCCATCAGCGCCGCTGTTGCTATTTATTATTTACCCGTCATGATCTCTGCTGCCGCATCGACACTTGCCATGGCATTACCTATTATTGCTATTGCAACGGTGATTGGTTTATTAGGTGTCGCCTTTAAACTCGTCTATGACGATATTATGAATTTTATTAACGGTAACGATTCCATGATCGGCCGTATATTAGAAAAATACCCAGTATTAAAAAGTGTGATCATGACGATATGGCAGGCATGGCAATCATTCTTTGAATATTTAAAAGAGGCTGTCACTGTTGTTGCTGATTTTGTTATTGCTGCATGGGATCTAATATCTAACTCATTTAACCAATTTATACAGACTCTAGAAATAGGGATTAATAATCTTATTGCTTGGGGGCAATCCATTATTGATATCTTTATTTTTGTTTCTGATTCAGTGGTGAGCCTATTTGAATGGATGTGGGGCTGTGTTGAAAAGATATTGGATTTTGTCGATGAAAAAATCAACCTAATACAAGATATATGGCAATCAGCCAAAAGCTTTTTCGGTATGGACGACGAAGAAAAAGAAATTCGTGTGGTGCAAAAGGTAGAGCGGCGATTAACAAATGAGGGGGAGCTTGACTATATCTTGCCACAATCTCAAACAGCGACACGATATTATAGTCCTATGCAGGAGGTTAAATCGTTAAATAACGGATTAGCAATATCGTCAAATAACAGTTTAAACCCGATGACCAGTCAAATGATCAGTAATCAATCAAGCATTAAAAACGAAAGTAATGTGCAAATTGGTGAAATCAAAATTGAAACTCAAGCCACAAATGGTGCGGAGGTGGTTAAAGAAATCAAGAAATCTTATACAGAGCAAGAAGCTAAAAATATATCGCAGAATCACTCTAGTGGCTGGAGGGTGTAATTATGATAACGGAAGTTAGAATTTTTGATTTAGCCTCTTTTACCACATTGTTTGATAGTGTTAACCCAACTCAAGTCACCATAGACGATAGCCACCAAGCGATTACATTTACGGTAGAAAATGGGGAAAGCCGCAGTGACCATGTGGTGATCAACCCCATCAGTATCAGTATCAGCTTATTGTTAACGGGTGATATTGCTAATGCTTATGCCACTATAAAACAGTTATATGACGAAAATACGTTAGTGGGTATTCAAACACGTGTTAGTACCTATCAACCAATGCTATTAGAAAGTCTTAGTCATGATGAAGATCCGTCAAAAGTAGACGCTATTGAGTTAAAACTCAAGTTTATTGAATGGAAAAGCATTGAGCCTGAATACAATAAAAAATCAGCTAAATCGACTAAAAAACCTAAGCAATCCTCAACGATTAATCGAGGAAATGTGAAAAGTAAAAAATCCATGCCAATAGGAAAAAAACAGGGCTAGGAGGTAGAAAAAATGCAAGAAATACCATTACAAGCCATTCCTAATCAACGATTTTCTGTAGCAATAGCCGGTGTGAATTGGCAATTAACGCTTAAAGTGGCTAATCAAACCATGTTTTGTGATATCGAGCGAGAAGGTGAAATACTTATTACAGGAATGCGCCTTGTTGCTAATACACCGATAATTCCTTATCGCTATTTAAATCAGGGAATTAATTTAATGTTTTTAACAGAGCATGATGCATTACCTTGGTATGAGGAATTTACCAAGACGCAATCATTAGTGTATTGGAGTGAGGAAGATGGATCTTCGACGAATAAGGCTCGGAATTGAAGTCGGAGAACGGCTTCAATGGTATGAAGGATTACGTATTTCAGCCAGTGGAACAAAGTATGCCAATCCATTACAAAATGAATGTAATGTCACTATCTCAGGGCTAAATGCACAAACAAGAGATTATCTGCTGACAGAAACCAGTCCCTATAATAACAATAAGCAAACGCGACGACTCTATTTGGAGGTCGGCCGAGTTAATACCGGATTACTCTCTTTGTTTATTGGCGATATTGTCAGTGCTGAAATAGATTCACCTCCTGATGTGACGTTAACTTTATCGGCAAAAACCAGTCATCAAAGCGCAGGAAAAATTATTTCTTCCAGTGGCGGCACAATGCGCAGGCTGAGTGAAATAGCCTTGGCTATTGCTGATGATTGTGGGGTGAAATTAGATTTTCAAGCTACCGATAAGAATATTGCTAATTGGTATTATTGCGGCTCAGCATTGCATCAAATAGAGCGTTTACAGGAAGCTGGGGACGTTAAAGCCTTTATTGATGATGATACGTTATTTGTAAAAGATGACGACAAAGCACTAAAAAGCCGTTTGCGTATTTTAAATATGAATTCAGGCATGATTGGCATTCCCAAAGCGACAGAAAGTGGGTTAACCGTAAGTTACTTGATTGATAGCACCTCGGAGCTTGGTGGAATGCTTCGCCTTGAGAGTAAATTAAACCCTTCATTAAATGGTGATTACATCATTGAGCAATTGGCGTTTAGTGTTGCCTCACATGAGGCTGATTTCAACTATACCGCAATTTGTAAACGAGCTTAATTATGAGTAAACCCAATAACGATATTGCGAGTGTTGGTTCACTGGCAGGGGCTTTCTCGTCCGCATTTCGTCATTTGATGATGAATACGGATGATATGTTGCCCGCAACAGTCATTGATTATGATGAAAAAAGCAATCGAGCCGTGATCAAACCACTGGTGATGATGTTAACCACAGATAATCAAACTATTTCACGAGCACCCGTTGCAAATATTCCCGTATTTCGTTTTGGTGGCGGAGGTTTTTTTATTAGAGCACCGATTAAAGCGGGAGATTTTGGTTGGTTAAAAGCTAATGATCGTGATATTAGCCTTATTTTTCAACGCGGTGGTCTAGAGGATAGACCTAATACCACCCGATTACATACCTTTAGTGATGCGATGTTTTTTCCTGACACCTTAAAAGGTTGGGTGATCGACGGAAAAAATATTGATGCTTTGGTTATTCAGTCAATGGATGGTTCTGTCTGCTTTTCTCTTCATAACGATAAAGTTGTACTAGAAACCCCCAAGTATGAAATCAATGCCCCAGAAACGATATTTACCGGCAATGTCACAGTAAATGGTAATTATGCGGTAAATGGAAATAGTGATTCTCAAGGGGGCGTGATGCGTCACAACGGGAAAGATATCGGTTCAACCCATCGCCATAGTAGCATACAAGCAGGCAAAGATAACACAGGGAGTCCAATATGAGGACATTTGCTATAAACCAGCATAATGATCTGGTGATTGATGCTAAAGGTGATCTGCAAATTTGTGATAACGATGAAGCAGTAAAAAACCTTTGTCAGCATTTTATTAAAGCAGTTCGTGGTGAGATGTTGCATAAAAAAGATAAAGGTATTCCTTATTGGTCAGCAACATTTAGCCGTCAAGTTGATATTCCTTTATTTGAAATGGCTTTTCGACAACGTCTGGCTGAAATCGAGGAAGTTGTGGCTATCAGCCATTTTAATGCCTTTTTAGATAATGGCGTACTGAAATATCAGGCGGATATACGCACGATATATGGAGGATTTACATTACATGGCTGATTATCGATATATTAATAATAAAGGCGTTATTGTTCCTGATACGGCAGCGCTACGAAAGGAGGTAGAAGACGAATTTCGCACTGTCTTTGGGCAATCAATCAATTTATCGCCAGAAACGCCCCAAGGGGTTTTGGCAACAATGGAAATTGAAAATCGCGATGCCATTGTGCGTAATAATGCCGAACTTGCTAATCAAATTAATCCCGATATTGCTGGGGGGATTTTTCTTGATGCAATATGGGCGTTAATGGGAGGAGAGCGTATTAATGCCACACACTCCTATTTAAGTAATGTGGAATTTATGGGAGTGCCCGGCACCATTATCCCTAAAGGTTCACAAGCCCTAACGATAAATGGCGCAGTATTTGAAACATTAACCTCTCTTATTATCGCAGACACTGGAAAAATAACTGGGGATATGCGCGCTAAAGAGTACGGGCCTATCACTTGTGGTATTGGGCAATTAAATAAAGTGGCAAGTTCGGTATTAGGCTGGGAAAAAGTCAATAATACCACGCACGCTATTATTGGCCGTTATGCAGAATCTGATATTAAAGCCAGGCGTCGGCGTAAACAGACTCTCGCTAAAAATACCATCAGTGTTGCCCAAGCAATTACATCGTCCCTCTATGAATTAGCCGGGGTTAACTCTCTCTCTTTTCGAGAAAACTTCACTGATAAAACATTAACTATCGATGGTATTTCCTTATTGCCACATAGCATTTATGTCTGTGTTGAAGGGGGAGACAGCCATGAAATTGCCAATGTTTTATTAAGAACGAAAACAATAGGTGCGGCGTTTAATGGTGATATTGAAATAAATCTCTTAGAGCCAGCAAGTGGTCAAGCATATCCGATTAAATTTTCACGACCCAAAGAAGTGACGATTTTTTGCAAAGTTACCGTTAAAAAATCCTCTTTTGATGCACAAACCATTATTCCTGATGCACTAGAAAAATGGAGTCATGGAGAGATAGAGGGGGATAATGGGCTGGTGGTAGGGCGAGATGTCTCTCCTTTTGAGATCTCCGCTGCCGTCAATGCTGTGGAGCCACATTTATTTGTCACAAAAGTTGAGTTATCAACAGATGGAAAAAATTGGCATGTAGCATTAATTCCCATTGCCATTAATCAAATTGCCCGCTTACCTAAAGGGGCGATACAAGTGGTGATGGTATGAATATTCAACAGTTTGATTATCATTCAGATCTTTTACAAGCGATACTTTGGCAATATGAAAATGCCGATAAATTAAAATCACTGGCTCATTTTAAGGCAGATTATTTTCACCAATCCACCGTGTTATTTTGGCAAAATTGGTATCGCGATATATTTAATATTGATACCGCCAACGACTTTGGGTTAGCAGTCTGGGCGCGTATTTTAGATGTGCCTTTAGGCATTGATATTTCCCCAAGTGAGAAAACAAAAATAGGTTTTGGCTTTGGTAAAAAGAAAGCTAATTTTAACGCAAATTTTCGACGCAATACCGATTACACCTTATCACTGACGTTAGATCAAAAAAGAATGTTGATAAGAATGCGTTATTTTAATCTCACCCAAAGTCCGACGGTCACCAATATTAATCAATTTTTAAAACGTTTTTTCTGGCGAGGTGAAAGTAAAGTATTTGTACTTGATCCCTTTGATATGACGTATATGTATTACGTTTTTAATTTTAATCCAGATGAACGCTTACGTTTATTATTAGAAAACTTCGATTTAATGCCACGTCCTTCTGGCGTAGGCGTCAAATATCGCATCATAACTAAAAAAGCATTTGGTTATGGTTCATATCGTAAAAATTTCTTAAAAAGTAATTTCGGAGAATAAATCCTATGACTAAAATATTTAAAATCCCCTTTGCCACGCAAGGGGATAAAACAGTTGTGCCTGTAGAGATCCAAACAGATGGCTCAGTATCTTATACTCAAGGTTACGGTTATGATTATGAGCGTGACCAAGTCACTGATCCGGCGGCAAAAGATATTGAACGTGAAAAAATGAACAGCCTATTTCACGATATCACCGAGTCTATTGGTGAAATGCAATTACAAGGTTTTGCTAAATGGTCAGAAGCGGGCAAGCCCTATGCCATTCGTAGTGTGGTTTATCATAACAATAAGGTATGGCAGTCTAAAATTGAGAATAATAATATTGAGCCTATTGCCGGTAATGCATGGGCTGAGTTAAAAGCTGATATCACCGCGAATGAAGTGGGCGCTTATAACAAAGCCGAGGCTGATAAGCGTTTTCAGCCGGTGGGTAAATATCAAGTGGAAGGTTATAGCTATGCAAAAGCGGAATCAGATACTAAATATCAACCCAAAGGCAATTATGCTCCTGCGGGAAATTATGCGAATAAAGGCGATAGCTATACCAAAGCAGAATCTGATGGGAAATATCAACCTAAAGGCAATTATCAAGCTTCAGGAGATTATGCCACTAATACCAATTTAAAAAATGAGCTTAATAAAAAATTTGATAAGGGTAATATTTCTCAAGCGACCGGAACCTCAACGGCTCATGTTATTAGCCAAAAAGCCGCTACTGATGCTTTTCAGCCAAAAGGGAATTATCAACCCAAAGGCAATTATGCATTAGTGGGTGCATCCTATACGAAAACGGAATCTGATAATAAATATCAACCTAAAGGCAATTATTTAGCGACAGGTTATAGTTATTCTAAATCAGAGTCAGATGGTAAATATCAGCCTAAAGGGAATTATGCAATAGTTGATGCATCCTATACTAAAACTGAATCTGATAATAAATATCAACTTAAAGGAAATTATGTACCTACAAGTCGAAAAATTAATGGAAAGCAACTAAATACAGATATTAAATTAACAGCAGAAGATATAGGAGCTTTAACTCAATCTCAAGCTGATGCTCGTTACTTAGCTAAAAATACTAATATTGAAGGAGGGATCGGCAGTTACATCTTAGGTAATACTAATTCTGCTAATGTTGGGGATATTATATCTGGAGGCTCTATTAATAGAGCCTCCATAACAAACTATTATGTATCTACATCTTCTACAGAAGATAGATTCCATACAATATTGCTCTCAGGGACAATAAGTGGTTCATGGAAAGCGTTAGCCAAAACGAGCGGAAATCGTGGATCTAGGCCTCCTGAATCAGGCGGAACTACTTTATTTGTAAGAGTAGCTTAAAATAAATTAAAAAGGATTTGATATGATAGAATATATTAGAAACATACAACAACATAGTATTATTCCATTAGATAAAGGTGTTGAATGTGAAGTTAAATTGACTAGTTTTGAACAAGTAATACCTTACTTTGCAACTCCTGATGATAATGAAAATATTGGAAGGGAAATTTATAAACTTTGTTTGTCAGGGGAATATGGTAATATAGCCCCCCCAACTAAACCGAATAAATATGAATTAATAGCTAGTCAAAAAGAAAAAAGAGATTATTTAATAAATGAAGCATCTTTTATAATTGATCCTTTAAAGGACGCAAGTGAAGGTAGATATATAAATAAAGAAGATATTGATAAACTAGAAAGATGGAAAAAGTATCGTTATCAACTAACTAAAGTCAATGTTGAAGATGAAAATTTAGAATGGCCATCAAAGCCTGAGTAATAATTGCCATATAGATAGAAAGCCACCTATTACCTCTCTGGTGGCTTTAATTATTCAATTTAATACTATTTTATTGTAGTTTATATTGTTATTACTAATAATTGTATTATTATATTTTATCTAAAATTACTCTAATAAAATATACTATGAAAATTACCCTCGCTAGCAACCGACATTTATCCATACTTGTTAAGCTTGATACCTATGCTCAACAAAATCCTTCTCGTACTGATGAGATCGACGTATGATTAACTAATCAGGCCGTTTATCTGCTAGAGGTGAAAAGTGAAATTATTGGTTATGGTGTTGTCCATCGCCATTTTTTTGGTCAGCAATTTATTGAATTAGTGATGATAGCTAAAGAGCATAGGGGAAAAGGTTATGGCAAAAAACTAATTACTTATTTTCAGCAAAAAATAGCGACAGAAAAATTGTTTACTTCAACCAATCAATCTAATGTACCCATGCAAAATTTACTTATTCAATTAGGCTTTGTTGAAAGTGGCTATATTGAAAACCTTGATGAAGGTGATGCTGAGCTTATTTTTTGTTTTATAAAAAATCATTGATAGTTTAGGCTAGAAACACGCTAATAGATTAGTGAAAGACTAATATATTGAGTGAAATACATTTCAGTTTTTAGAATAGTTCTTAATTTTTAAGAGCCTCTCAATAAAGTGATTAAATAAAAATATTCTATATCAACCATCTTATTTTAATTTAATCAACCAAAAATAGAAAATATAATGGCCATTGGGAAACTCAATGGCCATGTTATTGCGATAAGAAAAGCACTCAGCAGGCGCATAGCTAAGCTGGGATCTTTGGTTAAAAAGAAGGTGATAATAAAAGAGAGTACAGCCCCAATTAGGTAGCCTATTCCAATAGTTGCAATAACAGACATAGTCGATCTTCAGTAAAAAAATTGCAGTAATTGTACGCTAATTTTGTTAAAGAAACAGACTAAGAAGAAAAAATTTTCAACAAATGTCATTAGCAATTGGTGTTTTTTAGCATTTATTTCATTATTGATCGCATATTTTACTTAAGTAACATCCAACAAGCTTATAACAACTTTTCTTGTTTTACCGTAGCCTTTGCTACTGTAAGTCTTTTTAATACCCTAACACTATTTTTTAAGCTTTATCCCTTTTAGGCTTTTATCTATTCTATTAACGATCCCAAAGGGGGTTATAGTAACAACATCCTTATTATATTGATTACTAAGTTACATATATCATTAACAACATTGTTTAGAGTATAACTTGCTCATGGATGGGTAACACTTAAAGGAGCTAAGTGTTAACTAGGACGTGATTAAAATCCTCTTGTTGCCTTTAAAGAGGATTTATTTTTTTGTTTTTTTAAAGAAGCTCGATCCCTGTAACCTTTTTCATACTATTCATAGATTAAAAATCAGTATACTTTAGAGATAATATTTCTTATCAATTTATATAAGGTGGTTATCGCTATGGTTCCTTACCAACCCGTATTAACCTTTTGGTTTGAAGAATGTACCCCAAAACAGTGGTTTCAAAAGGATAGCGCTTTTGATAAAGAAATTAAGGATAGATTTGGTGAGCTATGTATTAGCGCAAGTCGCGCAGAGCTTGCCTCTTGGCGCGAGAGCATTGAAGGGCGGTTAGGGGAAATTATTATTCTAGACCAGTTTTCACGTAATATTTGGCGTGATACACCAAAGGCTTTCGCCCAAGATAATATGGCGTTAATTCTTGCTCAAGAAGCCATTCGATTACCCGAATATCTCACCCTGACACCTGTAAAACGCAAATTTCTGATCATGCCATTTATGCACTCAGAATCACAAAAAATCCATCAAGATGCCATTGCGTTGTTTTCACAATTAAATGATGACGACACGTATCAATATGAATTACGCCATAAAGAGATTATCGATAAATATGGTCGTTATCCTCATCGTAATGAAATTTTAGGCCGTACTTCCACACCAGAAGAGTTAGCGTTTTTACAACAACCCGGCTCCTCATTCTAAAAAGAAAAAATGCATATCTAAAAAGATATGCATTTTGTTTTTCGTTTCTTGCCGATGACTATGCTTATGATGATAAATCAATAATGATAAAGCGTCATCGCACAGAAAACCCATATTACATGGTTATATGCCATAAGTTATAAAAGGCAATGCGACCGGATAATTCAGCAATCACGACCGCTGCGGCACAAGTGGCTAAGGTCACTTTTGAGGTTTGCGCTTTTAATGCACTAAACCCGACAACCACAATACCTAATGCTAATACTGCTAATTGGAAACCCCAAAACAGTGATTGCTCAGCACTTAATTCTGGGCCATTAAAGCTTAGGAAACTGACATAACCGGAGCGTGCTGCAAAGGTAATTATGGCACCGATAATAAAGGACAATGCCCCTAAACGTCTTGCACCACTGACCATTGCAAGTACTCCACCGCCAATTAATAGCGTCATCCAAAACTGTAATGTGGTGTAATCTGTGTTCCAGTTAGCAATTGTTGGAATATGGTAAACTTGCGGAATTGACCAAACAAAAGCTAAACCAAAAATAACGGTAAATAGATTACAAATTTCACGTAATCCCCGCCATTTTTTCATAATAGTGAGTGCCACTGTTGCAAAAGCAAAACCAGTAAATACACCACTTAGAAAAGCTTCGTTACTCATTGGAGAACGGCCTACGCCTAATAACATATTGAAAAAGCGTAGTGGCTGACCTACGTGTAATCCACCAATACCTAAGCCCACAAGCATTAATATCAGAGCAAGAATATTGGCATTACGCAGTTGTTGTTCATCAATTTGACCTAACTTTTTACTGATATAAGCGATCAGAAACAGACCTGCTGCGCTAGAGCCTAAAACAGTAAAAAAGACAAGAGGAAGTTCATGCATGGTTTATACCTCCGCCGCATTTTGAACTGAGCCGGTTTTATCACCAGAAGGTTTTGCATCTTTATGTGCTTTTATCACGATATTTGGGTTAGTTAAGCTTGGATCTGGCATTGGTGCGATACCACACTCTGTACCATGTTTCGCTCTGATCACTTCAATATCATCAAAATCCAGTGCACGTTGTGGACAAGATTCAACACAGACCGGTTTCATACCTTGGGCGACACGCTCATAGCAACCATCACATTTTGACATCAATTTTTTCTTTTCATCAAACTGTGGTGCGCCATAAGGGCAGCGTAATTCACAATAACGGCATCCAACACAAACATCTTGATTAACAACCACTAAACCGTCTTCTTCACGTTTATGCATCGCGCCAGTAGGGCAACCTGCCACGCAAGTAGGGTTAGAGCAGTGGTTACAAGAAATTGATAAATAATAACTATAAATATTTTGTGTCCAGATACCGTCTTGTTTTGCCCAGCTACCACCGCCATATTCATAAACACGACGGAATTTAGGGCCTAAATCTAAATCTTTTTCGTCCTTGCAACTGACTTGACAGGTTTTACAGCCAGTGCATTTAGTGGAGTCAAAATAAAAACCATATTGCTTCATGAGTTAACTCCTTATGCACGTTTCACTTCAACAAGGTTAGTATGTTGTGGATTTCCTTTAGCAAACGGCGATGGGTGCCAGCTTGTTAATGTATTAATACATCCACCGGTATCTACACCTGTTGTATCAAGTGAACGCCATGCACCTTGTGGTACTGCAATCACACCAGGTAATACACGATCTGTCACTTTGACACGAATATGCAAGCGACCACGTTCGTTATAAATCTCAGCAATATCGCCAGATTTTAATCCACGCTGTGCCGCATCAACGGGGTTTAACCAAAATTGATGGGGAATAGCTTCACGTAACATTGCGACGTTAAAATAGGTAGAGTGGACGTGACCTTTATCGTGGAAGCCCGTCATTTGCAGTGGGAACTTCTCTTTTAAGGTAACGTTTTCAACACCTTCTTCATTTTTACAATATTCTGGAATTGCAGGAATACGATCACCTTCTGGTAAGATCCAACCTTCAGTGTCTTGCATTAATTTCTCAGAATAGATTTCAATTTTACCTGATGCTGTTTTTAGTGGGTTGGCGATAGGATCTTGGCGAAATGCTTCTAATGCCACATAAGCGCTACGAGGAGGAAGTTTTCTATCCACAATCCCCATATCGTTAGTTTCAGCAAAAGAAGGAAGCGCTGGGTTATTTGCTTTTACTTGGTTATAGCAATACTCAATCCACTCTTGGTAGGTTCTACCTTCAGTAAATTTCTCTTTAACACCTAATTTTTCAGCGATATCTGCCAATACATCATAGTTAGGACGATTTTCCCATAACGGCTCAATGGCATTTTGTAAACGCACCATATAATGATACGCACCACTAGCATAAGAGTTATTGATAAGATCGTTAGTTTCCACAGTAGTGACATCAGGCAGTAAAATATCGGCATATTTTGCTGATGGTGTCATGTGGTTATCCCACACTAAAATAAATTCACATTTTGATTCATCTTGCAGTAATTCATGTGTTTTATTGAGATCAGCATGCTGGTTACCAATCACATTACTGGAGTAACACCACATAAATTTAATGCCCGTATCCAGCTTATCTTTATTTCTGACACCGGCATTTTTACTGGTTAACTCTTCACCACGAGCAACCGCTTCAGACCACATAAACGTTGGGATCTGGGTTTTTACTGGATTTGGTATGGCAAAACTTGCGACAGGGTATTCAATGCTACCGCCCCAACATCCGGTATTAGTACCAGGACGACCAATATGACCAGACATTAATGGCAACATCATAATGGCACGGCAAGCTTGTTCACCATTACTGGTACGCTGAATACCCCAGCCTTGGGAGATCCACGCCGCTCTGGCATTACCAATTTCACGTGCCAATTGAATAATACGCGCAACGGAAATTCCGGTTAATTGACTTGCCCACTCAGGGGTTTTAGCAATCCCATCAGGACCATTACCGAGAATATAGTCTTTGTAAGAGCCATTTTCAGGTGCTGAGGCTGGCAGAGTTTGTTTATCCCAACCGATGCAATATTCACGTAAAAATGCCTCATCAGTGATACCCTCTTGGATCATCACATAACCTAACGCAGCCACTAATGCAGCATCAGTACCCGGATAGATAGGGATCCACTCTGCACCTAATGTTGTGACACTATCAGTACGACGCGGGTCGATAATAATTACTTTACTTTTACTCTTATCTAACGCATTCAGTGTTTCATAGAACTGACCACCGCCAGACATACGAGTTTCAGCAAGATTATGACCAAACATCACAACCAAATCTGAGTTTTCGATTTCTGTTAACAGAGATTCCAGCATATCACCATACACATAAGGGACGATGCCGGTTAATTGTGAATAAGAGTAAGTACCGTAGTCACTTAAGAAGCCACCGACTGTACTTAATAGACGTTTACAGGCTGTTCTACCATGTAAATTCGCTCCGGTAGATCCAGTACCATATTGGTAATAAATAGCCTCATTACCATAGGTATCGATAGTATATTTTAGCTTATCAGCGATAATCGAAGTCGCTTCATCCCAAGAGATACGCTCGAATTTACCTTCACCACGTTTACCGACACGTTTCATGGGGTATTTTAAACGGTCTGGATTATAAGTTTTCCAACGAACGGAACGTCCACGTAAGCAAGGACGGATCTGATGAAGACCAAAGGTTGAGTCATCAAACATGGTTTCATTGGAAATACGGCGGATCACGCCATCTTTAACATGAACTTTTAATGGGCAACGACTACCACAGTTCACTAAGCATGCACTGTATTTGATGGTTTCAGACGTCTCATCAGGACGAATACCCTGGGGTGTTTGAGCATTAGCAGAGAAAGGTAATGATACCGTTCCAGCTACAGCAGCAGCGCCAGAAAGAACAGCTGCAGACTGAATGAAGCCACGCCGGCTCATTTCAGTGATAGAAACATTATTTTTAATTTTTGACATTGACATTACCCTAACATTTTTCACAACAAATAAAGTTGTATATCTATGTTAAGTTATTACACCTATACCTATAATGATTTATATCAATATAAAAAATGTTAATAAGGTTATCTAAAAAAATAATTATTAAACAATTGGTTACATTTTGCGGTTAATACCACTTTAGTGGTAAATAAAATATCAAATATATAGGTGGAAACAGTGATTCGATATATAAAAAATAACATATCGATTTTAAAAAAATAGGCTAAAACAAGATTGTTAATATGATAACAAAGTCGTTAGTTATAAATATTTGTTAATTTATTTAATAGAAAAAGGGAGAATTAATCTCCCTTTTAAATAATGAACGCTAGGGCTATGGTGTGTCGATATTGGTAGGGAATTTTAATGCTCTGACATCGCTACCTGTTGGTGATTGGTGTATTCGTAAACCAAACTGAGGAAGAATAGCGAATATATGATCAAAAATATCGGACTGAATAGCTTCATACTCTACCCACACGGTTGTATTGGTAAAGGCATAAATTTCGATAGGTAACCCTTCAGAGGTTGGGGCAAGCTGTCTTACCATAATGGTCATCTGTTTATGGATCTTCGGATGATTTTTTAGATAAGCTTCCACGTAAGCGCGAAATGTACCGACATTCGTCATACCACGTTGATTAAGTGGCATTTGATGCTCATGACAAAGGCTAGCGTTATAGCTGGAGATTTCACCTACTTTGCTTTTTATATAAGGTTCAAGAAGCTGTGCCTTTTCTAATTTATCAATATTCTCTTGATCTAAAAAGTAAATACTATTGATATCAAGAGATAAACTGCGCTTAATTCGACGCCCACCTGATTGTGTCATCGCTTGCCAGTTTTTAAACGAATCAGAAATTAAAGAATAAGTAGGAATGGTCGTAACGGTATTATCCCAATTACGTACTTTTACTGTGGTGAGGCTAATATCCACTACGGCACCATCAGCACCATATTTAGGCATTTCTAACCAATCACCCAAGCTAATCATATTATTGGCGGAGAGTTGAATACCGGCAACAAGTCCCATAATTGGATCTTTAAACACCAACATCAACACCGCAGTCATGGCACCTAAACCACTTAATAAAATAAGCGGTGATTTACCGATCAGTAATGAAACAATCATGATACCAATCAGCACGCTGGCGACTAATTTTAAACTTTGGAAAATACCTCTAAGGGGTAATCGGCCAAAAGAAGGGGAATTTCTCATGATCTGCAAACAGAGATCCATAATTGAGAAAATCATCAATAAACCGAAAAGTAAACACCATGCTTGAGCTGTGGTGGTTAATATCTCCTGTGTCTTACCGGGTCCCATCCATAATAAGGCTTGGATATTAATGACTACACCTTGGATAAGAAAGGCAAATCGACTGAATAACTTATTAATTTCAAAAGAGAGTTGCCACTTTTGATCGTATTTACTGATAGCTTTTGAAAGCTTAGGGAGCACAAGTTTGTGCAAAATAAAGTGGAGAACAAGAGCAACAACAAAAATGATCAATAAAACAAGTAACAGAGAAGTGATTTGAGCGTACTCTTCATTAAACTGACGTATCCATGTAAGCAGTTGCTGCTGCATAAACTATCCTCATCATAAAAGGTGATTTAATACTAGGGTACAAGAAGAGGGATTTTAGTTCAAACAAGTGAAATTTTTGTTACTAAAGATGCGCGAAGAGTAAGATAAGAAAAAATCAAAGGGATAGAAAATAAAAGCCAGATAGTGCCTCTTGCGATATAGAGTGCATTTTCTGGCTTTATGCTTAGTTATTCTTAATTACAATAAACGAGTTGAAGATAATTTAACAACAACTTGGTGCAGATGAGTAATAAAAGAAGTCATTGATTTCATATTAAGTATCCTATTAATAAAATGTGATTCTCGTCACAAATATTTTCTGATATTGATTCTAATCACATTTTCATAACAGTCAATAGCTTTATACAAAAATATTTTAAATTTTAAATTATTTTTTATATTGAAGGCATTTTTTGTTGGTGGCTATAGCTTAAGATCCTGTAAAATTATATCTATCTTATTGTTTAGTAATTATTTTTATTTTTCCCTATCAGCAATACTCAGTTGACTTTTTTCTATTGTGATTTTCACTGCATTTTTTTTCTTTAAGCTGAACATGGAACTTAGCAAAGAAAGGAAATGACGCGATGACTATCGAAACAAAAGAAGAACGTTTACAAAAAATCTTAACAGCTGAAAACTGCAAGGATACCGCAAAAACACCACCTAAGCCTGTTCATCCTCAAGCTGATGAGCCTGATACAGATCCCGATAAAAATACAGTTACAGAGATTAAATATAATCAAATAAAATCTTCGCCAGATGAGCCTGGTAACGAAGTAAAAATGAACGGGATAATTAGCTATGAAGTAGAGGTAAAAGATAGTGATTTACGTTTGGCTCAATGGAGTACAAATCCTAAAGGAATTTTAATTTTACCCAACAACAAAGATGTTTATACCACTATCGTTGATGACCATAAAACGAAGATCTCTTTAACTGGCAATCGTAGTGGAGTGGCTTCATTACAGTTGATTCTAAGAGATGAAGATAATGAAGATAATGCCTATTATGCCCCGCCGTTGCAAATTCGAGTGACACCCGCGATCCCTAATACCGATTGCTCAGCGGCTAATTGTGAGAGGTTTGATGATTTACTGACAATCAACTCTGAATCTATGCAATGGCCGAGCAAATGGGAAGAGGTATCTAAAAGCTTTGTGGTACACCTTCAAAATCAAGAAGGTGAAGATATGCAAAACAAGGAGGTCACATTAGTTTACGATAAAGACAACAGCACACTACTTACTCAGCCTGAAATTTATAATTCCGAAGGTGAGTTAAGCAATATTTCAAAAACCAATAAATATGGTATTGCAAACTTTAAAGTTAGATTTAAAGGTACCGAGCCAAAGCAGATTGCTGTTTTTTATGCTGAATCAGAAAACAGTGAAGATATAGATAACCCACTCAAATCAAGAAACTATTATGTTGAAATGACGACAGAGAAGTTGCCGTCTCCTAAGGTTCCTGCAACGCTAAATGGTATTCTAAGCTATCATAGTGAAAATTACTGTGTAAATGCGAACCTAATTTTAGGTCGTGATATTAGTGAAAGTACACAAGTAGGGTTCTATTTTAATGATCAACTTAAAATGTTGCCCTGTACTGATAAATCAGCGGTATCGGTCAGGTTAGAGAATCAAGCCTTAACGAATGGCGTTCATTATATCTCTTTCTTCACTGTGGATATTTTTAACAATATTTGTTTTTCACGCCGTGAACGTATTATTGTGGATAATTCCTTAACTGGGGAATGCGGTAAACAAATTAAAAATATTGCACCGAAGCCTTGTATTAGCGTCACTATTCCGCAAATTTGCGATCGTTATTTTAATTCTGTCAATATTCGGCTTGTGCCTTCTTTATGCTTACAAATTAAAAACCGTGTTGCAAAATTGGATATCCAAAAAATGGTTATAATCTTTAATGGATATACTAAAGTCAATAGCAGTGAGCGGACATTGGTTTATCGTTCTACATTAGAAATTTATGCCGATGATCCTCGTTTAGGTGATTTCCTGCAAGATACTACACCAAGCAATGAGCCGATAAGTATGATTGAAATATCAGAGCCTGCATTAGAAAGTATTTTGGCGGATGCATTGCCAAATATCGAAGTGGGACAATTAGGTATTCAGGTGATGGTATTTGAGAAAAATGGCAACTGTTACTTATGTGGTGAAAATATGTATACCGTTTCTCTACGTTTACCTTGTGCTTAATATACAACTTTTTTGCTTACGATTTAGAGCCACATTGTGTGGCTCTAAATTTAAATAACAAATTAAACGTAAGACATCATTAACGAGTCATCCGCTTGATGGCACTGGCTATTGATAGAATAGTAATAGAACTTAAAATAAGTTGTATACCAATCAATGCCATCACCAGTGTTATAGAAGTTTCAGGGCCAAAAGCTAGTAAGAAATAGGCTAAAACAAGATCTAAAAAGCCCACTAGAATATTAAACCAGCCATAAAAACTATCTTTAATTTGCTTAAAGCCGAGTACTAAGCGGAGTATTCCGGCAAAGATAAATAAATAACCGATAATAAATGCAAGACTTAACATGCCGTTTAGTGGATCGGTAATAAAAATATAGCCTAAAAATAGATAGATAAAACCAGCAAGTAAAGTAATTAACATCGACCAACCAGAAGAGATCCGGCTATTAAAGGCCGCCATTATGCTGGTTATTGCACAAGCAAAAAAAACGATACCGAGGAAAACGCTGACCACAACCCCTGAAGAAAAAGGGTTAATAATACAGATAATACCCGCAAGTAATCCCAGCACGGCAATGATACTCATTAAAGTACACTGCTTTTTAACGAGTTTCTCTGTTAGCTGAGATAAATTATTTTTATTAATGTCTAACATAACAACCTCTTAATTTGTAATCCTTATCGCAAATTATAGCAATTTTTAGCTATATAACAGGAATTCTTTAAAGAAAAAGGCCATTAAAGATTTGTATTAGAAAGTCAGTAGCATTTGAAATAGTAATGTGAAAGAGTAGTGTGGTGAAAAGTTATCAAGGTTAATACAATTTATCACGGAGGTAAAATGTCTGAAATTGTGTATTTAAATAACCAATTTGTACCTAAAGAACAAGCTAATATCTCTGTTTTTGATCGAGGTTTCTTATTTGCTGATGCCGTTTATGAAGTTACCGCCGTTATTAACGGACAATTAATTGATTTTGAAGGGCATTTTCAACGTTTACAGCGCTCTTGCAAAGCATTATCAATGCCTTTTTCTTTAACCAAAGAGCAATTAAAAGAGATCCACGGGCAATTGATAGATAAGAACCATCTGCATGAAGGACTTATCTATTTACAAGTCACTCGTGGCGCCGATTCATCACGTTTTTTTGATTTCCCGTCTTCATCAGTCGCTCCTACATTGGTGCTATTTGTTCAACACTCAACGGTGGTAAATCATCCTAATGCAAGCAAAGGAATTTCTGTCGTAAGTGTTGAGGATATTCGTTGGCAACGCTGTGATATTAAAACGGTGGCATTACTTGCTGCATGTCTAGCTAAACATCATGCGCATCAGCAAGGTGCTGATGATGCTATTTTTATCAAAGAGAGTTATATCACCGAAGGGAGTTCAAGCAATTTCTTTATTGTTAATCAGCAAGATGAAATTATCACTCGCCCATTAAGCCAAGATATTTTACCGGGGATCACGCGACAAGCGATTATTCAGTTAGCCAAAGAGCAAAAACTCACCATCATTGAGCGTTTATTTACACTCGAAGAAGCGAAACAAGCCAAAGAGGCTTTTATTAGTTCAGCGACTACCTTAATTTGGCCGGTGATCTCCATTGATAATGAAAAAATAAATCAAGGTAAGGTAGGGGCGTTATCACAACGCTTAAGAGAGATTTATCTTGAGAAAGCCGGTGTGAAACCATAGTAAATTTTTATCGCACTGATTTTGACTTTATCAGAAAAATCAGTGCGATAATACCATTGTCACTAATTGTGATGTTCAATGATCATGACAGCGGTAGTATCTGGCTCTAATGCACGTAGCACATGAGTAACGTCACCAGGGTAACAAATATAGTCACCGGGAGATAACTCTTGTTGATTATCTAAAGTACCGACAATGGCACGACCGCTAATTATAAGAATATGTTCTGTGACATTTTTACTATGAGGATCTGATACTCTATCTTTACCCGGTTGAGCAATAACCGTATAAATATCGCGCTTCGCGCCATTGGGGCAAGATGACAATAAAAAGGCATGGTAATAGGCCTTTTCTGCACTAATTTTAAATCCATCACCTTTGCGGATCACTTTAACTTCTGGTTTAGGTGAGGAAATCAGTTGTGAAAACGGAATATTGAGTGCGACGCAAATAGCCCATAAAGTTTCGATACTTGGATTACCTTGTCCCGCTTCTAATTGGGATAACGTTGACTTTGCGATCCCCGCTCGCCTTGCGATTTCTGCAAGTGAAAGACCTGCTTTTTTTCTTTCTCTAGCAATAGATTGAGAAATAATTTCAATGGGTGCCGAAGGTGATGACATCATAGTTTCCTTCAAAAATCAGCTTGCAAAAAAATACATCGTTCAACATAATGAACAAATCGTTCAATAAATAATACGTTTTTTATGCATATTAACAGTCGTCTAGATAATAACGTACTTAGAGATATTCTGCTTGTTTCATTAGCGGATGGGATCGTTGGAATATCTTATGGTGCTTTAGCACATACTCAAGGTTTCGATTTTTGGGTACCTCTTTCGTTATCGATTTTTGTTTTAGCAGGGGCTTCTGAATTTCTATTTATCGGAGTGGTTGCGATGGGGGGAAGCGCCATCTATGCGGCACTCGCTGGTTTAATGGTCAATGCAAGGCACATCCCTTTTAGTATGGCGGTGAAAGAGTTACCCGGAAAAGGGATTAAATCACTATTAGGCTTTCATGTATTAAATGATGAAAGTGTGGTTTTTGGGTTATCTCAATCGACTGCTGAGCAAAATAGATTAGCATTTTGGGCTTGTGGATTAGGCATTTTACTGATGTGGCCGTTAGGTACTATGTTAGGTGTTTATTTAGGCTCTTTTATTGTTGATATAAAAATGCTTGGTTTAGATGCGATGTTCCCAGCGATTATTTTGGCACTAAGTTTACCGGCATTGAAAAATAAATTAACACGAAAAGCCGCTATTATTGGTAGTGTGATTGCCTTAGCAACGACACTGTTTCTCCCTGCGGGAATACCGGTTTTATTATCCTTGTTAGGCGTTTTATTTGTGGTGAGAAAAATATGATCTCAACAACTTCACTTATCGCAGGTATCGCTATTTTAGCCGTAGGAACTTATGCCATGCGCATCTCCGGTATCTTATTAAATAATAAAACGGGGATGTCTGAGCGGGTCAAAGAAATGTTTTCACTTTCAGCAATTGTGATCTTATTTTCGGTTGCAATGACATCTACTTTTTTTGATGGTGACCAACTCGCTGATATTGCCAAGATTATTGGTGTGGGTGTTGCAGGCGTTTTAACCTGGAAAAAGAAACCTTTTATTTTGGTGGTATTAAGTGCTGCAATTATTACCGCGATGCTACGTTGGATAGCCACTTTGTGGGGATAAGCATAACTAATAGTTTTAACTAAAATTATAGGAGGCAAAGGCCTCCTATAATATATTTACTCATTATCTAGTGGTTTAATTTTTAACGGTAAGGTAATAATAAAACCAATACCTTTATTGTGTAGCCCTTCAGTAATGGAAATGGTTGCTTGAATTTTTTCAGCGAGATTTTGTGCAATAGATAAGCCTAAACCACTGCCCGTCCCTTGTGATCCCGGAACACGATAAAAACGGGAAAATAGTGAGCTAATATACTCAGGTGCAATTCCTGGTCCATTATCACGCAGAATAATATTGAGATGATGGGTATCTTTATGTTCAATAGTCACTTCGACTTGACTATTATTGGGGCAATATTTGATTGCATTATCCAATAAGTTATTAAAAATAGACAGTAGTGCTTGTTTATCTGTTTCTATTTTAAGTGACATACCTTCATTTAAAGATAGCTCAATATTTTTTGTTAAGGCATAAGGCACGCGCTGAGCAATAGCATTACCAATAATATTATAAACATCAAAGGATTCTATTTTTATAGGGAAATCGTCACACTCTAATCTTGCTAAATCAATAAGCTGGTGGGAAAGTGCGGCGGCTCTATCCAGAGATTGTTTCATATCTTCAATAATTTCTTCTCGCTCCTGCTTTTCATCGACTAAAGAGAGAATGTGCAATTGGGCAATCACTGCTGCAATCGGGGTTCTTAGCTCATGAGCCGCATCAGCCATAAATTGTTTTTCTCTAATATTAGCCGCATCTATTCTTGCCATTAATTGGTTAAGCTCTTTAAAGATAGGGCGGATCTCTTTAAATTGTTGTCCGACATTAATTGGCGTTAAATTACGAGGTTTTCGATTAGAAATCAGCTCTGCGGCTTGTCTTAAAGGGCGCAAACTAAAATAAGCAGTAATTAAGATAGCCAAGATCACCGTCGCTAAAATAAATAGGAAGGGCACAAAAGTACCGGAAATAGGGTTACCAATGACATGCCCTCTATCTTCGACGGATTCACCAATAAAAACTTTAATTTTATGTTGTTTTCCCCAACTATAAGATAAATACCATTTCTCCCCAGCCACAGAGATTTTTTCAGAGGCAAGCGACAGTACCCGTTTAGGCAGAGAAAGTTCCGGTCTATTGGTATAAATCAGATCATTATCTTTATTTAAGACAATAAACCAAGGTAAATAGTGTAAATCATCATCTTCACCATTAAGCATGGTATCGATATACATGTTTTGTAAATGGTGAGCTATCTGTTTTACTGTTTCGGGTTGAGAGGAAACCGTTTCGAGTGTATTGGCAAATCCTTCAGCAATAATTTCTTGTTGCTTATTGTAGATAGTTTCAAAGTCAGCAAGATAATCAAATTCTATCCAAGCTAACCAAACGCCCCATAGCATCACGATAGATATCGTTTGTAGAAAGATAGTATAAATAAAGAAAGAGCGGATCTTCATTTAGTTCACTTCTTTTTTTAAGAGATAACCGATACCGCGAACCGTAATAATACGCTCTTTGCCTATTTTACGGCGTAAGTTGTGCATATGAACTTCAAGTGAGTTACTTTCAATTTTGTCATCTAAGCCAAATAAGCGTTGTTCTAAATCAGATTTACGTACTACATTATCTGTATTGCGCATCAGCTCATATAATAGCTGGTACTCTTTACCTGATAATAACAATAGTTCACCATTTAAAGTGACTTGATGATTCGAGGGATTAAGCTGTAAATCACCAATAGACCAAATCTGTGAAGAGAAACCGGCCATACGGCGACTTACGGCTTTTACACGAGAAATTAATTCAGGCATAGCAAAAGGTTTTGGTAAGAAATCGTCAGCACCTGAATCTAATGTTTGTACTAGGTTATCTATTTGAGTACGAGCCGTCAAAATAATAATGGGTATTTTTTCACCACTTTTTCTTAGTGCGATAAGTTCATCTTGACCATCACCATCAGGAAGACCTAGATCAAGCAACATTAAATCAAAGGCTTTTTGGTTTAATTGAACACGTGCATCCGCAAGCAATCTTACCCAGCAGGGCTGAAAACCGGCAATTTCTAGACCACGACAGAGCGCCTTTCCTAATTGCAGATCGTCTTCAACTAATAAAATATTCATAATAACACCTATAAAAATATGCTTTAAGAAAGTATAAAAGGCAAATAAAGTTTGAGCAATATAATAAAAGATAAAGCTAAGTGTGATTAATCAACTCTTAATATTAGATAATATGTTATTAAATATGTATTTTTACTGAAAGTAAGGTGTTTAAGTAATAAAATAATCACTTTCTACATAAATCTTTTATAGAGGTGATAAATAAATACTTGCTTTTATGATGATGATGACATTTATTGCTGAACTGTATTGTTTTAAATTTCAATATAACCAAAGAGTTAACTCATAGAAAGTAATGCATTAACGTAAATTGATAATATTAATTCTATTAATAATAGAAAATAAAGGCATTAATTATAAATGAGCAGATAATAAATATGTTGTATGAAAATGGATAATATCTAAAATATAATTTTATCATATTGAATATGAGATAAGAGGCGATCTTTTCTTACTATTAGATAAAAAACAATATAGTAAGATAAGCATGTTGTATCAGAGTTAATTAATTTATTTACCCTATACATTTCAATATTCTAAATAAAATTATGCAATTTAATTGGAATAAACACTGTTATTAAAAGGAATTAATATGCAATTAGATGATCAATTTTAATATTAATTAAATCGTTCTGTGTCAGAAATGCTCCCCTCCTCAGGGAGCATTTCACCGATAAAATGTATTGGGTAAAAAATTAACTCAAAATATGAGTAATAATGTTATACCCTTGGTGTAGTTCTGTTGAAAGATAAAGATTCACTTAAGTTATTCATGAATTCTATTGTTTTTATCAAATGATAATGATAATAGTTTACTTGACAAAAATACTTTCATTTATATACTAGCATCGGTCTAGTCTACAAGACTCGTAAGCGTTTACGTTAATCAACGCATATAACTTAATTTTTTTACCTTTATGGGTATTCGCCTGTTGTATTGGCGGTTATATGCCGTAGTACACGTTTTAATTGGGGTCTTTTCTATGTTTTTTCAAGATAAAAATAATATTTTGGGTATACCTAAATTGCCACCAAGAGCCATGATTTTTCTGGTTCCGTTTTTCCTATCTTTTGTGATGTGTGGCATTGTTTCTTTTATTAGTACAGCAAAAACAATGGGCTTAAATAGCCTTATGTTTGCACCTTGGTTCTCTTCATGGGGGGTATCTTGGATGATTGCGTTTCCAACCGTTTTATTCGTTTTACCCTTTGCAAGAAAGCTATCACTCTTATTAGTAAAACCACATTAATATTTCATATCCTATAATGCGTTATAACCTAATATGGCATCTAATACCGCTATTTTATTAGATGTTGTATTAGGAGCAGCCATTGAAGTCTGTTTTTCTTAGCACTCTGTGAGATAGGTTATCGCGTTATGTCATTTAATGCGTTAGCCTTATTAAGTTATAGTGATGGTTCATTTAAAACCAGATAGAGGGCAAATAATTATTTTTAATCGTAACAATAAGATAAAAATGATTTTTGTCTCATTGCTTATATAGCAGGAGGCTTTGCATGAGTTTGTTATTTACGCCTAATAAATTAGGACCTCATCAATTAGACAACCGTATTATTGTTGCACCAATGTGCCAATATTCTGCGCAAGATGGAATACCCACATCTTGGCATACAATGCACTATGGGCAATTAGCATTATCAGGTGCCGCTTTAGTGATTATAGAAGCGACGGCGGTAGAGCCTCGAGGTAGAATTAGCTATAAAGATCTCGGATTATGGTCTGAGGAACATGGTCGCGCATTAAAACAGCTTATTAGCGATATAAAACAGCATACTAATGCTAAAATAGGTATACAGTTGGCTCATGCGGGGCGAAAAGCATCAACATCGTTGCCATGGGAAGGTGGAAAATCATTGGCTCCTGATGATGAGAATGGCTGGCAAAAAGTAGCACCTTCTAGTATTGCTTTTGGTCAATATCATCAGCCTCAAGCATTAACAATTGATGAGATTGAAAAGATAAAAAACGCATTTGTTGAAGCAGCTAAAAGAGCTGAGTCAGCAGGTATTGATGTTATTGAGATACATGGTGCTCATGGTTATTTACTGCATGAATTCTTATCACCATTATCAAACCATCGCACCGATCAGTATGGCGGTGATTTTAATAATCGTAGTCGCTTGTTAATTGATGTTTTTACTGCAGTCAAAAAAGCAGTCTCTGACAAAATGTGTGTGGGAGTAAGAATATCGGCGACTGATTGGGTTGAGGGAGGATGGGATCTGGAAAGTTCTATCGCATTAACTCAACATCTTGAAGATCTCGGTTGCCATTATATTCATGTTTCTTCCGGTGGCTTATCAGACAAACAAGCCATCAAGCTAGGACCTAATTATCAGGTTCCTTTTGCTCAAGCCATCTATAATGAAACACAATTACCCGTGATTACGGTTGGGTTAATTACAGAGCCAGAGCAAGCAGAAGCTATTTTACTGACTGAACAAGCTGATTTTATCGCATTAGGCAGAGGAATACTTTATGATCCTCGTTGGCCTTGGCATGCGGCTGAAAAGTTAAAGCAGACCATTAAAGTTGCTCCGCAATATTTACGTTGTGCACCTCATGGTAGTAAAGAATTTTTTAAATAGTGTATGAAAAGGTAATAGTAAAAAACCACAGAATAGCCAATGACATATTTTAAAGGCAAATCAATTCTGTGGTTTTTTGTATGTTATTATTTTGACATATTAACCTTATATTAACGATTATATAAAATATGAACTTAAAATATAACGAGACTGTTTTTTGATCTAGTTCTCAAAAATAAAAAATAATATTTTTATTAAATTTGTTTTTTTATTTGAAATGTTCAACTCTTGTTTTTTTCAATTTGTTTCTTATTTCTCTTTAGTTATTGATTTATTTTTAAATATAAATAAAAAAAACGTTGTTATATATAGCAAAGTGAATTGTATCAAAATAAGACTATATTAAATTAAAGTTATTTTTATTTGTTATTAATTTATTTTTAAAAATTTATAATGTGTGAAAAATAAAATACATATTATTCTATATATAGGTTTGTTAGTTATAGGTAATATGAATATGATTAGACACAAAAGTTTTAAAATAAAATTATTAGTTATTATATTATTATCATCATCTCCTTTAACTTATGCCAATAAGACGACATCTTTAGGTGACAGCAGTAAAGCTGATGGTAATGAATCGACGGCACTTGGATATAATACTTGGGCGCATTCAGATCAATCAACAGCGATTGGCGCAAGTGCAGGGGCTGAAGGTGAAAATGCAACGGCTATTGGACATAAAAGTACCGCAATTGGCGATAATACATTGTCATTAGGTAGTGGTGCAACGTCTATTGGTAACGGGGCGATTTCCATTGGTTCAGGAGCAGTTAGCCAGAAAAAAAATGCCATTAGTATCGGTGAAAATATTACAAATAATGCAGAAAATAGTGTTGTTTTAGGCGGTAATAGTCAACTTACTGATGATGCAAGTCACTCGGTTATTATAGGAAGTCACTCATTCGGAACAGCAAGTAATGCTATTATATTGGGGGATAAAAGCACTAATAATCGCAATAATTCATTATCAATAGGGAGTAATGATAATCAACGGCAGATAGTTAATGTTGCCGCAGGTACAGAAAATACTGATGCGGTTAATGTTGCTCAATTAAAAAAAGAAAGTCAAAGTGTTCTAAAAGAAGCTGATAATCATATTAGTGATAATAATGAAAAAATATATAATGAAATACAAAAGGAAAAAGAATTCATTATTAATGATACAAAAAATCAAATAAATGAAAATAATAACACTATAAAATCCTATATAGATAATACAAATTCTTTAACGTTAAAAAAAAGTGAAGAAAAAGCCAATGAATTAGCAAATAATGCAGAAAAAAAAGCAAATCAATATACAGATAATCAATTATCTAAATCTGAAAATAATATTAAAGATTATACAAATAGTAAAATAATTGAAATTGAAAATAAGGGGAAATCATATACGGACTTTAAAGTAAATGAACATAATGATAAAGTGGTGGCGCACATTGATAACACAAAAAATGAAATTTTAATTTCAACAGATGATAAAGTAAATAAATCAGAAACAAATGCTAATCATTATACGGATAGTGAAATAGCTAAAATTGCTTCAGGTATTGATAATATCATCATACAGAACAATAAAAAGATCACACGAGAGCGTGAAAAATATATCACTCAGAAAGAAAGTGAGTATATTAATACTACAAATACAATAATTAATGAAAGAGATGAATCTTTGAGAGATTATATTGAACAATCAAGAAAAGATTCAATTTTAGTTGCAAATCAGTATACCAATGAGAAGATTAAGAATATTTTTATTGATAACAAAGCCGCGCTTAAAAATATGGATAATAAGATAGATAAAGCTGACAAAAGAGCAAGTGCGGGTGTTGCTTCTGTTGCAGCGATGGCAAATATTCCTTATGTCACTGATCGCACCTTTAGTTTAGGTGTTGGTGTTGGGAATTATCGTAACGCCAATGCACTGGCAACGGGAGCACAATATCAAATTATCGACAATGCCGTTATTCGTGTATCAGCATCATGGAATACGGAAGATAGAGCTGTAGTTGGTGGAGGGATCTCTTATGGTTGGTAATATCAACTTTATGTTCTATTAACTAGGATAGAGCAACAAATAAGGTTGTTATCTTCTATTATAAATTGGCTTTTATTTGTATTTGCTAAATAATAAAGATAACAACCTTTGTTTGATAAGATGAGTAAATAATGATCTATCTGCATTCTGGTGGCGGTGACTCCGCTAAACAACAAAGAGTTAATCAAGCCGCAACAGATAAAGCGCAACAAATTGCCCAAGATCAGCAATCTTTACTCTATACCATCTCCTCAGAGAGTGATTTTCCGACGACGGTTGAAAATATCGGCGCTATTTTATTAATTGAGCCCAGTATTGAATTAGCTCTAGAGGTGTGTCGCCGTTATCAATCATCAACAGAGATAGTGATGGCTGAAAGTGCAATCACGGGGGCAAAGTTGACTGTATGCCAAATTGAATTTGAAGTGATAAAAATTTGTGTTATTTAACGGCTAAAGTTGTTGCAACGTCTTCCTGTTATCCACATTAACTGTGGATAACTCTTGCTTTACATGTGAGTAATCAATTTACCCATTGATTTTATTTGATATTTTCATGTGATTGAAAAGTATCCACAAAGATTTATCTGATCAAATAAAATCGGACGATATTAATTAACCCACAGCATAATAAAATCTGTCGTTTTTAATTTGAAGAATAAAACGACAGATTAGCGGTTATAAAAGCGATGGTTTATCGAATAAAGGGGTTGGCTTACCATGCTCATCAACGGCAACAAAATTGAATTGGCCGTGGATCACTTCTTCTCGTCCTTCGGCATACATATCTTCGAGAAAAATAGAAACATTTACCGTTAGACTGGTACGCCCGACACGTATTACCTCACCAACTAATTCAATAATGGTGCCAGAAGGAATAGGGTGATTAAAATTAATTTTCTCTGTAGAAACTGTCACTAAACGTTTACGGCAAAAGCGCGTAGCGGTAATAAAAGAGACTTCATCCATCCATGCTAATGCCGTTCCGCCAAAGAGTGTGGAGTGATGATTGGTGGTGGTTGGAAAAATAACTTTAGAGACGCGGGTGATTGAGTGTTTAATTTTATCTTGCAACTCTAGAGATAAATCCGTTGTGGACATAATAAAACCTTATCTTTCTATACAGTAGGGATGATCCTAAAGTATAAAATAGAGAAAAATGAAAGCAAAGGAGAGGAATAGATGATATTCCTCTTTAATTTTAAAAGGTTATTTCACCGGTTAAAAATAGTACAGCATCACCAGTAAGCAATAAGCGCTCTTGTTTGAGTTCACACTGTATATTGCCTCCCCTCGCGGAAACTTGTCTGGCATTTAATTTATCTTTGTTTAATTTTTTTGCCCAAATTGGTGCTAATACACAATGTGAAGTGCCAGTTACCGGATCTTCATTAACCCCTTTACGTGGTGCAAAAAAGCGTGAAATAAAATCAAAAGGCGCATGACCTTTCGCCGTCAATATTACACCGGGAAGTGGTAGTTGTGTTATAGCATTAAAGTCAGGTTGATAATCAATAACCTTGTTAGGATCAGCCACAAAGCAGGTATATCTGTCGTGAGATTGCCAAACTTCTTCAATATCTATGTTTAGTGCCGCTTCTAATGACGGTTTTATGGTTGGATTTAATGATGCAGGTACTTGAGGAAAATCGAGAGTAAAACTTGAGGAGTGACAAGATACCGTGAGTTCTCCAGACAGAGAATGGAATTTAAAGCTTGTCGCAGGTGCTTTGTTAATCGTTTTTAATACAAAAGCCGTAGCTAAAGTCGCATGACCACATAGGGGAACTTCTACTTTAGGCGTAAACCAGCGAATATGATTGGCAACTAAAAAAGCCGTTTCAGGTAAACCAATCTCATTAGCTAATTTAAGTAGTGTGTCATCGGGTAGCCATTTATCTAACAAAATAACCGCAGCCGGATTTCCGGAAAAAGGTGTTGAAGTAAAAGCGTTAACATAATAAATGGGAAGCGTGTTCATAAAGTACCTTAATCGGAAAGAGGAAGAAGAAACAATTTAGCAGAGCAAAACAGTGATAAAAAGTGGCTGGAAGTAAAAATAAGAAGTAGGGGATTTAGAATAATATAATTAATGAATTATTAAAAATGGAGTATTTGTCAATAAGATCAAGAAAATATTTGAAGAATAAATATTTTTATAACAAAAATAGCTTAATTTATTTTTTAACTATAAATGATTGATGAAGTGCACAGAGCATTTATACCTGAAAAACAATCAATCTATATCAGGATTATTTATAAAATTAATAGGCTCTATAAAAAAAGAGTAAAACTTCAACAATTGTAAAATGACAATAAATTACTTGAAGTGATTCAAATTTTTTAATCTCTAGCTAGTTTTAGTAAAATTTTGTGGTATTGTTAACAATAGTTTGACTATATTATTTATAAATTAAATGTTTTTACTTAGTATTGATATTGGTCGTATAATGATTTAATTTTATTAAACTAATATTGACTAACTTAAAAACTTGTAACATTAGGTATTATAAAGGATAAAGTATGGCAAATATCATCTATCTGTCAATAACAGGCAACAAACAAGGATTGATTTCACGGGGAGCTTCAACGATTGATTCTATTGGTAATAAATACCAGATTGGTCATGAAGATGAAATACTAATATTTGAATTTTCCTCTAATATTTCTATTAGCCAAAATGTTAGTTTTCAACCAATAGATATTCGTAAGCCAATTGATAAATCATCCCCATTGCTTGCTCAGGCATTGACAAATAATGAAATATTAACTTGTAATTTTTCATTTTATCGTACCTCTATGTCTGGTGGAGTTGAATTATATTATAAAATAAAACTTACAGAAGCTTCTATTACTAACTTAAACTGTTTCTATCCTAATTCTGTGACACATAATGATTCTCAGCCAGAAGAAAGTCTTTCAATACGATTTAAATCAGTGGTGTGGGAACACGTAACGGCAGGAACAAGTTCTTATAGCATTTGGGATGAAAGGGGGTTCTGATGCCAACAGCTAGAGTATTATCAACTATACCAGCTTACAATCGTGAATTTGATGATTATTGTCGTAAATTGAAAACTCTTTCTGAGCGTGCGACAGTTTATCTTTTGCATGATCCCGAAATAAAAACAATTTATAGGGAGAATATTAGTAGGACGATAGCATATTTACGTGAAGAATTTTATCGAAAAATGAATAGTGGTGAAGATTATTTTACTTATAGAAATAGCCGCCAAAATATATTTAATGGTCTTATTTATTTATATCAAAATGAAGAGACGGATTATCAGAAGGGGAGAAGAAAAGACTGGTCTATTTATGAAAGTACAAAAAAATTTGAAGAGCAGGGATGGATTTTCTATACAAGAGAAGGGTTTCAAGTCCTTGGTGGTGGTGTTCAAATAGCGGGTGGATATTTGACATTTAAAACAGGAAAAATAGTGAGATCAAATAAATTAAAAGGAATAGGTACTTTGGCTATTGCAACAGGATTTAGTGATATCGCTGAACATAGTGCTATCATCCAATATGAGATAACTAAAGGTGAGTCTGGAGGGTATAATAATAATTATATACAAAATATTATGGCTGATATTTCTGAATATGCGGGATATAGTAGGAATAGCGGGGCGTTGACTTACAAGACAGTAGATTTTGGTGTTAGTTTGTTTCTTTCATTTGGTGCATTAGTTAAATTAAAAGATCCTAAAAGGTTACTAAATACTCCTTTTATTCCTATAAAAAATAGAAATAAAGCTATGTATCCTAGCTTAATTGATCGTTGGTTGAATGAAAAGGGGGGGCTTTTTTTATGGCATGCAATGCGTGCTGATTTTACATTTAAAGTAAAACAAATGTCACATCCTTATTTCTTATATACTTCTGCTATGGCAGCAAATAAGTTTAGGTTATTACTTTCGGAATATACTGATAACTAAATTTTTTATTTTTATTTTTATATATATAATTGTCAATTTTGTTGCTAGTTTTATATTTCGGAATGAATGCCATGAGCCAAATAAATATACAAATAGAACGATTAATAAGCTAATTGATATTTTACTTTGTAGTGTAAGAGTTATACTTTTACTAAAAATAAAGAAAAGAGAGAAAACTATTGTAAAAAAAGTGGTTTGTAAATTACACTTTATATTAAATTTTATATTCCTACATAAAACACTTTTTTCTATATTTCTCAATATGTTTTTTTCTTTTTTGTTTAGCATATGGCTTATCCTATACCCTTGAGTAGTTTTCAAGGTTAACATTTTAATTTATTTAATTAAAAGACTCAATTTTAAGCAGAACGAAAATTTTCTATTGAAGCATTATCTCGTAAATTTCGCTTCTATGATATCATTTTTTATTGTCACTTTCAGAACATAGTCTGTGAGACCTATTTTCTTTATTTCTAATATCTGTGGTGTATCTCTATATAGAACTTTGCATTTATATTTTAATTTTATAAAAAAACTCCCCAAATTAGAGTAGAAGTGTCTAATTTGAGGAGCGTAGTTGAGTTATAGGGTGAAAAATGTTACCTAAAACTCATTATGCTTGCGCATTCTCTTTATCATCTGCACTTTGTAACAGTTTACGCACAGGAATAATTAATGCTGCAAGAACAACGGCACAAATAACCAATGCTATAGAGACGTGAGAGAAGAAATCAGGCATAACATCAAGTTTATCAGGACGAATATTTCCACCCATTAAACCTGCGGCTAAGTTACCTAATGCACTCGCACAGAACCATAAACCCATAACCTGTCCACGCATTCTTGCTGGCGCTAAAATAGTCATCGTCGCAAGTCCTATAGGGCTTAAACATAATTCACCTAGGGTCAGCAATAAAATACTGGAAATTAACCATAATGGTGAAACACCACTGCCTGTTGCAAGCACGCTTTCAGAGGCGTACATCATGACGGTAAAGCCACCTGCAGCGAATAAAATACCAATCACAAATTTGCTCATGCTACTTAAATTCATATTGTTGCGTGCTAGCATTGGCCATAACCAGCTAAATACAGGGGCAAGAATAATAATAAATAGCGCATTGACGGACTGGAACCAAACCGCAGGGATCTCAAAGCCCATAAAATTTAGATCAGTATAGTCGTTAGCAAATAAGTTAAATGAGGTTGGTTTTTGTTCGAATGCAGACCAGAACAGGGCCGCTGAAACTAATAATAGGAAGCAAACAAACAGGCGAGAACGGTCACTACTACTTAATCCTGCAAATAGGAATAAATAGATAAAGTAGGCGATAACACTGCCGGAGATCACATAAACCATAAAATTGGCAACAATAACCGGATTAAATGGAATAGTGCCTGAAATAATTAAACCAACAATGGCAATTAATATCACAGCAAGTGCTAATACCCATTGTCCGACATTACGACGCACAACAGTAGGGCGATCCCAACTTGAATCTAAGCCAACTTCTTTATCAAAGCGACGCATTGTCGGTACGGCATAAAAGCGGAAGATCAGTAGTGCAACTAGCATACCAATACCACCAATACCAAAGCCCCAATGCCAGCCATAATCACGGACTAAGAAACCGGTGATCAGTGGTGCGATAAACGAGCCCATATTGATCCCCATATAAAACAAGGAGAAACCACCATCGCGGCGTGTATCATCTTTTTTATACAGGGTTCCCACCATAACAGTGACACAGGTTTTAAATAGGCCTGTACCTAATACGATAAGCAATAAGCCGATAAAAAATAGGTTCTGAGACCAAAACGCTGAAAGTGCGATAGAAAGGTGCCCTAATGCAATAAAGATAGAGCCATACCAAACCGCAAGACGTTGTCCCAACCAATTATCAGCCAGCCAACCTCCTGGCAATGATGTTAAATAAACACCACCAGCAAAAATTCCCACAATAGCAGATGCCTGCTCTCGAGGAATATCCATACCACCTTCATAAACGGTTGCAGCCATAAATAGGATTAATAATGGGCGAATACCGTAGAAAGAAAATCTCTCCCACATTTCTGTGAAGAACAGAGAGCTTAAAGGGTATGGATGGCCAAAAAAGGTTCGGCTTGATTTTGAGTGAGTAGATTGCATCTTAAATTCCCAAAAAAAACCTTTGCAGGTCGTTTGCAAGTAAAAAGAACAAAATATCAGTAGGAGGCAATACAGAATTATTTCATTCTGTTATCAATTGCCACTACATTTAATTAATATATTTTTAACACACTTTTAGTGAACTTCAGTGACTAAAAGCATATTTAATACTTTATAAACCATTTTTTAGTGCAAAAGTCGATAAAAATCTCATTTTGCAATAGTTAACCTTGCAATTTTTTGAAAAAAAAGGACAAGAAAAAGTAAAGAGGTGTAAACATGGTGTGTAAATATTTTTCTTATTAAACAATAAATTATGAAAAATAAAATAAAAAAATTAACAATTAGACCTTTAAGAGAGAAAGTGTAATTTTTTATTGAAAAAAAACTATTAACTAAATCTATTGGTGGATTTTTTGACTATTTTCTTTGCGGGGTACGAAAGCTTATCCATGAGTAAATAAGATTAAAAAATACCACCGCAGCGGTGAAATAAAAAACAGCTCTAAATCCATAATTGGCCGCAACAAACGCGCCCATTAACGGTCCAGTAACATTTCCTACATCTCGTAAGGCTTGATTATAGCTGAAAATTCGACCAGCAATTGCAGGCGTAATATTGTATAAAATAAGCGTTTGTACCGCAGGTAACATGGCAGCGTTTACCGCACCCAATAAAAAACGTAATGCGCCTAGTTCCCAATAATTACTGACGAGTGCCATCGGAATAAGCATAAAAATAGATAAACCCAATGTGAAAATAAGCACCTTATCAGGGCCTATGCGATCACCTAATTTGCCAAAACGAGGGGCACTAATTAAAGCGGCAATACCGGGAACAGATGCAATCACACCACTAATAAAGGCAAGATTACTGATAGAGCCGGCTAGATCACGGATATAAAGTGTTAAAATAGGCGTAACAGAGCCTGTTGCCACTTGGATAATCATGGTGGTGAAAAACAGGCAAATGACTAATCTTTTATTTTTGAGTGATGAAAAAACTTGCTGGGTGGATAATGCATCTTTTTTAGAAACAGGGGTAAAATTTTCGCTAACAAAAAATAGGGTCACTATAAAACAGATAAATAAAACCGCGGCTGTAATAAAGAAAACCGGACGTAAACCGTAGAGATCGGCAAGTATTCCACCAATTAATGGCCCAATTAATGCGCCACTTACTGCACCCGTAGAAAGAGTTCCTAATGCCCAACCACTTTTTTTAACGGGCACTTGTGTGGCGATAAGAGCATTAGCATTAGGCACAAAACCCCCTAATACCCCTAATAAAGCGCGTAAAATTAATAGTTGCCAAATATTTTGAGCAAAACCAATGAGTACCATGACGATCGCCATACCTAAGGCAGAACGTAATAGCATTAATTTGCGTCCTTTTCTATCTGACAATTTTCCCCAAAAAGGTGCCGCTATGGCAGAAAAGAGAAAAGTAATACTAAAAGCGACACCAGTCCATAGGTTTAAGGACTCATGATCTTTAATGCCAAGCTCTTCTACATACAATGGTAGAAAAGGCATAATCAAGCTAAAGCCGGCACCCGTTAAAAAACAACCAAACCAGACAATGTAGAGATTTCGTTTCCAAGAATTGTTGCGGGGCTTTAGGTTCATGTCACTCCTTTATCTAAGAATGTAAACGAAGCACATAAAGTGAGAATAATGGTGTTTGCGTTGTTTTTTTTATCTCAATGTTGGTTATCTATTCTTAAATAAGAATATCGCCATAATACAAAATAACAACGATAGGTAGTGCTTTATAATGTGTTTATTTGCAGGAAATAATAGTAGTGAGTATGGCTAATTTTATTATTTTAGTCTTGTATTTTAATCTTGGTTAAGAGAGTCAATCTGTTTGTCAGTGACTGTTTTTTTATTAAAACAGTCACTGATGGGGACTAGTGTACTTTCTTTATCTCATTATATAAAGAAGCTTCTCCAGGTGGGCGGGTTTTAAAACGACGGTGTAACCACATATATTGATCAGGAGCACGTAAAATTTCTTGTTCGACCACTTTATTCATTGCGATAGCGGTGTTTTCTTCACTATCGATGGGAAAATCAGCTACGGCAGGTGAAATAATTAGTTCATAACCTTTTGCTTCAGGTAAGCGCTTTGGTGTAAACGGGATCAGAGCCGGATGACTGGTTTTGACTAGAATATAGGTTCCTGTTGTTGTCGCTGCTTTATCTACGGCAAAAAGTGGGGCAAAGACACTCTTTCGTGGGCCGTAATCGTGGTCAGGGGCATACCAGAGGATCTCTCCTGCTTTTAAATTGCGGATCATACCTTTGACATCTTTTCTATCTAACATAAATTTGTTAGAACGCAAACGACCCCAAGTTTGTAACCAGTCCATAACTGGATTGTCATTAGGGCGATACACACCAATACCGGGGTTTAGCATGCCAAATATACGTGCACCTAACTCTAGAGTTAAAAAGTGTATACCAACGACAATAATACCTTGGCCAGTTTCTTGTACTTTTTGAATATTTTCTCTACCACTGATTTTAAACCAACGTTTCACACGCCAATCAGGCCAAAACCAAGCCATTCCTGTTTCAAATAGCCCCATACCTACGGATTCGAAGTTTTTATTCACTAACGCTTCACGTTCATTTTTAGGCATGTCAGGAAAACATAGCTCAAGATTACGTTCTGCTATTTGTACACGTTTTTTTAAAAAGACTTTAGATAAACGACCTAGCCGTGTACCCAACCAGTAGATAACGGGATAAGGGAGCAGAACGAGAAGATAGAGTAATCCTATCCCCAACCATGTCAGCCAATATTTGGGCTGTAAAAATGATGTTTTAAATGGAGGTGACTTTATCATAAGCCTATCTATTTACTATTTTTCCAATGAATATTCTATATTGTGACACTTTTTACCGCAGATCAGAAATTTTGTCATAAATTTGGCGCTACAATATCAATTCCTTGTAATGCGGTAACTAATTCTGCGATATTTTTAACGGCCATTTTATCCATCACTTTTGCTCGATGTACCTCAACTGTTCTGATAGAAACACAGGCAGTTTCAGCAATTTCTCGATTCATTAGGCCTTGAATAACATAATATGCAATATCTTTTTCTCTTGGTGTCAGTGAGGCATAACGGCGACGGATATCATCAGCCGTAAAGCGTGTTGCAGTTTCGGTAAAGGCGGATTTCAGTGCAGAGAGTAATGCATTGCTATCAATGGGTTTTTGTAAAAAATCAATGGCACCTTTTTTTATTTCTTCAACCGCCATCGGAATATCACCATGACCCGTTAAGAAAATCACTGCTAGCGTACTGTGTTTTTCAATTAAATATTGATGTACTTGTCTACCATCTGCTTTAGGCATTCTCATGTCTAACAGCACAACCCCTTGCTGATAAAGGTCAATATTATGGAGAAAATATTCGCTGTCATTCCAAACCTGCGCCGCATAACCTAAGCTTTCTAATAGAAATTGGCAAGCATCGGTGACGGCGAGATCGTCATCAACCAGATGAATTGTTGGCATTTTTCTTCCTCTAATTATTGTTATTGGGGAAAATAAGGGTGATTTTTAATCCAACATTATTTTGCTTATCTTTTTGATTTTCTATGTGAATATCAGCACCTTGTGAATTTAATAAGCGTTGGCAAATCACCAAACCTAAACCAAGACCTTCTGTTTTGGTGGTTTGAAAAGGGGAGAAAGGTTGTTCAAGCTGGCTATGGCTCATTCCTCCCGCATCATCTTTGATCACAATTAACAACCTATCTGGCGCTTTATGGGTGCTTATCTGTAGCACTTTAGTACCCGCCTGTAGGCTATTGGTGATCAAATTAGATAATATTTGCTCTAATAATGTTTCAGGTAAGTATAGGGTATCATGTTTATCAATCTTAGTGATCAGAGTCACTTGTGGATATTTTTCATCAATACGTAATAACCGCCAAATATGTTCAATACATTGGGCAATATTTTGTTCTGACAGTGGCACTGTATCACTATTTGCTGATTGCTTACCTACCCATAAACGTAGATTGCGAATAATATCTGCGCCACGTTGGGCTTGCTGGTCTATCTGTCGTAACGCGGGGAGTAATGGATGATTTTTGTTCTCTTTTTCTAGGCGGATCGCACTACCTTGGGCATAACTTTTGATCGCAGAAAGAGGTTGATTAAGCTCATGAGCAAAGCCTGACGCCATTTCACCTAAAATATTTAAACGCTGAGCTTGTTCTAATGCCTCTTTTTGCTCTCTTAAATGGATATGCGCTTGTTCTAATTGATGGCTACGTCTTCTGACCAAATAACTAATCCAGATTTGGTTGAAAACCAGTAAGATAATGGCACCCAATGATAATCCGATAATAAAACGGTGCTGGATAGCCCAAATTTTCGCATCTTGCCAAAGTTGTCGCTGCCTTGGGTGTTGGTTGACTTCTCGGAGTAAATTTTCCACTTGAGAATGAGAAGCGGGTGCCCCCCATTTCATGGCGTCGCTTTCATCATTGAGTAATGTTCGTGTCACTTTATCCACTAATGTGTCAGGAACAGTATCTAATGCAGCAAATGACCAATTAGGATAGAGCGGAGTACTAGTTAAACAAGAAGTATTGGTAGAATAATTTAATAATGGACGATAATCTTCTTTATTAATAAGACCTTCGTTATCCATATTTTCTAATAAGCAAACTGGGATGATCGCTGCATTAATATCGCCATCACGTAATAAGTAAAGTAACGCATCAGCCGGAAAACCACTAAAACGTAATGTAAAATCCTGCTCAGGATCAATCCCTTCTTCACGCAGTGCTTTGTAACCTAACAGATATCCACCAAAGGCATCTGGTGCAATGGCGCCAACACGCTTTCCGACTAATTCATGAATCGATGTAATTGCGCTGTCTTTGCGCACCAAAATAAGGCTACCAATCACATTTCTTGTTGTGTTATCAGGCTCATAACCCGAGCGTAAAGAGAGTAACCAACGTAGCGGATATGCACTATCAAGCTGGACAAATTGCGCTGGATTCGTCAATAGAAAATCTACTCTCTTGTCCGCCACTGCTTGCTTCATTTCTGACAAGTTAAGTGGTAACAGCAGAAAGCTATCTGTGGGTATTTGTTGATCTAAGGTATCGATAAGCGGTTGCCAATGTCTTTGGGTTGAGGCGTCGCCTCGCAACGCTAACACACCAATAGTCCACTCTTTGGCAACCGCAGAAGAAGAGAGCAGAAAAAAGAGCAGTAATAAGCTCAAACTAGCGATTTTTTTTATCCCAATTGTCTGTTTTATCGTCATAACTATCTAATGTTAAATATTGTTTTGGATCAAGTTCGCACCGAGTATGTGGTAAACCACAATAGGTGGAGGACTCAGTAATTTTTACAATGCCATAAATACTTATTTTCTATTCCCTTCGCTCAATGTGGCAGGTATTTACTGAGTGATACTGGAGACAAATATGGATCTTGGTAAACGAAAATTCTTACAACAATTAGGGGTCCTTACCGCAGGTGCTTCACTGGTTCCTCTCTCTCAAGCAGGCATTAAACTATCCCCAGAGCGCCGTGAAGGCTCAGAGGATAAACGTTATGGCATGCTGATCGATCTGCGTCGTTGTGTTGGGTGTCAATCTTGTACAGTGAGCTGTACGATTGAAAACCAAACGCCACAAGGACAATTTAGGACGACAGTAAACCAATATCAAGTTGCTATCAAGGGGCAAGAGGGAATAACGAACGTCTTACTCCCTAGATTATGTAACCATTGTGACGAGCCTCCGTGTGTACCTGTTTGTCCTGTTCAAGCAACATTTCAACGCAAAGACGGGATCGTCGTGATTGATAATGAACGTTGTGTAGGCTGTGCTTATTGTGTGCAAGCATGTCCTTATGATGCCCGTTTTATCAACCATTCCACTCAGACAGCCGATAAATGTACTTTTTGTGCTCATCGCCTAGAAGTTGGGTTATTACCTGCCTGTGTTGAATCTTGTGTGGGGGGCGCTCGTATTATCGGTGATATGAAAGATCCACACAGCACAATAAGTAAAATGATCCGCGAGCATGAACATGAATTAAAAGTACTTAAACCAGAAAGTGGCACCTTGCCACAAGTTTTTTATCTTGGTTTAGATGATGCATTTGTGCAGCCATTAGTTGGACAAGGGCAACCCGCATTATGGCAGGAGGTTCACTCATGATTTCATCCGTTTCGCAAATTCAAGAAGTGATAGCGATCCCCCAAGAATACTTTTGGTTACCTTGGGCAGTTCAATATTTCTTTTTTATCGGCATTGCGTGTTGCGCAACACTTTATGCATGCTGGCAATGTTGGAAAGGGCGTACAGGTAATCCTCGTTTAGAAGCTGTTGCGGTTTTTATTGCCGTTACGGCGGGGATCACCGCCCCTTTAGCATTAACCGCTGATCTCCATCAAACCGCACGTGTTTGGCATTTTTATGCTTATCCAACGCCTTGGTCGTGGATGGCATGGGGATCACTATTACTGCCACTCTTCTCTGCATTTAGTATTTTGTACTTTATTGCCATGGTCGTGCGTTTAGTGTGGAAACGTGAATATAAGTTAACGCGTTGGGTTGCTTTAGCCTGCGCCTTAACCTCGATAGGTTTATTGCTCTATACCGGCCGTGAAGCTTCTATTTTAAAAGCAAGACCGGTGCTTTATACCTACTGGCTGCCGATATTACTGTTTTTTAGTGCCATGCAAGTATTGCCTACGCTATTAGCATTAGGTACGCGACGAGAGCCTGTGTATCAGCGTGAACTGGCTATGTGGTTTATCGGATCTTTAATGTTACTTGCTGTATGTACAGGTTTTTGGATTGCGGGGGATACTATTTCAGGACAAGCTATTAGGCAACAATTGGCAATGGGAAGTTTAGGCTGGTGGAGTGCGATAGGGGTTATTGCCTTATGGATAGTGTCTGTTGCTATGGGCGGTTTAATGGCAAAACAGGCACGCTCAGTGGCATTTATTACCGTAATGGCTTTTATTTCAATGGGATTGGCGTGGGTATTACGTTGGCTAATGTTAATGGGAAGCCAATATATTCCCAAATATAACATTATTACCAATCCTTATCAGTTCCCGCTGGGTAATGATGGATTATTAGCGATTGTTGGAACATTTGGGCTTTGGATAGCGTTAACCATTATATTCAGAGAAAGTATTCGTTGGGTTGTCAGGAGAGTACAGCATGGCTAAGTTTACAAGACGTCAATGGCTTAAAGGTGGATTGGTTATCGGTGGTATTGCCGCATTTGCTGCCAGTTATCGCGATGTTGCTAAGCGTGCTGTCGACGGTCTCGTTGATGGGACATCTGGTAAGGTTACTTTGGATAGGATCAACGGTAACTCTTTATTACCAGAAGGTAAAATCACGGCGAAAGCGAATTGGCAACCTAATACCAATCAAGCTGTTTGTATGACTCAGTGCTTTGGCTGCTGGACTCAGTGCGGTGTGCGTGCGAGAGTCGATCGTAACAATAATCAAGTATTACGTATTGCAGGAAATCCTTATCACCCATTATCTCAGGATATCCATTTTGGTTATAACATGCCAATAAAAGAAGCCTTTGAAAAAATGGGGGGCGAAAGTGGTTTAGCTAACCGCTCTACGGCTTGTGCTCGTGGTGCGACGATGATGGAAAGCCTCGATAGTCCTACTCGTATTCTTGAACCCATGAAACGAGTGGGTAAACGAGGTGAGGGGAAATGGCAACGAATTAGCTTTGAGCAACTGATCAAAGAAGTGGTTGAGGGGGGCGATTTATTTGGTGAAGGGCATGTTGATGGCTTACGTGCTATCCGCGATTTAGCAACACCCATTGATCCTAAACAGCCAGCCCTAGGACCTAAAGCAAATCAGTTATTAGTTACTAATGCTGGGGATGATGGCCGAGATAGTTTTATTCGTCGTTTTGCACAAAATGCCTTTGGTAGTAAAAATTTTGGGGCTCATGGCTCTTATTGTGGATTAGCGTATCGTGCCGGCTCCGGTGCATTAATGAATGATCTGGATAAAAACGCTCATGTGAAGCCTGATTGGGATCATGTTGAATTTGCACTATTTTTAGGTACTTCACCTGCGCAATCAGGTAATCCATTTAAACGCCAAGGTCGCCAATTAGCGAATGCGCGTATTCGTGGTTCGTTTAACTATGTAGTTGTGGCACCTGCTTTGCCATTAACCACCACGTTAGCGAATGATCATGGTCATTGGGTACCCGTACAACCGGGAACAGATGCTGCTTTAGTGATGGGTATGATCCGCTGGATCATTGAAAACAAACGCTATAATGCTGAGTATTTATCGGTGCCCAGTGAAGTGTCGATGAATAATGTTGGAGAGCGAAGCTGGACTAATGCGACACATTTAGTCATTAGTGATGAAAATCATCCACTGTCAGGGCAGATGTTAACCGCCGCGCATCTTGAGGATATTGCCGATGGCGAAGCGCAAAATATGGTTATAGCCCTTAATGGACAGCTTACAGCAGCGACGCAAGTAGACAAAGCACAGCTTTTTGTTACTCAAAAAGTGACATTAAAAACAGGTATTGAGGTTACAGTAAAATCAAGTTTCCAATTATTAACTGAGGCAGCAAACCGCATGTCATTGGCGGAGTATAGTGAACGTTGTAAAGTACCTGAAAGCACTATTATTGCCTTAGCGCGTGAATTTACTGACTACGGACGAAAAGCTGCGGTTATCTCACATGGTGGCATGATGGGGGGAAATGGTTTCTATACGGCGTGGAGTGTCATCATGCTAAACGCTTTAATTGGAAATCTAAACCTGAAAGGGGGGGTATCTGTCGGTGGAGGTAAATTTAATGGTGCGATAGATGGCCCTCGTTACAACATGGATAGTTTTAAAGGTAAAATTAAGCCTAAAGGAATGGTGCTATCGCGCAGTAAAGCGGCTTATGAACAATCTGATGAATACCGTGAACGGATCGCAAAAGGGGAGTCTCCTTATCCTGCTAAAGCACCGTGGTATCCGTTTGCCGCAGGGCAATTAACAGAGCAACTGGGATCGGCATTAGCGGGTTATCCTTATTCATTAAAAGCATGGATAACCAATATGACGAACCCGCTATACGGTATTGCAGGTATTCGCCAAGTTATGGAAGCGCGTCTTAAAGATCCACAGCATCTACCATTGATTATTGGTATCGATGCTTTTATGAATGAGACCACTGCACTGGCGGACTATATTGTGCCTGATACGCATAACTTTGAAAGTTGGGGATTTAGTGCGCCGTGGTCTGGTGTACAAGTCAAAGCCAGTACGGCACGTTGGCCGATTGTAGAGCCTCGTGTGGCGAAAACAGCCGATGGTCAACCTATATCAATGGAAACTTTCTGTATTGCGGTTGCTAAAGCATTAGACTTACCCGGCTTTGGTGAAAATGCGCTAGAAGATAAAGATGGGCATTTCCACGCAATTAATAGTGCTGAAGATTATTATCTGCGTGTAGCGGCTAATATTGCCTTTATGGGCGAGCAGCCTGTAGCACCTGCCAGCCATGAAGATATTTTATTAAGTGGTGTCGATCGTATTCTTCCTGCTATTACTGCCACTTTAAAAGAAGAAGAAGTTCTAAGGGTGGCGAATATTTATACTCGTGGTGGTCGTTTTGCCCCTTATGATAAAGCATGGAATGGTGATGCGACAGGCCCGCAATGGAAGAAACCATTACAGATCTGGAATGAAAATGTAGCGAAGAATCATCATGCTATTACCGGTGAGCGATATAGTGGTTGCCCAACTTATTATCCACCGCGTTTATCTGACGGTAGCGATATACATCAACATTTTCCACAAGAGCAATGGCCATTAAAACTGATGTCCTTTAAATCTCATGTGGTAAGTAGCTCAACGGGCATGATCCAACGTTTAAGAATGGTAAAACCAAGCAATTTAGTCGCGATTAATCCGCTAGATGGTGAAAAATGGGGGATCAAGCATGGTGATAAAGTGCGCATAGTGACCCCTGGTGGAGAGGTTGAGGCTGAAATTAGTTTATTAGAGGGGGTTATGCCTGGAGTGTTAGCGATTGAACATGGTTATGGACATAAAGAGCTAGGCTCACGTCAACACTATTTAGATGGGCAACCATTAGCTATGGATAAAGCAATAGGTAGTGGTATTAACTTAAACGACTTAGGCTTTGCTGATCCAACACGAGAAATAACGAATACTTGGTTAGATTGGGTTTCTGGTGCCTCTGTACGTCAAGGATTACCGGCAAAGATTGAGCGTATCGCCTAATAGTATGTAGCAATAGTGTCTTTTTGTTGTTGATGACTCTATTGGTGCTCACTTCACTCTAGGAGTGCTGTAAGAGTGAAGTGAGTCATGCTATGACATATTGTGCTTATTAATATGTTTAGTGTCATATTGAATATGAAGAAGATTTTTTATGTTATAAAACGTTGCTCTTAGGTGATTAAATATTTTTAATTTTTGATATGTTCACCCATATTTATAATCCTATTATAGAGTTCAATGTTAAGTAATAGGAGTTTGTTATTTCCTCAATTAATTAAACTATTAGCTTCATAATTTCATTCCATAAAATATATCAATCATTAAACGATAAGTTTGTGTTTATTTCTCATAGATATATTTTAATATATTATATATAAAGAAAAGTTCAATTCTATTTTTTACATTTATTTTTTCAGTAATATGTCTTTTATGCGAATAAACGGTGCTATTGCTAATTTTTAATTTTTTGGCAATTTGATAGTTAGGCAATTCTCCCATCCAGTAATTTATGATTTTTTGTTCTTGTATGCTAAATATTGAGCAAAGAGAATGTTTATAAGTGGGGAAAAAAACTTGGCAACGAGAAGTTAATGTTGATGTTCTCTCTAATACCCAAGGTAGTACCCGTTTAGCAAGGATAAAACAGTTATTTGTCAAGGCGATAGGTCTATCTTTGTCCGGATAGTTGGCATCAATATAGAGGTATAAACGACACTCTTGAGTCAGTGAAAAGAAATATTGTAAGTGCTGACAATGTGCCACTTCACGACAATATTTAGTGAGATCAATAAAAATAATATCAGGCATAGAGTTATTAATATAATGATTAGCTTCTTCAATAGAAGACATATCAATAATTTCATGCCTTACATTTTTTTTTAAGAAGAAATGCCGAATACCATTACGAGTAAAGTAACACTCATCAATAATTAATATTTTCACTAATAACTTCCTTGTGATATCTATTTTCAAGTTATTAAAATAAAGATAACATAGTTTTATGTCAATTCGGGTTATATATCATTTTGTGAAAGATATATCGAATAAAAAGAAAATTATAATAACTTAATTAAATATAAATTAATTTATAATAATAACTAATTAAAAAAAACAGTATGAAAAATTAAAATGTTAGGGATAGATAATAGAGATAAACGAAATAAAAATGAAAGGTGATTATAACAATAAAAACGAGACAGGAGTACGAAAGTACTCCTGCTTGGTGTCTTAATGCTTTTCTCGAACTTATCTTTTTATCAATGCTTGGTGTTGTCTGATACAAAATCTTCAGATGATTCAATTTTATCAATACCTGCTTGAAGAATATAAATCAACTGTTTTGCTACATCAGTAGTAAGCCAAAGTGTTTTATCAACCACTGCATTGTCTGGATGGTGTTCGTTTTCAGGAAGATAATGTAAACGTAGCATCATCGCATCATAGATATCTACAGTGCTAATATCCCAGCCTACAACAGGATGTGTTTGAATAACTTCATTTTTTCTACTCATAATACCTCCTAATCATACAACCGGTTTTGACTAAGAGAGAAGCCCCCACTAAGTGGTTACTTTCCAGTATACGAAATTTGGCGCAATAAAAAAGCTAAATTTTGATGAAAAATGGAAAAGTACAACGAGGAATAGCAAAAAATATGCACCATAACTATCCCAGATAAGGGGTTATATGGTGCATAAAGAGAGGATATCAAGTCACTAATTGATTAATTGACACTAATATCCCAATGAATATCTTCATTTGCTAAGAAGGGGATTAATGCTTCATCACCACTCATAATTTCTGCAGGTGCAGTAACGGATTTTTCCGTTAAGGTAATAGTGCCTTCATTAACCGGTAAACCATAAAAACGTGGGCCATTGAGTGAACAGAAGGCTTCAAAGTGAGAAAGGGCATTGAGCTCTTTAAATACGCTAGCATAAGCTGCTAAAGCGGTGGGGGCGTTAAACACGCCAGCGCATCCACAAGATGATTCTTTGCGATGTTGTAAATGAGGCGCGGAGTCAGTACCTAAGAAGAAACGCGAATGGCCTGATGCAACGGCTTGCCTTAATGCCTCTTGGTGTACATTACGCTTAAGGATAGGTAAACAGTACAAATGCGGTTTCACACCACCGACAAGCATATGATTACGGTTAAACATTAAGTGTTGTGGTGTAATAGTTGCACCAAGAAATTCATTTCCCTCTAAGACATACTGTGCCGCTTCTTTGGTGGTGATATGTTCAAAAACAATTTTTAAGGCAGGAAATTGTTTGCGAACGGGAGCCATCACGTTATCAATAAAACGAGCTTCTCTATCAAAAATATCGATATCTGATGCAGTAACTTCCCCATGAATAAGCAATGGCATACCTATTTTTTCCATCACACTAAGAATAGGATAGATTTTATTGATATCGGAAACACCATGGCTAGAATTTGTCGTCGCATTGGCGGGATAAAGTTTACAAGCAGTAAATACGCCTTGTAGAAAACCTTGTTCAACTTCTGATGGCAGAGTGCTATCCGTTAAATAGCAGGTCATTAATGGTTCGAATTTATCGCCACTAGGAATAGCTGCTTTTATGCGATCACGATAACGACGGGCGGCTTCAATGGTGGTGATCGGGGGAACAAGATTTGGCATTACGATAGCTCTGCCAAAATAACGACTGGTATAAGGAACAACGGTTTTTAGCATGTCATCATCACGAAAGTGAACATGCCAATCATCAGGACGGCGAATAGTGAGGGTGATAGGTTGTGCAGTGGTCATATACCGGCTCCGTGTGTCTTAGGAAAATCGAAAGATCAACGATTGGATTGGACTGGATAGTCAAGCCGGAAATGAATAGTAATACGAAAACGATTAAATAGCTACCTTTTTAATGGTATTTTTTATTGTGTGTGAGGGAAAACAGAGAATAAAATCAAATAGTTACGAGGGTAATACTAATAGAAATGGCTCCTCCAACTGGACTCGAACCAGTGACATACGGATTAACAGTCCGCCGTTCTACCGACTGAACTATGGAGGAACATCATTAAGTGGCGTGTATCATATAGTGGTAAAATTGAGATGTCAAAGGTCAATCGTAGATATTTGTTTAAATGGATAGATAAACAGCAAGTTGCATCAATTATCAGCGAATAATGAACAAGATAATGAAAAAGATGCTGGAATTTATAGGGTGAAACAGAGAAAAATTTATTTTTCAGCATGCTAAGTGTGGGATGCTATTGGCTAAAAAGCAAAAAGCCCGCATAAAGCGGGCTTTTCTAAATTTGGCTCCTCCAACTGGACTCGAACCAGTGACATACGGATTAACAGTCCGCCGTTCTACCGACTGAACTATGGAGGAATTGTGTTCCCTTGAGAACGAGGTGAATAATAGCGAGAGAGAGGGCAGTTGTAAAGTAAAAAAAATAAAATAATAGCTTAAGTGGTTAAAAAATAACTGATTTATGTGTTTTATCTAAAATTATACCTATTTGGGCACAGTATATATACTGTGTTGATATTCTTACCGCCCTAAAAAGCCACATTCTGCCATATCATAAGTAAGAAAAGAGTCACTAAAAGATCATTTTGCAGCAGTGTCTTAAAATTAGACAATGAATAAAAGTGATAAATAAGAAAAGAAATAATGGGCATTAAAAAAGCAAAAAGCCCGCATAAAGCGGGCTTTTCTAAATTTGGCTCCTCCAACTGGACTCGAACCAGTGACATACGGATTAACAGTCCGCCGTTCTACCGACTGAACTATGGAGGAAGCGTGTTCTCGTGAGAACGAGGCGAATAATAGCTATCCTCTTTTCCCTTGTAAAGCAAAAAAACAAAAAAAATGTTTGTTTGCTCAAGAGTGCACCGTTTTGTTGTTTTTTTGATAAAAAAGTATAAAAAATAAATAGTTATATATAGATATCGCTGATGAGCATGAAAGGCTAGTAGGGACTAGTTTATTTAGAAAAGCAAAAAGCCCGCATAAAGCGGGCTCTTCTAAATTTGGCTCCTCCAACTGGACTCGAACCAGTGACATACGGATTAACAGTCCGCCGTTCTACCGACTGAACTATGGAGGAATTGTGTTCTCTTGAGAACGAGGCGCATAATAGCGATGATATATCAGGGTGTCAACGTTAAAAAATAGATTAATTAACTGTTTGATTGGTTTATGGACAATATGGCTAAAAAATGGTTAAGGTTCTCCGTGTTGTGTGCAATAACACGGAGAATTTCTCATAGTATTAGACTTGGGGTGATAATTTTTCTGACGAAATCGGTTTGGTGATGGGATCGAATGCGATTAAATACACGTCATAAAAGTGTATCTCTTGTTTTGTGCGTATAATGTCATTGATGTCTTCTTTTATTTGCGCTGGGATAGCCGGGTGCTGGCGTATCTCATTAATCGCTTCATCAGATAATTTTTCAAAAGTATACCATTCGCCGTTATAGCAAACTCTAAGGTCAAGAACGCCGATATCATCAAACTTATAAATAGGTTTGATATCAAATAGCAGTATTCCTGCCATCACAATAAACATCAAAGTGAAAAGAGTCAGCGAAATGACCCCAAAGTAAGGAGAGTAAATAAGCAAAGCGGCCAGTAATAAATATGACAACACCATACTGACGCAAAGCCAAATATGATTTTTTAAAAATTGGCTATTAAAGTGTGGTTTGCCATCACGCTTTTCTGCGGCATTAATACGTGCTAAATCACGCTCTAAAATGTCTTTTAATACATTCATTGTAAATACCTTAAAAGATGAATGTTGCAAATTTGTTTCTTAAGAATAGATTATCATGGAGACAGGATCAGCAGATAGAACAGTTTTTTTAAATTCGACGCTTAACTGTTATTGTTAGTCTCTTAAGACTATTCCTACTTGCTGTTAATAATTGCTATAAAATATCAAATAAATTTTATACACAGTGACAAAAATAGAGGCGAATTTGTATTTTTTATGTGCAATTTGCATTTTTTTAATCTTTCAATGCATAAAACTATTGCTATTAACCCTGTCTCATGCGTTAATGAGTAAGGCCTAAATACAGACCTGATTTATGATTGACATTCTAAGTTAATGAGTTTTAAACAGCATCGCTTTTTGACCGTTTTCTTCATGTGTGCCCATAAGTTATAGGTAGTTCAGGCCAGTAGATGCCGAGAAGGCAACGTTTTATTGATATATAGGAAAGTCACATGTCTGACAAAATGAAAGGTCAAGTTAAGTGGTTCAACGAGTCTAAAGGCTTTGGTTTTATTACTCCAGCAGACGGAAGCAAAGACGTATTCGTTCACTTTTCTGCCATTCAAGGTAACGGTTTCAAAACTCTGGCTGAAGGTCAGAACGTAGAATTCACAATTGAAAACGGTGCAAAAGGTCCAGCAGCTGCTAACGTAACAGCTCTGTAATAAAAGCCTTTTAAAAATTTTCTTCAAGCCTGTCACCTTCTGGTGGCAGGCTTTTTCTTTACGGGTAAAATAAAAAGAAGATAATGAGAATTTTTATCAGGAGTAAAAATGAACGTTAATGATCATGTTGTAGTAAAAACGGACGGCTGTGAAGATCGTCAAGGAACCATTTTACTGATTGAAGAATTTAATGAAGGCATTATGTACTTGGTTTCACTGCCTGAATATCCGAATGGTATTTGGTTTTTTAATGAAAAAGAAGGTGGTGAAGGCACTTTTGTTCGACCAGTACAACAAAAATGATTGGTTTAGGAAGCGTTCATTTACATTGTGCAATGGCCTATTTATACTACCAGCCAAATTTTGACGAAGAGAAAACAGATGGATACGCAAAGTAGTAAATTAATACAAAAATAAATTGGTAAGCCGTTTTCTCCGCTAAAACTGCTTACCTACCGGTGGGCAGTGCACTTCTTGAACCTCGTTTTACATAGAATCGCACTAACCTTGAGATGCTCTTATTACTAAGAGGTGATTTTATGTGCTATGTTTTTTTCTCCTTATTTCCTCCTCCTAGAGTGCTGTAGTCAAAGATCCGTTGTTGTATTACTTCATTAGCCGTATAACGGCGTGTTTTTTTTAGCCATTGTTTATGGAGGAAATTAAAATGGCTATGACTCCTTATATCTTAAATTTGGTTGTTGCAATGTGTCTTGGTGCTTTGATTGGTGCCGAAAGACAATGGCGTCAAAGAATGGCAGGACTTCGCACCAATGCTTTAGTGGCGACCGGTGCTGCGGTATTTATCTTAAGCTCCATTGAAACTTCACCCGATAGCCCAGGACGGATTGCTGCACAAGTGGTTTCTGGTATTGGTTTTTTAGGCGCAGGGGTGATTATGCGCGAAGGAATGAATATTCGAGGTCTTAATACCGCGGCGACACTTTGGTGCTCTGCGGGCATTGGTGTGTTATGTGGACTTGGACTCTATCCACTTGCTACCGTAGCGACATTGCTTATTCTTTGTGCCAATATTCTATTACGGGAAGCGGCTCAACGAATAAATGCCCAACCGCAATATCAAGCGACAGATATTGAACAACGCTATTCTATTCGTATTGTTTGTGATACCCACGATGAAGTTTTGGTAAGAACACTTATTTTGCAAGCCATAAACGGTTTACACGTGAGATTGCAATCATTAAGTAGCGCAGATACACCAATGCCTAGTCAATTAGAAGTTTGTGCTGAAGTGTTGGCAACTCCAGCTGAGCAAAAAGAGATAGAAGCCATTGTTTGCAGGATAAGTTTAGAAAAAAGTGTCAGTGCAATTAATTGGAAAATTGCTTCTGAGCATCCTGCTTAATACTTTATGGATATAAAATATAATACTTTGTGAGTATAAATAGAGATTATCCCCACAGCAATAGAGCTTGTTAATGTGTTTTATAAGAATAGTGGGGATAATATCAACAAAAGTAGAATATAAAACAATAACTGAAAACGAGGGAATTTAGCTTATTTTAAACGCTATTTAATACAGTTTAGCATTATAAATAATAGAAAATTAACTAAGTATTAATACTGGTGGTTAAAGGTAACCTATTTCATATGTGTAATTATTCATTGTGAAACTATGTTTATGGCTGAATAAGATCGATAACATGTATCATCAATCTTTGTTTAGATGAAAGAATAAAGTTATCTATAATAAAAAACCATTTATCAATGGAAACTTATTTTAAATCAAAAAACGCATTTTAAAATTATGTTAAGCCGAGTTGGTGGGGGGGCTTTCCTACTAAAAACCCATTTAATGAGTCTATTAATTGTCCTAGCACACAAAATCGTTACTAAAGGGCTTAAGACAAGATGCATTTACTTACATGCCTCTATTGAAAACTTTGGTGTCGTACATATCACTCGATGATATTCTCAAACAATTTCAATATATTCGATGAATTATTTATCATTATTCTTTATTTGACGATCGTTAACCTACTGCTTTTTGAGAAATATTTTTGATAAAAGTGCACTTAAAGCAAGTCAGGGGAGGAGAAAAGTTGTGTAGATGACACAGCAGGGGGCTACAGTAAAGCTGATGAATGGGGGGAAGTGTTGATTGTTGATACATATCATTAGGATATAAATTCTTTTTTGTAAACAAGCTGTAGGGGAAATGCTACCAATAAGTAATCTTATTATACTGGTTGAAAAAACATACTAATCTATTTATTGTATAAAATATCTATTTCAATATTACATTATTTATATCTTTATCAAGAAGATGAGTCTGACTTATAGAAGAAAAAAATCATCGAATAACGAAATAAATGCACCATTGTAATTTCTATTAGAAATAATTAGAGGCTTATTTTTCGTATTATATCATGATACAAAAATGATTAAAAAGATTAAGTAAAAGTACGGGGAAAAGAAAATACTAAAGGTTAGCGAGAATCAAAAAGAACATGGTCGATAAGAGGCTAATCGACTTCTAAACTATTGCTCATGTTATTGGGCGTTGTTACGTAAATAATTATAGTTGATGGTGACAGAAAGATGGCTAACAATATTTTTATCTTATTTGTTACATAAAAATGAGATCGTTGAGTAATGAGTTGCGTAACTGAGGTTATTTGTTTTTATGATAAAAAATAGTGATAAATAACTATTTTGAATAAATTTGTTATATCAATCTGCTTATTGTGTGTTGTCTGTCAAAAAGTTATTTCCCACCAATTCTACTCTTTATTTGAGTAATGTTGATGATAATCAATATCACAATAAATAAAAATGATAAAAATAAGTTTGCTTTTTTGTTTAAAAAAGCAGTCTTTTTATCAATACCTTTCTTAGAAGAACCCATCTTCTCTTTTGTTAAGCATTGATATTAGCTGATTAGCGCTAAGAAATGGCTAAGGCTACTCTTCTCAAACCATCGGAAAACATGCTTAAAAAAAAGACAAATAAAAATAAAAAACGTATTATTTTTGGTCGTAAATTAAGCTATCTTATCTGTCATATATAAAAAAAGTAACATTTGCTATTTTATAGTTTATTAATGATGATGATTGAGTAGGCAATAAGAGGTTATTTTGATCAAAAATAGTTGTTAATATTGACATTGGATAAATGATTTATACAAATGTTAATATTTAGGTGGTGAGCGTTAAAGCAGGATAGGGATTGATCAAATTGCAAATGAGTAAGTTGGAATTTCCATTCTAAATTTTCTATGTCTCAATCATTTTGAAAGAAGAGATCGGTAAAACTTTTTTGCTGAAAATGAAATAGTTATTTCATTTGTAGTCTATTTTTATCAGAATAACGGATAAGAAATAAAAAAATCACACTGATTATTTATAATAAATTAATTATTTATTATTTTAATAAAATCAATCTGTTTTTTTACTTATTGATACTATGTTATTTAAATAATAGCCTGTTTTTTTTATTTATATGTGTTTTTATTTTTTTATATAAATGTAATGGCTGAAATATAAAAAATAAATTATTTTTGTTTATATTAAGTTTAAGTCAAATATTATATATTTTTTTTATCGAATTTAATTGGGTAAATAAAGTTATTATTGCTACTTTATATTTTTAAATGAGGTTTTTTCTCCTATGGATTTATATTTATTTTTCTAAAAAAAGTTGGTAAGTAATTTGATTGTTACGTAAAAACCATAAATAAATCTTACCTGTATTGTCATGTTTTTTTATATTGATTAATCTTTGTTCGGTAAAACACGCATAAAGAGTTATATAGCTTTATTATTTTGCACTTTTAGTTATTGATTAGTAATTTTTAATTATTTATTAATAAAACTTTTATGTGATAGAAATAAATATTCAATAATTTATAAGGTAAGATGCATAACTAGGAATTTAATTTTGTATAACTTATCCTGCTAATGTAAGAGTGTTATGTTTTATCTTTATGAATTTTAAGTGTAATTTTTTTTATTTAATTAATTTATAAAATTAGATAACTCAAATTAATTATGATTGGTTGTTTTTTATGCCAATTGTAAATAAAAAGTGATCATTTATGGTGTTTTCGGTAAATGACTAAAAAAACTATATCTATAGAAATATTTATTAAACACAAGTGCTTTGTTCAGACAAAGATGAGGAGGAGCTATGGCAATATATGTTACTGTGATCGAAAAAAACTTCAATTTTAGATTTGTCAATTTTTTATGCTGTATTTTTAGGTTTATAAGTTTAATAGATCGTATAAAATAAAAAATTATCATTAATATTTTAATTTGGGTAGATTCGCTTATTAATTCTCAGCAAGTTTTATTACTAATATTACTTGAATAGTTAATGAACTAATTCCATAATAATGATTATCTTTTTGTGATGTAACTCACATAGTATTTAAATTAGACTACTTTATCCGTTGAATAACTTAATCATTAAGGAGTAAAGTTATCTCGTTAGGATTATTCTTAACGTGATATATTGGCGAGCATTTAAAATCCTTTTTAATTTAAATGTTTTTCTCGCTACTTTTTGAAATGATCGTAATCAAGTAATACAAGGTAGTGTTACTACGAGTCATATTCATAAAATGGGGCCTGGAAATTCAATATACATTTATATTAATTTCCTCGGGATCTTACTTTAAACAAGATCCTCTTTGTTCAATATAATCGGACGGGATGTAAAGAGATGAGTACGGTTGAATTGCTTAAGCATATTTATGACATAAATTTATCGTATTTGCTTTTGGCGCAGAGGTTAATTAACCAAGAAAAGGCTTCCGCAATGTTTAGACTGGGTATCAGCGATTCTATGGCTGATGCACTAAAAGAGCTAACATTGCCTCAATTGGTTAAGTTGGCTGAAACAAACCAACTAATCTGTAATTTCCGGTTTGAAGACAGCGAAACAATAGAACAACTCACTAAAGAATCCAGAGTGGATGATTTGCAACAAATTCATACTGGTATCCTTCTTTCTTCTAACTTGTTCCGTCAACTATCGGAACATGATACCTCTGCTACAAAGAAACGGGCATAACAATGAGTGAGAAAAGTATCGTCCGAGAGGCGAAAGATATTCGCCTAGCAATGGAATTAATCACCTTAGGTGCTCGCTTACAAATGCTTGAAAGCGAAACGCAATTAAGTCGAGGGCGTTTAATTAAATTATACAAAGAATTAAGAGGAAGCCCTCCTCCTAAAGGTATGCTACCTTTTTCAACAGATTGGTTTATGACATGGGAACAAAATATCCATTCTTCAATGTTTTATAATGCTTACCGCTTTTTATTAAAAAGCGGGGGGAGTGTAGGTGTTGAAGCTGTTGTAAAAGCCTATCGTTTATATTTAGAACAATGTCCACCCGTTAAAGATCAAGAACCTATTTTAGCACTAACACGAGCATGGACATTAGTTCGTTTTGTTGAAAGTGGTATGTTACAACTTTCTGTATGTACCAAATGTAATGGTTCATTTATTACACACGCACATCAGCCTGCAAGTAATTATGTTTGTAGTCTTTGTCAGCCTCCATCTCGGGCAATAAAAAAACGTAAACTTTCCGCCAATCCTGCCGATATTAACTTACAACTGTTGGATGGTCTTGAACAGTTTGCAATGTGATTCGAGATTGAAAGTTAAATATCAGGTTATAGATTAAAGACTCTATAACCTGAGTTGTTTCCTCTTCCCCTCCTATCTCCTTGCGGTTATGTTCGCCATTCTCTCTATAACGAAATTAGCTAAAGGGATATCGCGTGTTAGTACTCTTAGGATATATCGTGGTGATTTGTGCTGTCCTCGGAGGGTTTACCCTCGTAGGTGGACATCTAGGCGCATTATATCAACCCGCTGAATTTTTAATTATTTTTGGTGCCGGTATCGGTGCTTTTGTTGTAGGTAATAATGGTCGTGCGATCGTATCAACGGTAAAAATCCTACCGAAATTACTTCGTAACACTAACTACAATAAAGCGATGTATATGGATCTAATGGCATTAATGTTTCGTTTGCTGTCTAAAGCGCGCCAAAACGGCATGTTGGCATTAGAGAGAGATATTGAAAATCCACAACAAAGTGACATTTTTTCCCAATATCCTCGCATTATGAAAGACGTTTATATGCTCAGTTTTATTACTGATTATATGCGTTTGATGGTGACGGGGAATATGAATCCTTATGAAATTGAAGCGCTAATGGACGAAGAAATTGCCACTTTTGAAGAAGAAAGTGAAGTACCTGCGGCGGGGCTCTCTACGATGGGCGATTCATTACCCGCATTTGGTATTGTGGCCGCGGTTATGGGGGTGGTTAATGCGCTAGGTGCTGCCGATAGACCTGCTGGGGAAATGGGGGCACTTATTGGTCACGCAATGGTAGGTACTTTCTTAGGTATTTTATTAGCTTATGGCTTTGTTTCACCATTAGCTTCTCGTATCAGACAACGCTCTAGTCAACAAATGAAAATGATGGAGTGCATCAAGACCACCCTGTTATCTAGCATGAATGGATATGCACCACAGATAGCGGTTGAGTTTGGTCGTAAGACCCTCTTTCTGGCAGACAGACCTTCATTTATTGAATTGGAAGAACATGTACGTCAGGTACGGACACCGATGCAGGCAAATCCTGATGCAATGAAAGAAGAGTAATTATGAAAAGTAATTCACAGATAATCAGAGTTAAAAAGCGAGGGAAAAAACAGCACAACGCACAACATGGTGCGTGGAAGATAGCTTACGCTGACTTTATGACTGCCATGATGGCTTTCTTTCTGGTGATGTGGTTACTTTCTATCGCTAGTCCTCAGGAGTTAACTCGTGTTGCTGAATATTTTCGCACACCTCTAAAAGTTGCCATTGAAAAAGGCCGCGTTAGTGGAGACGTGACAAACCCGATACCAGGGGGAGGACGTGATCCTGTGTATAACGAAGGTGATGTACTGCCAAAAGGTGTCGAAGATAAACAGCTCAATGAAAAACAGCAATTCCGTAAACTGAAAGAGAATTTAGAGCAAGTTATTTTACAAGATCCTCGCTTAAAAGATTTAAAACCTCATTTATTAATCGACATGATGGACGAAGGCTTACGTATCCAAATTATAGATAAAGAAAGCCGGCCAATGTTTAAAGTTGGTAGTGCCACTGTTGAACCTTATATGAAAGATATTTTAACTGCGATAGCGCCAATACTAAATGACTCGCCTTATAAAATCAGTTTATCAGGTCATACCGATGATATTCCTTATGCGAGTGGTGCACTCAAATACAGTAACTGGGAGTTATCAACGGATCGAGCCAATGCATCTCGTCGAGAACTTATTGGTGCAGGGCTTGCAGAATGGAAAGTACTACGGGTTGTAGGTATGGCATCAACTGTTCACTTAGTAAAAGAGGATGGTTTTGCTCCGGCGAATAGAAGGATCAGTATATTAGTTTTAACTAAGCAGGAAGAAAAGAAAATTGTACATGAAAATGAGCGGGTTGCACCAGCAATAAAAGAGGCATCAGAAATTAAACCTCTGCTTTCAGGGCAAGAAACCCCACAAGAAAACGGAGAAAATACACAGACGAATTCGTCTGTGTCTTCTTCTACATCTAAGCTTCCCGAATCAAAAAAGGAAAATGTTGAAACAGGAGTTTCTGGGGAAAGTTTGCCATCACAATCGACAAATATTACGACAAAACAGGAAACAACTCCTTAGTTTGTATGTAATCGCGTAAAGGTGAATGAGTAACGATGGATATTACCGAGTTTTATCAAACATTTTTTGATGAAGCAGATGAGTTGTTAGCTGATATGGAACAGCATTTACTGTTACTTGATCCGCAAAACCCAGATCAAGAGCAGTTAAATGCTATTTTTCGTAGTGCGCACTCCATAAAAGGAGGAGCCGCAACATTTGGCTTCGTTAAACTTCAGCAGACCACTCATGTGCTGGAAAACTTGCTCGATAGTGCAAGACGCCATGAAATGGTACTTACCGATGACATTATTAACCTGTTTCTGGAAGCGAAAGATATTATGCAACAGCAATTGGATGCACATAAAAACTCACAAGAGCCAGACGAGGAAACATTTAACTATATTTGTGAGAAGTTGCGTCAGTTAGCTCTAGAAGTCAAAGAGGAACAATCAACTCAATTAGGTGAGGGGAATGACTCAGTATCTTTAACTGAAAGTAATGCCCCAACGGAGAACATCACTCCTGTTTCTGCAGTGCATCATACTGACGATGAGCTTAGTAAAGAAAATCAACCGCTAGCAACGGCTAATACACCAAATACTGACGGTCTTTATCAGCATCATATTATTTTATCTGATTTAAAAGAGACCGATATTGATTTAATGCTAGATGAATTAAAGCATCTGGGTGAAGTCAGTCAGGTTGAAAAACAGCACCATGGGTTGGAAGCGGTATTAAAAACCACAGCAACTCAAGAAGATATCAGTGCGGTATTATGTTTTGTGATTGAACCAGAACAGATTTCCTTTGCTAACGTTGCTGCTACTGAGGAAAAGGTAACGTCTACAGATAAAACGCAAGAGCAAGCCGAACACTCACCCTCATCTGTGACAGAAAGTATCCAGCCTGCTGCTCAAACAGAGCAGCCAGCTACGATAGAGAAAAACGTTGCTGAGTTGAATAAAAATAGTCAAGCAGATGAAGTGACTAAAGTTGCCACAACCTTGCCACCAACTGCGACACCAGCCCCTGCGCGAAAACCTGTTGTTGCTCAGGCCAAAACGGAATCAACCAGTATTCGCGTTGCGGTTGAAAAGGTGGACCAACTGATTAACTTGGTCGGGGAATTGGTGATCACTCAGTCTATGTTAGCGCAACATAGTGACACGCTTGAGCCATCTATTCATAGTGATCTACTCAGTTGTATTGCACAGCTACAGCGTAACTCTCGTGATCTGCAAGAGTCAGTGATGTCTATCCGTATGATGCCGATGGAATATGTTTTTAGTCGTTTTCCGCGGGTCGTTCGTGATTTAGCTGGCAAAATGCATAAAAAAGTTGAGTTAAATATGATTGGTAGTTCAACTGAACTTGATAAAAGTTTAATTGAGAAAATCATCGATCCTTTAACTCACTTAGTCCGTAATAGTCTTGATCATGGTATTGAAATGCCTGCCGATCGCATTGCCGCGGGCAAACCAGAGGCGGGTCAATTAACGCTTTCAGCAGAGCATCAAGGTGGCAATATTTGTATTGAAGTGACAGATGATGGTGCTGGATTAAATCGTGAGCGTATTTTGAAAAAGGCGATATCATCGGGCTTAGCTGTTTCTGAAAATATGAGCAATGAAGAAGTTGCGATGTTGATATTTGCGCCAGGTTTCTCTACCGCTGAGGTTGTCACCGATGTTTCTGGACGTGGTGTGGGTATGGATGTTGTAAAACGAAATATCCAAGAAATGGGTGGGCAAATTCAAATTAGTTTTGAAGTTGGAAAAGGCACACGCATTCGCATCTTGCTGCCACTCACATTGGCCATTTTAGATGGCATGTCAGTAAAAGTGAATGATGAAGTATTTATTTTACCATTAGGAACAGTGGTTAGCTCATTACAACCTGAAGAGGAAGATATTTATCCTTTAGCAGGAGATGAAAAATTATTGCAAGTAAGAGGTGAATATTTACCGCTTATTGAATTACACCGTACTTTTAATATTGAAGGTGCGCAAACCGATATTACTCAAGCGATTGCGGTTATCGTACAAAGTGCAGGGCGCCGTTATGCTTTATTGGTCGATAAGTTAGTTGGTCAACATCAAGTGGTTGTTAAAAATATAGAAAGCAATTACCGAAAAATACCGGGTATTTCTGCTGCCACAATCATGGGCGATGGTAGTGTTGCTTTAATTCTTGATGTTCCAGAATTACAACGTTTAAGTCATTCTCAAATGACAGAAAAGAAAAAGAATACAACTGCGCATACAGTTATTTAATAGTGAGGATAAAATAAGATTATGGCTGCGGAACATTTCGAGAAATTATCCGGTGAAACTGTTGGACAAGGATTTCTAATTTTTACGTTGGGCAACGAAGAATATGGCATTGATATTCTAAAAGTACAAGAAATTCGGGGCTATGACCAAGTCACTCGTATTGCGAATGCACCTAGTTTTATTAAAGGTGTGACCAATTTACGGGGGGTTATTGTACCTATCGTTGATCTACGAATTAAGTTTTCACAAGAAAATGTTACCTATAATGACAACACAGTGGTGATCGTGGTTAATTTACTCAACCGTATTGTCGGCATTGTTGTTGATGGTGTTTCTGATGTATTAACCTTAAAACCTGAACAAATCTGTCCTGCGCCTGAATTTGCGGTAACAATGTCAACAGAATATTTAACAGGATTGGGTACTTTAGATGAAAGAATGTTAATTCTGGTTGATATTGAAAAATTACTCAATAGCGAAGAAATGGAATTAGTTGATAGCGCAACAATTATGGCTAAATAAAGTTTAGCCTATTAATCTTATTCTTTAATACTATTCCGGCTATCTTGCCGGAATAGTTTTTTCAATTATTTGTTATTTCTTGGGGCTTTAATATTAATTAAGTGAAATTAAATCAGAAAGAGTACTTTTAATTTTAGTTAAGTTATTTTTTTTAAATGTATTAACTAAAAAATGAATGTGCATTATGCCTAGCAGGTTTTTAAAATGAGAATTTAAAATATAACTTATTGATATTTAATTTATTTATTGTAAATAGAAAATAGTATCTATATAGGATAAAACCTATAAAGTTTCTCTTAAGTCTGCCGATAACTTGGTCATACCATCTATTATAAAAAGGGAAACTCATGTTTAGCCGAATGAAAATAGTGACTGGGTTGTTATCCATTCTTCTGTTGTTTGGTGTTTTGCAGTTTATCTCCGGGGGTGTTTTTTACTCAAATCTCAGTGAAACAAGACAAGATCTGGATAAAACTCTCACAATACAAAAACAGCGTGAACGTTTAGATGAAAGCTGGGCAAACTTATTGCAAGCGCGTAACAATATTAATCGTGCAGCTATAAGCTATCTGTTACAGGATAAAGATCTGAATGTTGATAGCTCGTTGTCTGTAGAATATTTAACTGGTCTGGCACGTAAAAATATGTCTCGGGCCGATGATAAATTTAAAGAGTTTGAACAGCATATAAATGCTTATCAAATTCATTCAGAAGAAGAAATACGCAATTTAAAAGGGCGTTTTATTGAGTATTTTTCTGCATTAAATCAGTTAGAAATTTTACTGCAAGATAAAAACTTAAAAGATTTTTTCGAACAACCAACGACTTCTTATCAAGATGGTTTTTATAAAGAGTATCTTGCTTATGTTATGCGTAATGAGAAGTTTAATAATCAATTAAATAGTGCATTAGAAGCTTCTCATCAGCGTTCTATTATCACGATGGTGATATTAGCCATTATTGTTGTTACAGCATTAATCATTTGTTGGTTTGCACTGCGCAATGCATTAATTCGACCACTTAATTCATTGTTATTAAATATTAAAGCATTTTCTGAAGGGGATCTACGTCCCGATATCGAGGTGCATGGACGTAATGAAATGAGCTTATTAGCAAGTGGCTTAAAGCACATGCAACAAGAGCTTATACATACTGTTCGTGGTGTTTATCAAAGTACTGAGAATATCTATAACAGCACCAGTGAAATTGCCGCAGGTAATAATGATTTATCCTCACGTACTGAGGAGCAAGTTGCTTCATTAGAAGAGACTGCTGCGAGTATGGAGCAGTTAACGGCGACAGTAAAACAAAATGCTGATAATGCACGCCAAGCAAGTAACCTTGCCAATGATGCCTCAGATATTGCCCGCCAAGGTGGAAAAGTTGTGGCTAATGTGGTGCAAACGATGCACGACATAGCCGGAAGTTCTCAAAAAATCACCGATATTACTGCAGTGATTGATGGTATCGCATTTCAAACCAATATTTTGGCGTTGAATGCGGCTGTTGAAGCTGCGAGAGCCGGTGAGCATGGTCGCGGATTTGCGGTAGTTGCCGGCGAAGTTCGTAATCTTGCACAGAGAAGTGCAGAAGCTGCTAAAGAAATAAAAACGTTGATTGAAGACTCTGTTAGTCGCACTGAAACCGGATCGGTATTAGTTGAAAGTGCAGGGGAAACCATGACTCGTATTGTCGAATCTGTGACACGTGTTACCGATATTATGGGGGAAATTGCCTCGGCATCGGATGAACAAAGTCGAGGAATTTCACAAGTGGGTCTTGCGGTTTCTGAAATGGATCGTGTTACTCAGCAAAACGCCTCTTTAGTAGAACAATCTGCCGCCGCCGCTGCGGGTCTTGAAGATCAAGCAGTTGCATTAACCCGCTTAGTTTCCATCTTCAAATTACCGGGTCAGGAAGAAAAAGCATTAGAGAAAAAGGAATTGGATGCACCCCCTGTAGTACAAGCCGCTGCTCCACTTATAAAACCAGGAACCTCAGAAAAGAAAAAGAGCAGCAGTGTTGAAGATCCCGCTAACTGGGAAACTTTCTAACAACAACAAGTGGCTGACAAGCGGTAGTGATTTGCTACCGCTTATAACGAGGTGAAGGCATGTTTAGGTTTCGTAAATTAAAGATATCCACCAGTCTCTATTTATTACTGATGATGTTTTGTGTGATGCAAGTTATTTCCAGTGGGATCTCTCTGGGAATTATTCATTTAAACAACAATCAGATCACTAGAATTGATTTAGATACTGCTAAGCGAGATGAATTAGGATTAAGTTGGGTATCTTTAGTACAAGCACGTAATGCAATAAACCGCGTTGCGATAGGAATGAAAACTGAACAGTCAACAGATTATATCCAATCTATTGAATCAATCGCATTATCACGTTTGGAAACAGCAAATACTCATTTTCAAAATTTCCTTACAGATATTAATCAAGAGGTTATTCCACAAGAAGAAAAAGAGATTTTTAATACCGTAAAAAATGATTATCACGTTCTTTATAGTGCACTAGTTGAATTACATGGCATGTTAAAAAAAGGCGATTTTCAAGGGTTTTTAGATCAACCAACGGAACGCTATCAAACTGCAATGGAAAATTCATTTAATACCTATATGAATTACGTTCAACACGAAGTGGCTGATTCGATAGAACAAGGACATCATTTTTATACTATCGCTATTTTAATGTTTATTGGCGCAATCACCATGGTAATTGTGGTGTCAATCGCCTCTCATCGCTGGTTAAGTTTTAATATTATTAAACCTTTCGCAAGTTTAAGCCGTTACTTTAATGATGTCGCAACAGGCAAATTAAATCGTGAAATTCTGGTTTTTACTGATGACGAAATAGGTGACATTTTTAGACGGTTACGTGAGATGCGTGGCGAGTTGGCGCGCTCTATTCGTATTGTTCGTGATAACAGTCAGGCGATGTATTCGGGTATTCAAGAAATTTCCAAAGGTAATACCGATTTATCCTCGCGCACAGAACAACAAGCTGCTTCTTTGGAAGAGACGGCTGCGAGTATGGAGCAATTAACGGCGACAGTTAAACAAAATGCGGATAACGCGTTACAAGCGAGTAAGTTGGCGGAATCTGCATCTGAAACTGCACTACGAGGCGGTGAAATTACTCACAGTGTGGTCGAAATGATGGATGCTATTACTCAAAGTTCTCAAAAGATAGGCGCTATTATTAGTGTCATTGATGGTATTGCCTTTCAAACCAATATCTTAGCGCTTAATGCTGCGGTAGAAGCGGCGCGAGCGGGTGAACAAGGACGCGGTTTCTCAGTTGTTGCAGGAGAGGTGCGTAATCTTGCTCAGCGTAGTGCTGAAGCGGCTAAAGAAATTAAAACACTTATTGACGAGTCTGTGTCTCGAGTCTCTCAGGGATCTCGATTAGTAAATGATGCGGGGCAAACGATGGAGGAGCTTGTCACATCTGTAAATAAAGTCACTGAGTTAATGGCCGAAATTGCCTCGGCTTCAGACGAACAAAGTAGAGGTATTCACCAAGTTGCTGATGCTGTTAGTCAGATGGATCAGGTGACACAACAAAACGCTGCTTTGGTGGAGCAATCAGCATCTGCTGCCACAGCATTAGAAGATCAGGCTAACAACCTGGTTAATGCTGTATCGGCATTCGAATTGCCTGACACGGATGAAGACGGATCTTCTCACTCCTTAGAAGGTAATGGGTTGAAGAAAGCAGATAAAAAATCATTTTTTAAAAAGACCCATTAAAAAATAATGAAACGTAATGTTACTGAAGAATTGCCAGATATCGCTGCTCAACCGTTAGATTTTTTTTCTGAACGGTTTATGTTGTCCGATGATCAGTTTCAATCAATCTGCCAATTGATTTATCAAAAAGCAGGTATTGTGCTGACTAACAACAAACGGGAAATGGTTTATAACCGTCTCACGAGGAGGTTACGTGAATTACGGATGAATAACTTTGGTGACTATCTTGCGTTTCTAAAAAGTGATGTATGCAACCCTGAATGGCAAGAGTTTATTAATGCGTTAACCACAAACTTAACTGCATTTTTTAGGGAAGCACATCACTTTCCTATTTTGGCTAAACACGCCAAAAACAGGGCAGGAGGAGTTTACCGAGTATGGTGTGCTGCCGCATCTACTGGAGAAGAGCCTTATTCAATAGCGATGACTTTGCGCGATGTTTTTGGGGATAACCCCTATAAAACAAAAATTATTGCCAGCGATATCGACACTAATGTGTTGGAAAAAGCCCGTAAAGGTGTTTATCGACTGGAAGAGTTAAAAACGTTAAACGAAGAATATTTGAAAAAATATTTTCTCAAAGGTGTTGGTGATTTTGCCGGATACGTGAAAATTAGACCACAAGTAAGTGAAATGGTCACTTTTCAGTATTTGAATTTACTTGACAAGCAGTGGAAATTAGAAGGGCCATTTGATGCGATTTTTTGTCGTAATGTCATGATTTATTTTGATAAAACGACACAGCAAAGCTTACTTCATCGATTTATACCATTGCTTAAACCCGATGGAATGTTGTTTGTAGGGCATTCTGAAAATGTGAGCCAACTAAGCAAGGATTTTTACTTGCAGGGGCATACGGTTTACGGGCTGACACCAGCAAGGAGAGGTTATGAATAAAATAACGGTACTCTGTGTTGATGATTCGGCGTTAATGCGCCAGATCATGCGAGAAATAATTAATAGTCACCATGATATGGAGGTCGTTGATTGTGCGCCAGATCCGATAGTCGCTCGTGACTTAATAAAAAAGTTTAATCCACAGGTATTGACGTTAGATGTTGAAATGCCACGCATGGATGGTATTGATTTTTTGGAAAAATTAATGCGCTTACGCCCTATGCCAGTGGTGATGGTTTCATCACTCACAGCCAAAGGTTCAGAAGTGACATTAAAAGCATTAGAACTGGGGGCGGTTGATTTTGTCACTAAACCTCAGTTAGGTCTACGTGAAGGAATGTTGGCCTACAGTGAACTTATTGCAGAAAAAATTCGAGCAGCGGCTCAGGCAAGAATTAGTCGTCATGAAACGAAAACATTACCGTCTAAGTCGTTATCATTTACTCCCATGATTTCGAGTGAAAAGTTAATCGCTGTTGGTGCTTCAACAGGGGGCACCGAGGCTATTCGTCATTTTTTAGAGCCATTACCTATTACCAGTCCTGCAGTATTAATAACCCAACATATGCCGGCGGGGTTTACCCACTCATTTGCAGAGCGGTTAAACCGTTTATGCCAAATCAGTGTGAAAGAAGCTGAAGATGGAGAACGGGTTTTACCTGGACACGCCTACATCGCACCGGGTGATTATCATATGGAGCTTCGTCGTAATGGTGCTAATTACCAGATCCATATAAATAAAGATCCTGCGGTAAATCGGCATCGACCTTCTGTTGATGTGCTATTTAATTCGGTTGCTAAATATGCGGGGCGTAATGCTATTGGTGTCATTTTAACAGGGATGGGCAGTGATGGTGCTACAGGTTTATTAGCAATGCGTCGTGCAGGTAGCTACACATTTGCACAAGATGAAGCAAGCTGCGTCGTCTTTGGGATGCCTCGTTCCGCGGTCGAATTGGGAGCCGTGGATGAGGTAAAAAGTATAAGCTCAATGAGTAAAGCCGTGCTGATGAAAATCAGCACAACACAATCATTGCGTATCTGATTAAGTTCAGTTTAAACAGCAACACAGTAATTTGCCAATATATTTTGAAGGAGTTTTCAATGGCAAGTAAGGATCTGAGATTTTTAGTGGTTGATGATTTTTCAACAATGCGCCGCATCGTTCGTAATTTACTAAAGGAGTTAGGATTTATGAACGTAGAAGAAGCAGAAGATGGTGCTGACGCGTTAGCCAAGTTACAGAGTTCGGCATATGATTTTGTTATCACCGATTGGAATATGCCCAATATGGATGGGTTAGAGTTGCTGAAGAATATTCGTAGTGACGCAGGGCTTGCAACGCTTCCCGTTCTGATGGTGACCGCCGAAGCGAAAAAAGAAAATATTATTGCTGCTGCGCAATCAGGAGCAAGTGGATATGTTGTTAAACCTTTTACTGCAGCCATTCTTGAAGAAAAACTCAATAAAATTTTTGAAAAACTGGGCATCTAAGGAGTCGCAATGAGTGGGGATCCAATTATGCCGAAAGATAATGTCGAAATAACGTCAGATATTATCAGTCGGATCGGACAATTGACGCGTATGTTACGCGACAGTTTGCGAGAATTAGGATTGGATAAAGCAATAGCAGAAGCAGCAGAAGCCATTCCTGATGCAAGGGAAAGATTGGACTATGTTGCTCAAATGACCGCTCAGGCAGCTGAGCGTACATTAAATTGTGTGGAAGCTGCGCAACCAAAACAGGATGAGTTAAGTAGTCATGCAACTAAGTTAACTGAACGCTGGGATCAATGGTTTGAGCATCCAGAAGATCTCAAAGATGTACGCTCTCTTGTAACGGATACCCGCAATTATTTGCGGGATATCCCTGAAAGTGCGGCTTTTACAAATAGCCAATTACTTGAAATTATGATGGCGCAAGATTTCCAAGATTTAACAGGCCAAGTGATTAAACGTATGATGAGTGTGGTTCAAGAAATTGAAAAACAACTTGTTATGGTATTAATGGAAAATCTGCCACCAGAGCAACTTGAAAAATCCAATGCGAAAAAAGAGACTGATTCATTATTAAATGGCCCACAAGTCAATAAAAACAATGCTGGTGTGATTAAGAATCAAGATCAGGTTGATGATTTACTGGAAAGTTTAGGTTTCTAATCTATTGGTGAGTTTAGGGCGATAAGGACATAACTGGCTTGCAGGAGGCATTCGCTCTATCTCTGCTCTTTGAGGATGTTCTATTTTATGGATAAAAAACAACCAAAAAACAGGTTAATAGCGCAGGCTATTGAAGAAAATGTAAGCCGCTTTATCTAAGCGGCTTTTGTTTGATGGTGAGAAATACACGCTTTTACCTTATATTCACCACAGAATTATTCTTGCGATAAACCCTCCATATTTGCACCAAATAAATATGTTGTTTCAAAGGTGATGTGTAAGTAGCACACTTTTTTGCTGTTTATACCTTCATAGCCCAAAAAGCCCCGTAAATTTGCGATTGTTCAACCCATCAATTTCTTCTGAATTTGTCATGCTAAGAGACATTTCATTCAGGCTTTAATCTAATTATCTAAATCGGACAGACTGTGGCTGAAGATAGCGATCTCGAAAAGACAGAAGAACCCACTCCCCATAAACGGGAAAAAGCGAAAAAGGATGGGCAAATTGTTCGTTCCAAAGAGCTTTCGTCCGTATTAATGATTTTAGGGGGCGTCAGTCTACTGTGGATGAGTGGGCGTTTTATCACTCGTGAGCTTTATGCCATGTTAACGGAAGGTTTTACTTTTAATCACCACATAATCGGCAACGAGAATTTATTGATCCCCCGTTTTGCCAGTTTAATGAAACAGGCTGTATTTGCGTTATCGCCAGTGTTTCTAGGCTTGGTCTTAGTGGCAATTGGTGGTTCAGCCGTATTGGGGGGGATTAATTTTAGTAGCAAGTCTATCAAGTTTGATCCGAAAAAATGGAACCCTATTTCTGGCTTAAAACGTATTTTTTCAATGAATGCGTTAGCTGAATTATTTAAAGCGATTTTAAAATCACTCTTTGTCGGCTTAGCCGCAACGGTTTTCTTATGGCACAACTGGAACGATATTCTTCATTTGATCACGCTTCCTCCTTTAAGTGCTTTAGCTAATGCGATGCAACTGCTTATTTTTGCGGTCTATATTGCGGTTTTTATGCTTATCCCGATGGTGGCATTCGATATTATTTTTCAAATTCGTAGCCATTTGAAAAAGTTACGCATGACACGCCAAGAAATCAAAGACGAATTTAAACAACAAGAAGGTGATCCGCAATTAAAGGCGCGTATTCGCCAACAACAACACGAGATGTCGCGGCGACGAATGATGGCAGATGTGCCAAAAGCAGATGTCATTGTCACTAACCCAACGCATTACGCTGTTGCTTTGCAATATAACGACAAAATGGTTGCCCCAAAAGTACTTGCTAAAGGGGCGGGCGCCATTGCCTTAAAAATTAAAGAAATTGGTGCTGAACATCGAATTCCGCTTCTAGAAGCGCCACCGCTTGCTAGGGCGTTATATCGTCACAGTGAGATAGGACAGGCTATTCCTGCAACACTCTATGCCGCTGTTGCAGAAGTTTTAGCTTGGGTCTATCAACTGAGACGATGGAAAACCGAAGGTGGTTTAAAACCTAAACAACCTATGAACTTGCCAGTGCCTCCCGCACTGGACTTTGCTGGAGAAGATAATCGTCATGGCTAATTTGGCCTCATTACTCCGCTTGCCGGGAAATTGGAAAAGTTCTCAGTGGCAGATACTGGCAGGGCCAGTACTTATTTTGCTTATACTGTCAATGATGGTACTGCCATTGCCACCTTTTCTATTGGACTTATTGTTTACCTTTAACATTGCCCTTTCTATCATGGTGCTATTAGTGGCCATGTTTACTAGGCGCACATTGGACTTTGCTGCCTTTCCTACAATACTCCTGTTCACTACATTGTTACGCTTATCGCTTAACGTTGCATCAACACGTATTATCTTGATGGAAGGACATACAGGTTCAGCAGCTGCAGGGCGTGTTGTTGAAGCTTTTGGCCATTTCCTCGTAGGTGGCAATTTTGCTATCGGTATCGTTGTTTTTATCATTCTTATTCTGATTAACTTTATGGTTATCACCAAAGGTGCAGGGCGTATTGCTGAAGTAGGCGCACGCTTTGTATTAGATGGGATGCCGGGTAAGCAGATGGCTATCGATGCTGATTTAAATGCTGGGATCATAAACGAAGAAGAAGCTAAAAAACGTCGTAAAGAAGTCTCGCTTGAGTCTGACTTTTATGGATCTATGGATGGTGCAAGTAAATTCGTCCGAGGGGATGCGATTGCCGGCTTAATGATCTTGGTAATAAACGTCGTTGGTGGTTTAGTGGTCGGTGTTGCACAACATAATATGGCACTTAACGATGCGGCAAGCACTTATACCTTATTAACCATCGGTGATGGGCTGGTGGCACAAATACCAGCACTGATTATATCAACAGCGGCGGGTGTTATTGTTACTCGCGTTGCAACCGATGAAGATGTCGGTCAACAAATGGTGACGCAACTCTTTGATAACCCTCGTGTACTAATGCTAACTGCGGGCGTTTTAGGATTGCTGGGGTTAGTACCAGGTATGCCAAACTTTGTTTTCCTCTTCTTTACGGCTGCATTAGCAGGATTAGGATGGTATATCTTAAAACGCCATAGCAGTCCTCAAGTGCAACAACAAAAAGAGTTGGAACAAGTTGAAAAACAAAATCGGGTTGTTGAAGCCTCTTGGGAAGATGTGCAATTAGAAGATCCGCTGTCAATGGAAGTGGGTTATCGTCTTATTCCCATGGTCGACAATCGCCAAAATGGTGAATTGTTAGGTCGAATTAGTGGTATTCGCAAAAAGTTTGCACAAGAAATGGGGTATTTACCTCCTGTTGTACATATTCGCGATAATATGGAAGTAAAACCTTCCTCCTACCGCATTTTAATGAAAGGGGTAGAAATCGGCCATGGCGAAGCTCATCCTGGGCGTTGGTTGGCCATAAACCCTGGTAATGCAGTCGGAACGCTAGAAGGTGATAACACTCAAGAGCCGGCATTTGGTTTACCTGCAGTATGGATTGATGACAGTTTAAGAGAGCAAGCACAAGTACAAGGCTATACGGTTGTGGCGGCAAGTACAGTGATTGCAACACATTTTAATCATGTACTTAACCAATACGCAGCAGAGTTATTTGGTCGCCAAGAAGCGCAAATGCTATTTGATAGGGTAAGCAAAGAACTACCGAAAATGACGGAAAATATGATCCCCGATATGCTGTCATTAACGGTGTTACATAAAGTATTGCAAAACCTGTTGGCAGAGCAAGTGCCTATTCGCGATATGAGAACCATATTAGAAGCACTAGCAGAGCATGCTCCTGAGCAAAAAGATCCGGCAGAATTAACGGCGGTAGTTCGTGTTGCATTACGCAGGGCGATAACACAACACTGGTTTGGTGATAAAGAAGAGATACAAGTTATCGGATTAGATGCGGGACTAGAGCGTCTATTATTACAAGCGATGCAAAGTGGGGGGGGATTAGAGCCTGGCCTTGCTGAAAACATTGAACAACAAGCCTTAGATGCGGTACGCCGTCAAGAGATGTCAGGGGGCGTGCCTGTACTCTTGGTTAACCATGCACTACGTTCGCTGTTATCACGCTTTTTACGCCGTAGCTTGCCACAGTTAGCGGTATTATCAAATATGGAAATTAGCGAAGGTCGTCATATTCGTATGACATCAATGATTGGTGGACAAAATCATTAATTATTAATCATTGATAAAAATCTACTAAAACCACTAAATCATCATTTAGTGGTTTTTTTTTTTGCAGTTTATACATAAAAAGGAAATATAAATAATTATTCTTGCAATAATTCTTATGCATATGGGATGTTTTATTTATAAAATCTAAAAAAAATAATTTCATTAATATAAATTTTTTATAGGAGAGCTATTAATGAAAGAAAGTCTATTATTATTTTTATTATTTTTACATTCTACACAGGTATTTTGTAGCGAAGAAATAATCAAGAAAACTGCAATGATTGATATTGATCGTCCTATTGTAAAAGGAGTTTCTCATAACTATTTTGAATATTTTAATGTGCCACCTGAAGGCGTGATATTGAATAATAAAGAAGCACAGGCTGACACTATTATTAATGAAATCACAGGAGATCAAATTAGTTTTCTCAATGGCAATATACACGTTATCGGGAAAATGGCACATGTTATTATAGCTAATCCAAATGGTATTGAATGTTATCAATGCTCTGCATCTGATGTCACTGGTTTTACATTAATCAGTGGATATACCAAAAATCAGGGTAGCGACTTTTTTTTATCTAATAGAAATTATGTTTATATTAATGACGTAAGAATTTTCTCTAGAGTAGCAAAAAATATAAATATCATTTCTAACGAAGTCTATTTAGAGGGTGGGATATATGGGAATGTTAATGATTTAAATATAACAAGTGGATTAGTAACTTATAATCCGCAGTTAGAGAATAAAGTAAATTCATATGGGCGGATTTCTTTTTTTGATGGTTTTGACGCTTATTTAAATAAAATTAATATTAAGCATGGATATGGTGAGATTTATTTTGATAAAGAAGCTTATAGAATAATAGAAAGAAAATTAAATATTAATAGCTTGTTTGGTAATAGGGCTGTTTATATATCTTATTATTAATATATAAAAATATTATTTGTATTTTTTAATATGAATACTTAATCATTAATATATTATTTATATGTTTTTTTAAATGCTTTGTCTATATGTTTTTTATATGGATTTTTTTTTAAATTAATTGTTCCTTGTGCTAATTATGATAATCAGTTTTAAAACCAAAGGAAATGTCTATGAAAAAAAACGCTCTATTTACTGTCTCACTGTTATCTGTATTTATTTCATTATCTTGCTATGCTCATCAAGATGTTATTTTACATTCTGATTCATTATCAGATGCAAAAGTATCTATTAATGATGACACAGGGAAAACACAAATTGAAGTGATAAATACTAATCAAGATGGTACCGCCCATATCTATTATAATCGTCTTGATGTTGGTAATTTGGGTTTATCATTAAAAAATAATGCTGAAGCAGAATTAATTATTAATGAGGTTGTTTCTAAAGATTTTTCAATTCTGAGAGGTGAGCTTGAGTTACAAGGAAAAAAGGCGACAGTGGTTATAGCTAATCCTAATGGAATTTCTTGTCGTGATTGTTCTTTCTCTGGAATTAATGATATTAAACTAATTGCAGGTAGCAGTACAGGGAAATTTTCTAAGACATTCACTATAGCAGATATAGGTTCTAGAGTTGTTTTTGATATGAGAAATAAATTAGATAAAAATGAACATAGTCATATTAATCGCAATTATAAAGATATTTCATCTGGAATGATAAATATTATCTCTAATAATGTAGACTTGATTGACGGTGATTTAAATGCTGAATATATTCGTTTTGATATAGGGTTAAGTGAGTTTAATCTTGGAGCTAAAAATGATTATAATAAATACAGCCATTTTTTGTTAAGGACAGAGGCAGGAATAAATAGTCGATATTTAATAATAAAAGCAAAACAGGGTAACGTTTATAATGATGGTAATATAAATACTTTGTCACTAAATCATGAGTCTTATAGCTTAATTAATGCAGGAAACATAGATATAAATCAAGATGATAATTTATATAGAACAGCTTATGATGGGACGAAACAATCAAAAGTAATGGTTTATCAATATTCTTCTGTTCTTAATAATTCATCATTTAATGTTAAAGATAGTATTCTATTTATGAAAGCGGATAGGTTGCTTTTAGATAGAATATTTAATATTGATGATAGTTATTTATATGGAAGAGTAGGAACCATAGTAATAGGTAATATATCATTGTCGTATAATAGTGTTTTTCATATCCTCGCTGAGGATAGTATATTTCTTGGTGGTAAAATCCAGGGGGATGGTCGTATTATATTACAATTAAATGATGATAAAGTTGATATTGAAGGTAAAAACTTGTTAATAGGAACAGAGGGATTAAGATTAGAGGGGGGAACAAAATATAAATTAGGTAGATCAACTATTATAGATTATACTGAATACAAATAAGGCTATTTTAATTATTACTATCGATTTAAATCCTAACGCTAATTCAATATTTATCTGAAGGTTGTTACATATAAATCAATATATTAAATAAAACACTCCCTGTATTATATTGAGATAATACAGGGACTATTCTTTAATTATAAAAGATAATTATATTTGTATTTTTCGCCCAGCTAATATTGAACGCTGTGCTTGTCCATCTGCACCATAAAGTGTTGGGCTATGATTTTTCTGTAGAAAATGTAGCGTTTCACTATTGCGAGTAATATGTTGCTCTAACAATAAGCCATTGTGTTGATTAAGATGTTTTAACTCTTCCGTTAGATCAACCAGTTGTCCCCATAAATCAGCTAAAAAAGGCTGTCCTTGATAGGGTCTATCAATACCAACTTGTTTACTGAGTATTTGACGTTTTTGATCGGTATGACCTAGAGCTGTTAATACAAAATTCTTCTGTTCAGTTATTTCATGCAGCTTATTGATATCAATACTTCCTGCACATAATAACTGTTGCTCAGCACGTAAAATACCCGCAATGGTATTGAGCTGTGATAACTGAAGATCTAAGGTCTGGCGGAGTTCTTCCATCATAATCTTTAATATTATTTAGTTATGCTTTCAGCAGCTTCTCGGAAAAGTGCTTCCGCAATTTTGCTGCTGTCCATTGTTAATGTTCCATCGGCAATCGCTGCTTTTAAACGGGCAACTTTCTCGACATTGATGTCTTGATTGCTAGGTTGAACTAATTTTTTCTGTGCTTCACTTAGTTTCACAGAAGTATCACCCGCCATTGCTTTTGTTTGCGTATTACCGGTTTTTCGTGCTTCTTGGGCACCTTCATTAAGGTTACGCTGAGAAATGGCCGTGATTGGGATAAGTGGATTTGTGCGTTCAATACTCATAGGAAAATCCTTTGTTAGGCATCAATTAATCGTCAGATGAAGCCATTGTAAACAACCTATGTGTTTTCGCCTATCATCTTGTAGTTTTATATCGGCAGTGTAGATATAAACTTTAATGTTATCTTACTCGTCATACTTCAAGCTGTAGCGTTGTTGGCGTCACTCATTCGCACTAGTCACATACTTATGTATGCTCCTAGCAACTCATTCGCTTGCCGCCTAGTTATAACTTGAATTATTTAGAGTATTTTCTCGTCGTACTTCAAGCTGTAGCGTACTCATTAGCACTAGTCTACAAGCAGCGTTTTTATTCAACTTATAGTGCAAGAGAGTTTACCTTGCCTTGCTATCATTAAAACGGTTAATAAGTCATTTAATATAGGCTTATTCTGCTTATCGTTACCTTTAATTGTTATCTTTAATGTATTACAAGGGGATACGTACAGAGCCATTTTCCAGCGCTTCACCAGTAATAATTTGCCCTGATTTGACCCGTATACGAATACTTTCATTGGCAACGGCATTGTTAATCGCTTTTCCTTCATAACGGATTTGAAAGTGATCACCTTGTGCAAAAACCGTTACAGTCTGCCCCGCTAAAATGGCCCAAGGGCGACGAACCATAGTTGATGTTATTGGTTTTTCGGTCGCAATATGGCGCATAGCAATGGCATTTTTAATAAAAACAGCATCTCTTAACACGTCATAAGGTAGCTTTTCTAAATCTCCTTTTATGATCTTAATCGAAGATTTTGTTATTACATCATCACGATTAATCTCTTTTTTAGCGACTAAATATTGTCCATAAACACTCACATCTACTTGTATAAAACGACGTTGATTATCGCACTGAATGGGGATAGAAAGACGTCCCCAATTGCGAGAGCCTGCATGCTGTAGGATTTCTTGTTGTTGGCAATGTGGCCATTTATCCTCTGGGGTTAAAACGGTTACGGTGACTTTATCGTCTTTGTGGTGGCGCGTTTGGAAAAATTGCTGTAGCGCTTCGGGTAGGGGATTGGCTATACCGCTATTTACTATAAAGAAAAAAGAAATAACACCGATAAACGTTCTAACAGACATAGTTTGTATCACCTTATAAAGTTTATGCTAATGGTGTGGTTAAACTTATTTAGCCAAAATAGTGTACATCCTCTTCACATACCTTAAACGCATAAATAGCAATTCAATTTACCCCTATTCCTCCAATCATCTTTTTTTTGAGCGTTTATTCTGTTAACTGAAATTGTTTTATCAGCTGAGGTGAGTGGTTTAGCCACCAAGGATAGAAGATGCTCGATAAATTAGAAAATACGTTTCATTTTCAACAAGAAGCGCTTTCACTACGTAATAAACGCCAAGAAATTTTGGCGGCAAATATTGCTAATGCTGATACGCCAGGCTTCCAAGCTCGGGATATTGATTTCGCGGCTGAGTTGAAAAAAACCATGGAAAACGGGCGTACTGGTAGTCATGGATTGCAACTGACAATGACATCAGAACGCCATATTCCTATTAAGCCGGGTTATCGCTTAGAGGCTGATTTGCTTTATCGGGTTCCTCATCAAACATCGATGGATGGTAACACGGTCGATATGGATATGGAACGGAGTAATTTTGCCGATAATAGCGTTAAATATCAGGCAGATGTGACATTTATTAACTCTCAAGTTAAAAGCATGATGGCTGTATTGCAACAAGGATAAAGAGTATGTCTTTATTTAGTATTTTCGATATTTCAGGTTCTGCACTTTCAGCACAATCACAACGTTTAAACGTCAGTGCAAGTAATATGGCCAACGTAGATAGCGTTGTGGGGCCTGATGGTGAACCTTACCGTGCAAAACAAGTGGTTTTCCAAGTGAATGCGCCAGCGGGTCAAGATATTGGTTGTGTTCATGTTACGCAAGTAGTGGATGATCCGACCCCCTTTCGTATGGAATACCAGCCAGGAAATCCATTTGCAGATGAAAAAGGCTATGTGCGTAAGCCTAATGTCGATGTAGTCGGTGAAATGATCAACACCATTTCGGCGTCAAGAAGTTATCAGGCTAACGTTGAAGTGATGAATACAGCGAAATCGCTGATGCAAAAAACGTTAATGATAGGTCAATAGGGAGAATAAATTGTGGGTATTTCTGCCTCAATGAATGAACCTACTGATAATACCATTATCGGGGAAGCGCCTTCATCCTACCACACTAAAAAAGGGGGGAGTGATGATATTAAAGGTAATTTCCTGACGTTGCTTATCACGCAGATGCAAAACCAAGATCCCACCAATCCAATGCAGAATAATGAGTTAACGTCACAGTTAGCACAGATTTCTACGGTTGAAGGGATAGAGACGCTAAATAAAACAGTCAATACCATTGTTGGGCAAATTGACCAAAGTCAGGCATTACGTGCGACCTCATTGGTTAATCATATGGTGATGATTGCCGGTAATGAAATCAGCGTTGATAAGATTAATAATGGTGAAAACGCTGGATCTGATACAGATAAAGATACAGATACAGATACAACACCTGATACTAAATTAGGTAAGTTACGTGCATCTACTGATGCGACAGATAATGAAAATATCTTCTCCAGCGCTTTTGGTTTTGAATCCTTTAGTCCAATAGATACGCTTACAGTCAATATTACTGATAGTAGTGGGGCTAAAGTTCGCACGATCGAAATGAATTCAAAAATTCTGCCGGATGTTTATCACTTCTTTTGGGATTGCACTGATGATGATGGTAATAAAGTTCCTACTGGAAAATATCAATTTACAGTAAATGCCACATTTAATGATGCTCAAGTTCCAGTAAAAACACTTAAAAGTGCGATAGTCAATTCCGTTTCTATGAAAGAGGGAAAACCTCATCTTGATGTTGGCCTCGGTGTCATCGTTTCATTGGACGAAATTCGTAAAGTTTTTTAATCAACATTAATTCAATAATGGAGGGCGCATGTCCTTTTCTCAAGCAGTCAGTGGTTTAAATGCAGCAGCCGCTAATTTAGATACTATTGGTAATAATATCTCAAACTCTGCAACCTACGGTTTTAAGGGGGCAACAGTCTCTTTTGCCGATGTTTTTGCCGGCTCTGGTGCAGGGCTTGGTGTAAAAGTATCAGGCATTAGCCAAAACTTTAAAGATGGTAGTATCACTACTACTAACCGCCCAACCGATGTGGCGATTTCTGGTGGTGGTTTCTTCCGTATTGAAGATAGTAACGGTGGCGTTTTCTATTCACGTAACGGTGAATTTGGCAAAGATAAAAACGGCTATCTCACTAATATGCAAGGCATGCGTATTACAGGTTATCCAGTACAAAACGTAGACGGTAAAAATGTAGTACAAAAAGGGGCAACACCAACGCCTATCATTATTCCTACCGATATGATGAATGCAAGTGCAACCGATAAAATGGATATGACGGTTAACTTGAATTCAGCTGAAGAGGCTATCGATCAAACAACACATAAATTTGATCCCAAAGATAACGATTCTTATAACTTTAGTACTAACGTGACAACCTACGATAGCTTAGGTAATGAACATAACCTGAACTTATTCTTTGTTAAAACCAAAGATAACGAATGGAGTGTGTATGCTCAAGACACCACAACAGGTGAGCCAGCACAAGATCTAGGTAAATTAGTTTATAAGGATAACGGGGTATTAGATGAAACAGCACCTAAGCTGAAAAACTTTACTACCGTTGCTTATAAAGGTTCACAACCCATGGATATGGAAATGAACTTTAGTGGTAGTACGCAGCAAAAAGTCGCTGAATCAAGTGTCTCTAAACTCGCGCAAAATGGTTATCAAGCAGGGGAATTTACCAATTTCCGTATTGAGCCAGATGGTTCCATTATGGCGACCTACTCAAACCAACAAAGCCAAGTGGTTGGTCAAATCGCATTAGCTAACTTTGCCAATCCTGGTGGCTTAAGTTCACAAGGTGACAATATGTGGTCTGAAACCAATGGTTCAGGCTCACCCATTGTTGGTGTGGCAGGCTCTGGCGTATTCGGTAAATTAACCAACAATGCCTTAGAAGCCTCTAACGTAGATATGAGCCAAGAGTTAGTTAACATGATTGTTGCTCAACGTAACTATCAATCTAATGCGCAGACTATCAAAACTCAGGATCAGATCCTGCAAACACTAGTTAGCATGCGCTAATAACGCAGGAAATCATCTGTTATGGATCATGTGATTTATACCGCGATGGGCGGTGCCAGACACTCAATGGAAAACCAAGCTGTCGTGGCGAACAATTTAGCAAATGCATCAACACCAGGGTTTAAAGCGCAACTTAGTGCGATGCGAGCCGTACCTATCAATGGCGAAACCTTACCGACGCGTACACTTACCGTCGCGTCAACGCCCGGTAGTGATCAGCGTCAGGGAACGATGAATTACACCGGCAGACCGATGGACGTTGCGTTAAGTGATAATGGCTATTTGGCTGTTCAACTTGAAGATGGTACGCAAGCGTATACCCGAAATGGCAATATTGAGCGTAACGCTGATGGCATGTTGATGGTACAAGGCCGTCTTTTGATGGGCGATAATGGCGCAATTGAAGTGCCACCACAAGCGGAAATTAGCATTGCTAATAACGGCATTGTCACGGCTCATGTCCCTACCGATCCACCAAAAATGCTAGGGCAAATTGGTCGCCTAAAAATGGTGAAGCCAGAACAAAATGATTTGGTACGAGGCGATGATGGTCTATTTCACCTATCACCTCAAGGTACAGCACGAGTGGGTGAAACGTTACCTGCGGACGATAACGTCAAAGTCCTTGCTGGTGTATTAGAAGGTAGCAACGTCAATCCTGCTGAAGCCATGGTCGATATGATTGCCAATGCCCGCCGTTTCGAAATGCAAATGAAGGTGATCCACAGTGCAGATGATAATGCGCAGCGCGCTAACCAATTGCTATCAATGAGTTAAATAGTGTAAGGGGAAAACCATGATCCGTTCTTTATGGATTGCTAAAACAGGGTTGGATGCACAACAAACTAACATGGATGTGATTTCCAACAACCTCGCAAACGTCAGCACAAATGGTTTTAAACGCCAACGTGCGGTTTTTGAGGATTTACTCTATCAAACTATTCGTCAACCGGGAGCGATGACATCCGAGCAGACGAATGCGCCTTCTGGTTTACAAATTGGTACTGGTGTTCGCCCAGTGGCGACAGAGCGTTTACATAGCCAAGGTAATTTAGCCCAAACTAATGGTACGCGTGATGTTGCTATCAAAGGGCAAGGTTTTTTCCATGTTCAATTACCTGATGGTACGGATGCTTATACTCGTGATGGCTCTTTTCAAATGGACCAAAATGGGCAACTAGTGACCTCCAGTGGCTTTCAAATCGTCCCAGCGATTATTTTGCCAGAAACCGCTAAAAAGGTGATGGTAGGTCGTGATGGTATTGTCAGTGTGGAGATTGAAGGATCGCCTGCACCTCAACAAGTAGGGCAATTAACCCTCACCACATTTATTAATGATAGCGGGTTAGAAAGTGTTGGGGAAAATCTGTACTTAGAAACAGCCAGCTCCGGAGCACCCACTGAAAATGCGCCGGGTATTAACGGTGCAGGCTTGTTATATCAGGGATATGTTGAAACCTCTAACGTTAATGTCGCGGAAGAATTGGTCAATATGATCCAAACTCAGCGTGCTTATGAAATTAATAGTAAAGCGATTTCAACTTCTGATCAGATGTTACAGAAACTCACGCAACTCTAATTTCGTTGATTCATTAGCCTGACAGAATTTCTGTCAGGCGTATTACTAAAAGAGTATCGAAGATGGATACAAAGGTCATTACTGACAATTCTGGGGCAAGCAAGCTTAGTGTCAGATGGCGTCGTCATCAACGTTTAGGTACCGCCCTGTTGGTACTGACACTAGCAGGGTGCGCTCAGATACCGAAAAAACCATTGGTTGAAGGACACACCACGGCAATACCTACTGCGCCTACCACACCAGCACCTAATGGCTCTATTTTTCAGGCTACCCAGCCGGTTTATTTTGGTTATCAGCCATTATTTGAAGATAGGCGACCGCGAAATATTGGCGATACATTGACTATCACCTTGCAAGAAAATGTCAGTGCCAGTAAAAACTCGTCGGCGAATGCCAGTCGCAATGGTAAAGCCGGTTTCCTTGCTTCTATCACACCAAGGTTCTTAGAAGGATTATTAGGGAATAGCCGTACTGATATGGGCATGGAAGGAAACAGTGAGTTCGGTGGTAAAGGTGGTGCTAATGCAAATAACACCTTTAAAGGCACCATTACGGTAACGGTTGATCAGTTATTGGCAAATGGCAATCTACACGTTGTGGGTGAAAAACAAATTGCGATAAACCAATGTACTGAATTTATTAGATTTTCAGGCGTTGTGAATCCGCGCACTATCAGTGGCTCAAACACGGTCAATTCAACCCAAGTTGCTGATGCGCGTATTGAATATATCGGAGACGGTTATATTAATGAAGCGCAATCCATGGGATGGCTACAACGTTTCTTCTTAAATGTATCACCTTTTTAACGAGTAGGGTCTAGATGAAAAAATTAGCGATTAGCCTTTTCTTTATCGTGATGACATGTGTCGGCTTTTCTGCCCATGCCGAACGGATCAGAGATCTTACTTCGGTTGAAGGGGTAAGAGAAAATGCGCTGATTGGTTATGGTTTGGTTGTCGGCCTCGATGGTACGGGTGACCAAACCATGCAAACACCTTTTACCACGCAAAGTCTAAATAACATGCTCTCACAATTGGGGATCACCGTACCTGCGGGCACCAATATGCAGTTAAAAAACGTCGCGGCAGTGATGGTGACAGCAAAACTACCTCCTTTTGGTCGTACTGGGCAATCTATCGATGTGGTTGTTTCTTCATTAGGTAATGCCAAAAGTTTACGAGGTGGTACGTTACTGATGACCCCACTTAAAGGGGTAGATAGTCAGGTTTATGCGGTAGCCCAAGGGAACATTGTTGTCGGTGGCTCTGGTGCTTCTGCGGGAGGCAGCAGCGTAAAAGTCAATCAGTTAGCGGGTGGACGTATTAGTAACGGTGCCATTATTGAGCGTGAGTTACCTTCTCAGTTTGGTCAGACGGGATTATTAAACTTACAGCTTAACGAAGAAAACTTCACGCTAGCACAAAGTATTGCTGATGCGATTAATAAACTACGAGGGGTAGGAACGGCTCTTCCTCTTGATGCCCGTACGGTGCAATTACGTGTGCCTCTTGGTAAAAGTGAACAAGTTCGTTTCTTAGCTGATGTGCAAAACCTTGAGGTAAAACGAGTTATTGCTGATGCTAAAGTGATTATCAATGCAAGAACAGGTTCCGTTGTAATGAACCGTGATGTGGTATTAGGTAGCTGTGCCATCGCACAAGGCAACTTATCTGTTACGGTAGATAGCCAAGTGAATGTGAGTCAACCGAATACCCCCTTTGCAGGTGGTAGTACAGTTGTGTCACGTAATACGAGTGTTAATGTCAATGAAAAGGGTGGTTCATTACAAAAAGTCAACGCCAGTGCTAGCCTCAATGAAGTGATCCGTTCACTCAATGCGCTAGGTGCGACCCCAACAGATCTCATGTCGATATTACAAGCGATGGAAAGTGCGGGTTGTTTACGGGCGAGATTGGAGATTATCTGATGAAAGAGTTATCTCTGCTTTCTTCAATGCCGAATATTTCAACGCCGGCATATGATAGTAACGCATTGAATAAACTTAAATATCAGGTTGGACAAAATGCCGATCAGCAAGGACTGCGCCAAGTGGCGCAGCAACTTGAGGGGGTTTTTGTGCAAATGATGTTAAAAAGTATGCGTGAAGCTATTCCACAAGAGAGTATGTTCAATTCAGAAAGCACTAAAATGTACACCTCTCTTTATGATCAGCAAATTGCTCAAGATTTATCCAAAAAAGGCTTGGGGTTTGCTGACATGATTGAAAAACAACTGTCAGCTAAAGTAACAATGGAACCGAGCGAACTGGCCGGTAAAACGCCGATGCCATTAGACAGCAGTGATATTTTTCAATCAATGCCAACACAAGCATTAGGCCAGCTCTATCGTGAGATGCAACCGTTACAAAATGCAGTTGAAAGTACGGTAGGCAAGTTAAAAGGATTGTCTGAAAGTAGCGCTTCTTTTGCCGCTAAATTGTTAGGGCCTGCTAAACAAGCGACACAAGGTACAGGTATTCATCATCTTTTAGTTGTAGCACAAGCGGCACTAGAATCTGGCTGGGGTAAACGAGAAATTTTAACGGGTGATGGAAAACCGAGCTACAACCTGTTTGGTATTAAAGCGGGGCGTTATTGGAAAGGGCCTGTCACTAATATTATGACAACGGAAGTGATTGACGGTAAATCGATCAAGATGCGTGATAATTTCCGTGTCTACGGCTCTTATGTGGAGGCTATCCAAGATTATCTAAGATTGCTTACGGAAAGCCCGCGCTATGCCAAAGTACCGCAAGCCAAAACACCAGAACAGGCTGCTTATCATATTCAAGAAGCCGGTTATGCAACCGATCCGGGGTATGCCAAAAAACTTGTTTCTATTATAGGGCAATTAAAGGGACAGGGTGAGCAAGTTGCGAAAACTTATACGCATGATTTAAGTGAACTCTTTTAACTATTCTCCCCTCAAGTTTAGGGGGGAATAACCGATAACAAATAGCAGAGCATCCATATCAATTGCCTAGTTATGCTCCGAACATACAGGAGATGACTAAACGTAAAAGGATAGACAAATGTCCAACAATTTAATTAATACAGCGATGAGCGGGCTTAATGCAGCACAAGCTGCGATGAGCACAATTAGTAATAATATCGCTAACCAAAAAGTAAATTGGTATAACCGTCAAATGACCGTATTTAATGAAAACGGTGGCACGATGACCAGTAATGGTTATATTGGAAATGGTGTTAATGTGAGTCGTATTCATCGCGAATATAATGAGTTCCTTGCGGGGCAAATGAATCGTGCGGTAACAAAACAGAGTGCTTTAAATAGCTATAACAAAAATATCTCGCAAATAAATAATTTATTAGCGGATAAAGGCAATGATGTTTCCAGTGCAATTGATGACTTCTTTACTAGCTTACCTAATGTAACGAACAATGCGGAAGATAACCCAGCTCGTACCACCATACTGGGTAAAGCGGAAGCAATGGTGAATATGTTTAACAAAGCGGATCAATCATTACGCGATCTCGAAAAAGACATTAATAGCCAAGTCACTAATACCACTAAGAATATTAATGAATATTCCAAGCAGATAGCTAAATTAAATCAAGAAATTAGCCGCTCCCAAGGTTTTAATGGTGCCGAGCCTAATGATCTGCTCGACCAACGCGACCGTTTAATTCAAGAGCTAAATACGCTAGTTGATGTACAGGTGACCCAACAAGATGGCGGGTTTGTTAATGTCAGCTTTGCCAATGGTCTTCCTCTTGTTGCGGGGACGCGCTCTTATGAAGTCTCTGCTATTCCTTCCAATAAAAACAGTGAACGCCTTGTTGTTGGTTATAGCAACGGTATTGATGAAGTTCGTGAAGTTGATGCTAAACGTATTAATGGCGGTGAATTAGGTGGCGCTTACCGTAGCCGTAATGAAGTATTAGATGCAAGCCGAAATCAATTAAACCAATTAGCTTTAGTGTTGGGCGATCAATTTAATAAACAACATGAGCAAGGTTTTGATTTAAACGGCGATAAAGGTGATAAGTTCTTCAACCTAGGTGGGGCACATACCATGCCTAATGGTAAGAACAAAGGTGATGCGACTTTCGATGTCAAATACACTGACACAAGAGAAGTTAAAGCTGCGGATTATACGGTTAAGTATGAAGGTGGTAAATGGAATGTCACTGTAGAGCCGGGGAATCGTAAATTTACAGCAACACCTAATGCAACAACGGGTGAATTAGAATTCGAAGGAATGAGCATCAAAGTCAATGGAGCTGCACAAGAGGGCGATTCTATCGTTGTTCAATCTGTAGGCAACGTGATTGCAGGAATGAGTGTTGCAATCAGCGATCCAAGCAAAATAGCTGCCGCGGGTACAAAAGACTCTGGACCTAGTGATAATGAGAACATGAAAAAATTGTTCGAATTACCCGATGAAAAACTTATCGATGGTAAAGCAACAATTGCTGGTGGTTATGGCTCACTAATAAGTATGGTGGGTAATAAAGTGAATACTGCGCAAGTTGATTATGATGCGCAAAATGCGATCACCAGCAGTATTTTAACACAGCAACAATCGGTTTCAGGGGTCAACTTGGATGAAGAATACGGCGAAATGTATCGTATCCAAGAGTATTACATGGCAAATGCAAAAGTTATTCAAACTGCAAATACCATGTTTGATGCGATTATGCAGGTCTTATAAACCCTCTTTGATTAAGGAATAAATCGTGCGTTTAAGTTCAAATCAAATTTACACTCAGCGAGTGGATAATATTACTAGCTCGCAAAGTAGATGGATGACAGAAGGGAATAAAATTTCCAGTGGTCGACGTGTTGAAAAACCTTCTGATGATCCGATGGCGGCCTCACAAGCGGTAATGGTTAAGCAATCTGAAGCGCGTAATCAGCAATATGCGACAGCACGTGGATTTGCTAAAAACAGCATGTCATTGCAAATGAGCCTTTCAAGCCAAATGGTCAATATCACCACAAAAATTCAAGAAACATTAGTGGCTGCCGGTAATGATGGCGCATTAAGTGATGAAGATCGTGCCTCTCTTGCGGAACAATTAAGTGGTTTAAAAGATCAGTTAGTGGGGATTGGCAATACGAAAGATGGTGTTGGACGTTATGTTTTTGCTGGTTTCCAAACAGATAAACCACCTTTTGTTGCAGACAAAACGGGTAAAATCACCTATCAAGGTGGAGACAAGCAAATTACTCAAAAAGTTGATAGCAATATTGAAATGGTATCCAACTTTACAGGGATAGAAACGTTACAATCATCGGGAGGAAAAGGCACAGAGCCAGATATTTTTAATGCCTTAGATGAAGCCATCAGTGCACTACGTGAACCTCTAGTTGGAAAACCACAAGCTGATCGTGATGCTGCATTAGATAAGATTAATACGGCTAACCGTGTTAATCGCGCCACATTAAATAATATTTCTAGTGTGGAAGCTAAATTAGGTTTACAGCTTCAAGAACTTGATAATTTAGATGATTTAGGTGCAGATACCTCATTAAGAAATGCTAAACGCTTAAGTGAGTTACGTGACTTAGATTGGACACAAGCAATTTCAGATTATTATCAAGAAGAGTCGGTATTACAGGCATCTTATAAAGTCTTTAATGACATGAAAGAGATGTCGATGTTTAAGATGTATCGTTAATTTAGTCACAATAGTAAATAGCATCTTATTCTATAAAATAAGCGATTATCCCCCGATATTTATCAGGGGATTTTTTTATCTGTAACGAATGAAGTCAGTACAAGGTTTATGCATGACTTTAGTCGCAGTAGCAGTAAGTGCCCGTGCTGATCCTTTAGCACGAATATTAAGTTATCTAGCTGACTTTATTCATCACTGGTTTATAGCAAATGATATATTAATTGTGGAATAAACAAAACAAGTGACAAAAAGCAGATTAAATTTAATTAGCCAATGGAAAAATAGATAACACAATCTCAATCATCAGGTTTTTCAAGAAACTAATTGCTGCAATATTAAGGTAATACGATTGAAAGTATCGCTAAAGACACGCTCAGTAAACATAGGTAATGCTGGCATAATCAGTGATAACGCCAACATACCGATCGTGAGGGTAAGAGGGAAACCGACCACAAAAACAGAAAGCTGTGGTGTCATACGGTTTAAAATACCTAATGAAAGGTTGAGTACTAATAGTAGAGTGATTAATGGCATGGCTAACATCATCCCGTTAATAAATATAGTGCCACCACTTTGTACTAAAGTAAGGATACCCAATGAATTAAAGGTCTGATTTCCAATAGGAACAACATAGAAAGTATCTGCTAATACTGATAACAGCCATAAATGCCCATCAAACACCATAAAAAGCAACATGGTTAACATGTTAAAGATACGAGCAAGAATAGGCATATTCGGGCCACCTGAAGGATCGACGAAAGTCGCAAATGACAGCCCCATCTGTAAACCAATCACTTCTCCTGCATGACGTACAGAAGCAAAAGCTAACTGCATAGATAAGCCTAAAATTGTGCCAATTAAAATTTGTTGGATCAGTACCCAAAAAGCCATGATAGAAAAGAGAGGTACTTGACTTTGCGGTAGCCCTGGTGCAATTAACGCCGTGGTTAAAAAGGCGAGTCCAATACGAAATTTTTTAGGTGTCTGTTTTTCACTAAACAAAGGCGCGGTACTAAAGAGTGCCAAAATACGCACAAATGGCCAGAAAAAATCACTGATGTAGCCATTAAGTATTTCACTGGTCAAGGTTATCATTGTTATTAGCCAATCATTCCTGGAATGCCAGTAAATAAGTTATGCATATAGTCTAATAACAAACTGAGCATCCACGGGCCTGCGACTAAAATAGCCGCTAATACAGCAAGGATCTTAGGAATAAACGACAGTGTCATTTCGTTTATTTGTGTTGCTGCTTGCAGCATGCTTATTACTAAACCGGTAACCAGTGCAGACAATAATAGAGGTCCAGCAAGGGATAAGGCAATTTTCATCGCTTCCGTTCCTAATGCTAAAACAGATTCAGGCGTCATAAAGAACCTCTTTGCTAGTTAAAAAAGCTTTGAGCCAATGAGCCAAGTATTAACTGCCAGCCATCGACTAATACAAATAACATGAGTTTAAAAGGCAGTGAAACGGTGGCGGGTGGCACCATCATCATACCGAGTGCCATCAAGACGCTGGCAACCACTAAGTCTATGATGAGAAAAGGGATAAAAATCATAAAACCAATTTGAAAAGCGGTTTTTAGCTCACTGGTAATATAAGCAGGCACTAAAATTCGCATAGGTACGCTATCGCGTGTTTCAAATGCGGGGGCATCAGCAAGACGAGCAAAAAGTGCAAGATCGGTTTCGCGCGTTTGTTGCATCATAAACTGGCGCAGTGGTTGTGAGCCATTATCGAGTGCTTGTTCAAAAGTGATTTTATCTTCACTAAAAGGGAGATAAGCATCTTGATAAATTTTATCAAACACCGGTGCCATAATAAAAAATGTCATAAATAGCGCAAGACCCAGTACCACTTGGTTAGGGGGAGCAGAAGGTGTACCTAACGCATTACGCAATAAACCCAGCACAATGATAATCCGAGTAAAACTCGTCATCATCAGTAATACGGCGGGAATAAAACCTAGGGCTGTGATAAAAATCAGTGTTTGTACTGGCAATGACCAGCTTTGGCCACCTCCCGGTAATGGGTGTGAAATAACACTGGGGAATTGAGCAAACGCATGGCTTGGCAATAGTGACAAAATAAGGACACTAGCGAAGAGAGGCCAGCGCTTTAATGCGTTAAAATAAGAGACACACTGATGCATTATGAGTTGCCTTTATCTCGCTTTAGCGTTTTTTGTAATAATTGAATAAATAACGGTGAAGAAGGTGGTATAGGCGCTTCCTGCGAGGCATGATTAGGAATAGGTAAGGTGTGTAACAGATTAATCTGCGATGCCGTAACCCCTAATACAAGCCATTCCTGCTCGATTTCAACAACGACAACACGCTCTTTGGTACCTAATGAACAGCTCGCTTTAACCGTGAGTTGTGCTTGATTAGCTTTAAATGTACCGCGAGCAAAGCCAAAACGGCGGAAAAGCCACATTGCAACAATAATCAGTACAATAATACCCGCAAGCGCGGTGCTGACTTGCACAAGGCTTTGTCCAACGGGTAAAGGTTGCGCCGGTGTTTGGATAGTTTGCGTTGTGGCGGGTGCGGCAGTATTAACCGCACCTTGGCTGGAAAAGGAAGGGATCTGTTCCATAGATCAACGACTCAGACGGCGCATACGTTCTGAAGGGGTGATGATATCGGTAATGCGAATACCATATTTATCAGAAACGACCACGACTTCTCCTTGGGCGATTAAGTAGCCATTGATAAGAATATCAAGGGGTTCACCCGCAAGCCCATCTAATGACACTACAGAGCCTTGTGATAGGCTTAGGAGTTTTTTAATCGTCATTTTGGTACGCCCTAACTCTACTGTCAATTTGACAGGAATATCCATAATCAAATTGATATCAGATAGATGATTAAGCGTATCATCTTCAGGTAACAGATGTTCGAATACGTCGGAACTATTATCTTGGCTTTTGCCAGTTTGCTGTTCCATTGCATCAGCCCACATATCCTCAGCCGATTGTGAATTATCAGTTGGGCGATTTTCATCACTCATTGGTTTGTTCCTCATCCAGAGCGTTTAAAACAGGGTTAATTAAATGTTCAACACGAAGGGCGTATTGCCCATGAACTGTACCGTATTGACTTGTTAATACCGGCACACCATCAACATGTGCAATCAATCTTTCTGGTTTATCAATAGGGAGCACATCCCCTTTTTTCAGGGTAAGGACTTTTGATAAACGCAGCGGAATGTCAGTAAAGTTAGCAACCAACTCAAGCTCTGAGTGCTTAACTTGGTTTACTAAACTGTCTAACCAAACGCTATCTTCTTGGCGAAGGTTTTCAATTGGTGGATTGATTAGCCGTTCACGTAGCGGTTCAATCATGGCAAAAGGAATACAGATACTAAATTCCCCTACCATAGAGCCAATTTCTACTTGAAAAGGTGTCGTCACCACAATGTCATTTGGTGATGAGGTGATATTGGTAAATTTTACCTGCATCTCAGAACGAACATATTCAACTTGAATTTTGAAGATGGAGTCCCAAGCATCACGATAGGCATCAAGTGCCAGTTTTAACATTTTGTTGATAATACGCTGCTCTGTATTGGTGAATTCGCGTCCTTCAACGGGAATTGGAAAACGCCCATCGCCACCAAACAGGTTATCAACCGCGATATAAACCAGATTCGGCTCAAAGGTAAATAATGCTGTGCCGCGTAACGGTTTTAAATGCACCAAATTTAGATTAGTTGGTACAGGTAGGTTACGGGCAAAGTCATGATAAGGATGAATTTTTATGCCACCAACCGTGATATCAGGGCTTCGGCGAAGCATATTAAACAGCCCCATACGGAATTGACGCGCAAAACGTTCGTTAATAATTTCTAACGACTGTAACCGTTCTCGAACGACACGACGTTGCGTGTTCGGGTCATAAGGCTGAATATCCGGTTCATTCGGATCCTTCGCTATCGCAGGTTCCCTGTTCGCGCTTTTTTGGGCGTCGTCACCTGATGTGTCATCATTCAGCAGAGCATCTATCTCTGCCTGTGAAAGGATATTATCGCTCATAATGATTATCGCAGAATAAACGTGGTAAACAGTACATCGGAGAGGATCTGTTCAGATTCACCCGGTACAAGAGTCGGTCTCAGCGTTTCTTTTATTTCTGTCATGAGTTGTTGTTTCCCCGCATCTGTTGCAATTTTATTAGCGTGTTGACGAGAAAGAAGTAGTAGCAAGCGACTACGAACTTCGGGTAAATAATCATGTAAGCGCTTACGTGTATTCTCATCATGTAAGCGTAACGTGATCCCTATGTAGAGTACGCGATCTAAATGTTCTTCTTCATCAATCAGATTGATGGTAAAAGGCTCTAATGACATAAAAACGGGGGCCGGTATAACTTTTTGCTGACTAGTGCCCGTAGTACCTGATTTAGCATGCTTCAATGCCCACCAACTATATCCACCGAATGCCGCTGCAATAATGGCGATCACCAATAATAGGATGATCAGAATTAAGCTATAGCTTTTACGTTCATTGCTGTAATTAGACATGGACAGTTAAATTCCTGTTTTGTAGTGGATACGTGTTCACTTTTGTGGACTTCCATATCCATCTAAATCAACCTTAATTATCCCGCTATTTCTGTTTTTTAATGGCAGAAACAGATAGGGAAAAAACCATTAACTCTTACGTTTATTGACATAGTGTGTCCTCCCAATACATTTGTATTAGGCAAAAATATCGACACCACCACGAGCAGAGGCTAACTCTTGAGGCGTAAGGGTTATCTTTTGTGCCGTTTCTGAGGCTAATTGCATAGAATTACCCTCGCTTCTTTGATGATTATCGGCACCATTTCCACTAAATTGAGAGGAATCTGACATATTTTGTTGTTGCCAACCGTCATGACTGTCGCTAGACACTTGACTTTGTGTGAGTTGTATCCCATTTTCAGAGAGCGCTTGACGCAAATGATGCAGGGAATTTTCTAACACAGTACGCACTTGTCCATTTTGAGAGGCAAGATGTAATTGAGCCTGTCCATCTTCAATTTTCATGCGAATATGTAATGAACCCAACTCCTCGGGATGTAAACGTAGCTCAGCTTTTTGTAAACCATTACGACTAAACATCACAATTTGCTGATTGAGTTGCTGTTGCCATTCCGGTGTGCCTATTTGTGCATTTAACATCGGGGTAGGCATCGAAGGAAAGTGCATTTGCGCTTGCATCATTGATGACGGTTGTGCATGACTTGCTACTGATGAAGAGGCAAACACCGAAGAGGTCGATAAACTATTGTGTAGATCGCGTTCAGCAATACGGTTATTACCGATTACTTGGTTTGCCAGATTATCGGCTAATTTTGTATTGGCTGATGCTTTGTCATCGGCTAACAATCCATCCGCTTTTTCTGCCACGGAAGATAACAGTGAAGCGTTATCAACTTTCTTTGCTGAATGCCCATTCGTTAAATGGCGAGCTTCATGTGTTGCAAGTTGGGTTAATGACGCTGTTTCAGGGCGTAATTGAGCAAGTAATGATTTGTCATCTGCATTAGCTTGCGTATTGAATTGTTGCCATTTATCGACAAGATCTCGCTCAGCACGGGCATTTTCTGCCATAAGGTGAGATAACTCGTTTCCATTCCCAGCATGCTTTAACGAGGTTCCCAATAAATGTGGCTGATGAGCTTGGTTGGCTGAAAGCGATGTAGATTTTAACCCTGCAAGTCCGGCAAGTTGTACAGGAAGCTCTGCTGCTAATTCTTCTGCGGACATTAATGAAGAGGCCGTTTTATTTTCAAGAATTGAGCTAAATTGCTCATTATCAGGTAACGAGAGGGCAAGATGGGTATTTTTCGTTGCTGGCGCCTCTAATGCCGCATATTCAGTGACAATAGTATTAATATCGTCATCATTTTGTTGGTCTTTATTTTTTTCAGTGTGATTGTGCGCCTTATTCTCTTTTGAGGAATGGCCTGAAATAGAGGCGTTTTTTTTATCACTGGGTGTATTCTGAGGTTGAGTACTCAGAAGTTGTGCAAATGTCGACGCATTATCACCGGGTTGACTTGTTGTAGCGGATGTCGTTCCCGGAGAGGTTGCTGTGACATCCATGGTCAGAAGCGTTATCTCCATCAAGTTGTTCTCCGTAAAGTACTACGCTGTGCGTACTCATCCATTTGTTTCTGCTCAATACGATCAAGTTGTCGCTTACGGCTATCTTCAGCGCGTTGCTCCAATGTCTCAAACGCATTGAGTCGTTGCTGTTTTTCTCGCCAATGTTCCGTTGCAAGGTCGAGTTGCGCTTGCCAATGACGAAGTTGCTGTTTATGTTGCTCGATAGTTAATTCAAGTGTTTTGAGAAATTGTTGATAGTTTTGCCATGATGCTGATGACATGCCTCCCACATTTAACGTCTGGTTGAGACGAACACGGTATTCATCCTGATACCCGATCAACATATTGAGTTGCTGTTCCATCTGTTGATGACTCTGGCGGACTTGGGCTAGTTGGACAGCGGCTTGTTCTGCCGCTGTCTGTGCCAGTTCCCTCAGTGTCACTAAAGGTGACTGCTCCCGCATTGGAACCCTCTTTATTTTTCCTGATTATGTTCAGAATGAATCTAGTGTGATCAGTTGATTAAGTTGTTCACAAGCATGTTGATAGCTACATTGCTCTTGAATATCTTGTTGTAAGAATTTTGCTAATGATGGATAAAGGGCAATCGCCTTATCCAGCATAGGATCACTGCCTGTGGCATAAGCCCCTACATTAATTAAGTCGCGATTGCGCTGATAACTGGATAATAGCTGCTTAAATACTTGTACTCGGCGATAATGTGTTTTATCAATCAGTGAGGTCATCGCACGGCTAATGGACGCTTCAATATCAATAGCAGGGTAGTGACCCGATTCCGCCAGTGAACGCGAAAGCACGATATGGCCATCCAAAATAGCACGGGCAGAATCAGCGATTGGATCTTGCTGATCGTCACCTTCTGTTAACACGGTATAGAAAGCAGTAATGGAGCCACCACCATCAACGCCATTACCGGCACGCTCAACAAGTGCGGGTAATTTTGCAAATACAGAAGGGGGATAACCTTTTGTCGCCGGCGGTTCACCAACGGCTAAGGCAATTTCACGCTGCGCCATGCTATAGCGAGTTAACGAATCCATAATTAATAAAACATGTTTACCGCGATCACGAAAATCTTCGGCAATACGGGTTGCATAAGAAGCACCTTGCATTCGTAAGAGTGGTGAAACATCAGCAGGTGCTGCTACTACCACCGAGCGTGCTAATCCTTCTTTACCTAGGATATTCTCAATAAAGTCTTTAACTTCACGACCACGTTCACCAATAAGCCCTACGACAATGACGTCGGCTTGAGTAAAACGCGCCATCATACCTAATAGAACACTTTTCCCGACACCCGAGCCGGCAAAGAGTCCCATACGTTGGCCACGACCGACCGTAAGCAGTGCATTGATGGCACGTACACCCACATCAAGTACATCTGTAATGGGGGTACGTTGTAATGGGTTGATAGGTGGTGTAATCAGTGGGGCTCGATAACTGGTATCTGGCGGCGGTAAACCATCTAGCGGATCACCTGAGCCATCAAGTACGCGGCCTAATAAGGCATCACCAAGGGGTAATTGTCGGCCTTCGCCTTCACGACCGGGGATCGATTGAGCGTAGACTCGAGCACCTGGGGTTAATCCTTCCACTTCTTGTAGTGGCATGAGTAACATTTGGCTACCGTTAAATCCGACGACTTCACTTTCAACTTCTTCAACCGTTTTACCAATGGTACGTTCTATTAAGCAGGTAGAACCAAGGGGCATAACTAGCCCCTTAGCTTCCATGACTAAGCCTGTAGCACGGGTTAAGCGACCATATTGGCGAATGCGCGGAATTTTATTTAAACGAGATTCTGCATCAGCGAGTTTTTCTAACCAACGCCCCAATCTTGCGGTCATTACAACGCCTCCGGTGCAGCAAGACGACACAATTCATGCCAACGTGTCGCAATTGTGGAATCAAGATCACCATCATTGGTTACAACACGGCAGCCCCCTACATGGATACTATTATCAGCCACCACTTTCCAACCGTGGGCGGTAAGAGAATCGCCTAATTCCTTTTCAATCAGAGGGATATGTTTAGGGTTAATCCGTAGCTGCGGATCCCCTGCAAACATCTGCTCTTGTTGCAACATCAGTGTAATTTGAGCAAGTAATGCAGAGCCATCACAGACCGCAGGTTGTCCAAGTACTTCTTTGGCCGCTGTGAGTGCTATCTGCATTAATCGTGAGGCAATAACACTATCTAAACCATTTAATGAATGTCTAAATTCAGCTAATAAGCCTTGCCATTCATTAATAAAAGGTTCTTGTTTAGCAATGCCTTGACGGATACCTTCTTCGATACCCGATTGTAATCCTGCCTGATAGCCTTCCTGATAACCCTGGTTTTTCCCTGCCTCAAAGCCTTCAGCATGGCCCAGTTTTTGGGCCTTTTCTTTCATGTCATCAAGCATATTAATTTGCTCGAGGACTTTCTGTTGCTGAACGACTTCTTTTTCTTGATTTTCGTCTTCCTTCTCGTCTAACCCCGTGTCTTCCTTGACTTTTAATTCCCAGTCAATAAGTTCTTTTGGAACCCAAGGCTTCCAGTTTGTATCAGTATTTTTATCAGACATAGGTATCGTCTCCTCCATGAAGAACAACTTCACCGCTCTCAGCTAAGCGACGTACAATAAGCAGAATTGCTTTTTGCTCAGCTTCCACTTGAGACATGCGAACAGGTCCACGAGACGCCAAGTCATCACGCATAATTTCAGCAGCACGCTGCGACATATTGTTGAGGAAATGATCGCGTAGTTCTTGATCGCAACCTTTTAATGCCACAACCAAGGATTCGGATTCCACTTCCTGTAGAATGCGCTGAATTGAACGGTTGTCGATATCGATAAGGTTTTCGAACAGGAACATTTCGTCGATAATTTTCTGTGCCAATTCGCCGTCGTAGTCGCGTACTGCGGTGATAACATTTTCTTCTTGCTGACTTTTCATCAAGTTGATAATTTCAGCTGCAGTACGAACACCACCCATTTTGCTACGTTTGAGATTTTGACCATCAAGTAAATTGTTCAGTACTTCCGTTAATTCAGCTAAGGCTGATGGCTGAACACCACCAAATGTTGCGATACGTAACATAACGTCATTACGTAATTTCTCATCAAACAGAGCAAGAATATCAGCGGCTTGACCACGTTTTAAGTGAACTAAAATGGTGGCGATAATCTGTGGATGTTCATCACGGATAATATCGGCAGCCATTTGTGGCTCCATAAAGTTAAGTGTCTCAATACCTGTTGTGGTTTCACGGGTTTCTGAGATCTCATCGAGCAGATTATTAGCACGCTCTTCACCTAAGGCTTTAACAAGTACAGAGCGTAAATAATCATTAGCATTCACATTTAATGCTGCATACTGAACAGCATCTTCTTCGAAGCTTGCCATCACATCAATGAGTTGTTGATTGGAGATCTGACGCATAGAAGACATCGCAATACTCAGTTGTTGCACTTCACGTGTCGTTAGATGTTTAAATACTTCTGCTGCGCGATCTTCACCCAATGTCAGTAACATAACGGCGCTTTTTTCGGTTCCAGTTAAGTCATTACTCATTGTTCTTTACTCATCCATTGACGAATTACCATGGCTACAACACGAGGATCTTTTTCTGCCATCTCTCGAATACGTTGGCTTTGTAATTCGGCACTAACACGTTGACGTGCTTGTTTACGTCTTGATTCTTCATCTAATTCGGCTTCGTTGACATCATCTGTCACTTCAAGCTTGGTTTTCAAAATCGCTTTTTGTGCGGCGACTTCTGCTTCACGGCGTTTTTCAAGTTGAGGTTTCACTAATTTACGCCATAAGATCCACGCGATGATAACAAGCAATAACCAGCGGCCTAAATCTAATGCTTTAGCCAATATTTGTGGATTTTCCCACACAGGAACGCTAATCACTGGCTCTTCGGTATCGTTAAATTGAGAATTAACCACACTTAAAGAGTCACCACGCTCTTGGGAATAACCCATCGCTTCACGTACTAAACTTTCAATTTGTTGAAGCTGTTCATCGGTTAACGGAACTTGTTTATTTTCGACAATAGGCTCTTCACCTTCTGTTGCTTTTTTCTTGTCTTCTACGGTTTTGTAATTGACGATTACCGCAACAGAAAGGCGCTCAATATTGCCAACAGGTCGTTTAACATGACGAATACGACGATCTACTTCATAGTTGGTTGTTTCATCTAAACGGCTATTGCTGTTTGGATTACGTGTCATTGAACGATTAGCATTGGTAGATGTTGTTTTCTCATCAGCCGTCGTGTCTTTGGCTTTTTCAATCGGCGCTTGCGGTGGTGCAACAGGTTGATTAGATAACGCACCGGGCACACCGCCAGCTAACATGCCTCCATTTTGCTCACTTTGGCTCACTTGTTTTGAGCGTACTGCAGCTTGGTTAGGGGGCTGATTAGGCTTGTACTCTTCAGCGGTTTCTTCTGTATGAGAAAAATCAACTTGAGCGGTGACCTGCGCATGAACATTACCACGCCCAACAATAGGGCCTAATAGTGTTTCAATACGTTGCTGGTAGCGACTTTCCAACTCTTGGACATATTTGAGTTGAATAGAATTAAGATCACGACCTAAAGCATCGGGCTGTGTTAATAACTTACCGCTTTGATCAACAATGGTCACATTACTATCGGGCATACCTGCAACACTACTTGCTACAATATGTACGATGGCATTAATTTGACCTTCGTCCAAGGCTCTACCTTGCAGCAGACCTACTGTTACAGAAGCAGAAGGTGATTTTTGCTCACGAACAAAAAGAGAGGGTTTAGGTAATGCTAAATGAACACGAGCATTTTGCACTGGACCTAAGGTTTCGATGGTACGAGCAAGCTCCCCTTCAAGTGCACGTTGATAGTTAATCTGTTCACTGAACTGGCTGATCCCAAACTTTTCTTTATCAAGTAGTTCAAAACCGGCAGCTCCACCTTTTGGAAGCCCCGCTTGTGCGAGTTTCAGGCGTAATTCATGAACCTGATTGTCAGGTACCATAATCGCAGAACCATTTTGTGATAGGCGATAGGGTACATTCATTTGTGTTAACTGTGTGACAATTTCGCCACCATCTTTATCGCTAAGATTACTATAAAGCACTTTATAATCAGGGCTTTGTAGCCATAAAAAAGCAGCAACAAAAATGGCAATCGCCGCCGATCCCGCAATAATAAGCGGAATTTTCGGATCGGCTTTTATCCGGTTAATAATGGCGTTAAAACCTTTTTTCTGGTTCACAACGTCGGTTTTTTCGGCATTCATAGACAATCCTTGCCTTGTAGTTCGGGATGAATACTAAAAGCGTGGCGTAACAAAACAGACTCCCCTTACGCAAATAAATAAACCTACTCTCAGGTGTCTCATTATTGGCCTTTTGCGTTTCATTTAATGGCGTAATTAGCCTTTAACTTTTGCGTTAATTACTCGCTTTGGAATGAAGCCCCTGTGTTAGGGTATTACTCGGTAAGCGTGTTGGTTCACCTACTTACTATGACATTGATTCAAAAATTGAATTAGATGATTAACGCAGAGGTTTATATGTCAATTCCAGCTATTGAAAGTGTTCTGGATAAAATGCAAATTCAAACTTTACAAGCATCCAATATTGCCAAACCCCAGCCAGTACAGGCAGGATTTGCAACTCAGTTGGTTCAAGCAGTAGGTAAAATTAACGAAACTCGTGTTAATGCAACCAACAAAGTACAAGCATTTACGTTAGGTACGCCCGGTGTTGAATTAAATGATGTGATGGTGGATATGCAAAAATCCAGCATCTCATTACAAATGGGCGTACAAGTGCGTAATAAGCTGGTCGCCGCTTATCAAGAGATTATGTCAATGCAGGTGTGATAAAATTAACTCATTGAGATAAAAGAATATTATCTTTGTTGTGGTTTGATGGGGACATATAGGGGATAGGAGCATTCAATGTTTGGCTTAATAGCAATATTGGGTTTTGCTCGTATTCATGCATCTAAGCATCATATTATCCTGTACCATTTTTGCTGATGGGTCCCCCATCTGTTGATGAAGTGATAATATTACCTCTGAATGGGGGACCAATTTACTTATGCTACTACAAGCACAGAAGGTGAAAGAGGAACCCAGACAAAAAGAAGAGGAAGAAAATAAGGGCATCAATAGCGCAGCAGAAATTGATAATTGATTAATTATATAAATTAGGCCTCTTTATTTTTTAACGTAAAAGATAATCACAATATAAAGGTTAATTATAATGTGATTATCAATATGTTAAAATTAGACCCCAAAGTTAAAAGTGAGAACAACCTCTCCGACAAAATCTAATCCATCAGCAATATCTATTCCTTTTTTACTTAGTGCATCTTTGGATAAAATAAAAGTACGACTTGTCTTTCCTTGACTGAAATTCGCTTGGAAAATTTCACCTGAAATGAGAGACAGAGAGTTTTTATTAATATCTGATTGTTGTTCTGAGGTCCAACCATTGGTAGGGCCTTTGTATAGGACGTTATTAAATTTATTCCCCGTAATAGCAACATCATTTGCTCGTGAAATATACGCAGGCTTACCATCGACAGTAATATTTGTCCATATAAAAAAAGCTGCACCAACAGCGGCTTCAGGATTTGCTTTATCAACTAAATGAAATTGTCCTGTCGTATCATTAGCTAATTCCGCACTGTCATAAGTATCAGATGCAACAAAGGTTAAATATGTTTTAGCATCACATTCAACCGTAACGGTATTTTTACCTGTAGTTAAAGGATACTCGTAGTTTTTTGATTGAGGGATAAGTGTTGGGCTTATGACTCCGTAATCAAAAATAACATCACTTTGTGTCGCCCCATGAACAGTACAAGTTGGTGGCTTAATATCACCATTGATTTTTAAGTTAGCAACAGGCGTTTTAGCCAATACCGGCGTTGATATTACACTCAGCATAGCAAGACTGAGTAATACTTTTTTCATATCATTATTCCTTTATTCTTTTTTAGAGGATAAATAACAAAACAATATTATATAATACACCTTTTATTCATTTATTTAATGTTAAATAAATATATTCTTTAATATATCTAATTTAGACTTTCTTAAAGTGAGTTTATTTTACTACCCGATATTCTCTAAAAGAAATAATTAAAAATAGTGTTTTAATCCCGATTGGTAAATGTGGATTTTATATTAATTAAATAAGATTTGTAATTAGATACTCTTATTTAGATTGTTTTATATTTTTATATAAATATAATTAAATTAATCAACTTTAAAACACTCATTTTTAATAAAATCCTTTCCGTCATTTTCGTATTCACAAGACAACATTTCCTATGTAAGCTGTACTAACTAACAACGCACTGAGTGACACAAACGATGCGCAGAATGTTGCAGCAAAAAATCATCCAAGTATGTGATACAAAAATAGCGCAAAAGGGAGAAGGGGTAGGCCTCTCTTTTTATGCTTTTTTTGCTAATAAAAATGATGATCCTGAATTATTAATGGAAGCGGCAACTTGGTGGATATTGACGCATAAATTAGATCATTTTGAAAAAGCCATAAAAATTAAGAAGATGATACAAACTGAAATGGACGCTAATCGCTAAATCTGTACGCTGTTATCATTTTTATCAACCTGATACGAAAAAACTGAAAATTATTGATTATTATCACATTAACGTCAGTCATAAACCGTTATGGTAATTTTATGATTAATAACGTAAACGGTGATGATATGGAATATTGGTTTATTGCGTATAAAGTGCGTTCCAGAAATGGTGATACCTACGCCGGGCATAAAATAGTAGAAACTGAGAGTGGGATCACACCCCATATTGCGTTAGAAAAAGCATGTCAGGAAGTTGCACAAGGGGCTCAAGCTGATATTCCTGCGGTGAGAGTTGTGGCATTTAATCGTTTATAAGCGTATCAATTGATAAAAATCTCGTTAAGATCATTAGCGAGATTTTTTTGTTTTTATCTCAACTTCAACGGTAAGAAGAAAAATAAACACTTCGTTAATGATTTATTTTTAACCACTCTCTTCACTATCCCAATTCACTATCACAATAAATCATAAATCTATTAAGATTTAGTCTCTTAACTTCGTGAAATATTCGATATTATTTTTATAATCAAAATAATTTTTTCGCTAAAAAAGCAGATAATGAATAGCATTAGTTTAATTAAGATGGCTATACAGCAATTAATATACGACTTAACTTAAATAGTTATTAATTATGTGATCTGAACTGTGATAATGACTTTTTTATATTTGAATAAAAAAAGTGTCGTCGTTAAAGTTTACTTGAGCTAAGGAATAGCTCGATACAAGGAAATAGAGATCATATTTTGATTTTTTAGTAAAACATACAAGGAATTTTTAATTATGACAGTATTAACCGTTTATTTATGTGGTACCGGCGCTTCATCTTTTGATAATAATAATCATAATAATCCTGTTTATTGGCAAGGTGAGCTTGTTTCCACCTTGGCGCATAATAATCTAGATCGCGAATTTGCTCAGTGGTTTATTGTAGATGGCCCAGGTAGCGGTAATTTGCAAGAAGATGATTTATGGGTTGAAAGCCCTAATTATTCAGATATAAAAGGCTCTTTATTTGGCAGTGGATGGGAAGAAAATGTTGAACATGCACTGTGCTTAATGAAAGGCAACTTTGACTGGCAACGTGAAAAGTTAACAGAACAACAATATAATCAACTGAAAAAAGCGGGTATTCCCATTGAAGATGTTGAAGTGACTGGCTCTTTTTTATGGCGTAAATATAATTATGGTGACCGCTATGTCACTCAACAACAACTTCAGCAACAAATTATTCGTACCTTTCGCAAAGATGGCATCATTCCCACCCAAGTGAATTTAATGGGTTGGAGCCGTGGTGGCATCACCTGTCATATGCTTGCCAATGCCATGTTAAAAGATCCCCTATTAAAAGATATTCCAGTCAATATTTTTGCTATTGACCCAGTTCCAGGGCCACTTAATTTCCAACCAGAAAAGGTGACACTAGGTAGCAATGTTAAGGAATATGTCGGATTTTATGCCATTGATGAACGCTCAAAAGGATTTGCTTGCGTTATTCCAACCGTGACTGCTGAGACTAAAATGCATATTTTCCCGCTTTCAGGACGCCATGCGACTTTAGTAGGCAATGCTGCTATTGATGGTAGTGAAGGTAAAAATGCACTATTTTCACCGGGGTTAATTGTGCGACATTTTGCAGAAAGATGTTTAACACGTTGGGGATGTCAATTAGCGAACAAGCTAGAATTAACTGATAAGGAGATATTTGAGCATCATACTGATATTAAAAATGATGCAGATAAATATATTGCTATGCGCCGTAAAACTTATTCCATATATGAAAGTAGCGGTGATGATGAACGTAAAGTTTCATTAGGTAAAGAGGGGAAAGCATTCTCTGATATATATGGGGCACAATATGAGCCTTCTATGGCATTAACCGCAGACTATTTTGCAGATCCTCAACTCTACGATGTGATTAAATAAAGCAATTATTATCTATTTGAAACAGTAAGTTTATCGCCTGCCATGTGTAGGCGATTTTTATTTATCGGTGATGATATCAGTAAATGAAGAACAAATAGATGGGGAAGAGCAGATGATAATAGTGATAGTCTAATGATGTAGTGTAATAAATTCAGTTTTTATTATGTTATTTTTATATCATATCGTTTAATTGTCACAACGTTACCGATAACAAATAATATCGTATAGCAAGAAATAACTCGGTAAATAAAGACGCCATTAGCTAATAAAACCGCTTTTGGCGCAGAGGAAAGTTATTTTAGATTGAGATCAGGATAATAACTATGCTCTGAAAACTGACCATAGCTATTTTGTACCCTCTGCTCTTGTTCAGTCTGTCTTATTAAAACAGCGAGCTTATCTAATCTTGCTCGTAATAAATTTCGCGTCTCATTTTCATTTTCGAGTATTTTCTTTAACATATTGGTGAGCTGCTGTTGTATTATCAGCTCACCCTCAGTGGGTTTTATCATCTTAGTGATAATTTCTACACTTTTTAAATAATCCATTTCCATTTCTATCAGCTGATCCCACTGCTGATTTTTGGCAAGCGTTAACATTTGCTCACTTAATTTCAAAACCTGCTCGTAAGCTGCCATTATATCCATATTTGCTGTCCACGCTTTTTAATAAGAATTAATCTGTGTGCCAATTTGTTGCCAAGCATCAGAAATTTCAGTTAATAACTTGATGACTTCATGAATTTTTTCTGGATTATTTTTTAAATTGGCATCGAGTAGTTGAGTGATCATATAGTCGTAAAGTAATGCTAAATTTTCAGCAAGCTCCTCCCCTTTTTCTTTATCCAGCCCCTGTTTTAAGCCGTTGCCAATAATGTTAATAGCTTTAGAAATATTTTCTCCTTTACCGGCGATATTTCCTTGTTCCATTAATATTAATGCACGGCGAAGGGCGCTTAGCGCCCCATTAAATAGGATTTGGATCAGCTGGTAAGGTGAAGCATTTAAAATCTCACTTTCAACATCGATTTGAGCATACATTTTACTGGCTGATTGTTGATACATAATATCCTAATATCCTACTTAAAAATTAGCGTAATAAACGTTCAATTGATGCACTTGAGTTAGTCATGGCATTAACCATTTTATCTAATAATTGAAACTGTTTTTTATAACGTTCCATCGTCGCTTCAATAGTACGTTTGGTATTTTTAATTTGGTTATCTAACGATTTTTTACGTTTTTTAACACCATCAGTGGCAATATCAAGGGTGCCGTCGTTGGATTGCAGCGTTTTTTTCAGGTAATTATAGGTTTGAGTACCAAATCCTGTTTCTTTACCATCACCCATAAAAAACTCTTTGACGTTAGCAGGTTTTTCTTTTAATGCTTTATCGAGTTTTTTATCATCAACTTCTAATGTGCCATCTACTTTAAATTTAATGCCCATTTTATTAAGGGTATCAATCTCAGATGAAGATTGAGAACGAGTGATAAAGCTTTTTAGCTCAGACATAATCATCCGGCTAGTGGTATCACCTAATAACACACCATTGTCTTTAGAGGCATCTTCACCTTTTTCAACTTGGGTGTACTTGGTGAAATCTTTATAGGTTTTATTTAATTCATTATAAGCATCGGTCCAGGCTTTTATGGCCTTTTTCATTGGCTCAATATCACGCGCAACCGTAATAATTTCAGGCTTATCTACGCCATCTTTATTATCATTGGTTTTTTTCTTAAGATTTAACGTGATCCCTTCAGGCGCATCTTTAATTTCATTAGTTTGACGTTCAATTTCAATCCCATTAATCGTTAACTTTGCATTATTTGCCTTAACGATCTCTGTCATTGCACCACTGTTTGTTTTAGTGGAGTAGCTAATAAAATCGTTAAGCTTACTATCACCTTCAACAGTGATTTCCATTTGAGAATCTGTACCTTCTTTACGAGAAGTCAGAACTAAATGGTTAACGCCATCTTGGGCTTTTACAATAGTGGCAGAAACGTTGCCTTCTTTTTTATTGATAGCATCACGTAATTCAATAATAGAAGTTTGACTGTCTGTTAACTCTATTTTTAAAGGCTCTTTTTCACCTTTTTGGGTGATCACTAAAGTCCGTGTTTTGCCTTCACCTAATGTTTCACCAATAGGATCTTTGATATCACTGACGGCTTTTGATTTCAGTGTTTGAGCATGGGCAAGCTCTGTTACCGAGACCGTATAATTACCAATGCTTGCTTTACCATCAGTGGTTACTTTAAAAGCATCAAACTCATCATCAACTTTGGTGGCGACGATTTTATCGAATTTTTTTAATTCTTCAGATGCTTTCTGTAATTTATCTAATTGGCTACGAATTTTTCCATATGCAGTAATTTGTGCATCGTAGCTTTTCATCTGTTTGTCTAAAGGTTCAAGGCGCTTATTTTCCGCAGCCTCTAATTGCATTAATGTCTCGCCAAGTGGCATCTTGGCGCCTATTCCTAGTGCACTAATACCAGCCATACTGGTCTCCTTTCTGTGTTCGTAAAATAATCCCTACACAGCGTTATCGGAAGAATTGGCGAAAAGTTTACGTCTATTTACTATTTTTGATGAGGGAAACAGACCGCCATATAGAAGCCTTTTATTGTCATTGAATACTAAAGTCGAATTTTGCATAAGAAAAAAGGTTTATGACGAGAATTGATAAAAATAATATAAAAAAATAATAAATTAATTTCTTTATATATCATTTAGTTAATGGCGATTCTATAAAAAATCACAGAAAAATTTGTTGGAAAAGTTAAAGGTTGTATCTGGGGTGCCGATAAACTTGTTGCCGGTGATTGACACCGTAAATGAATAGGCAAACTTTTATTTTATCGACTTGATTTTAAAGGAATCTAGCTATGGCACAAGTCATTAATACCAACTATCTATCCCTGGTAACTCAAAACAACCTGAACAAATCTCAGGGAACTTTAGGAAGTGCAATCGAGCGTCTGTCTTCTGGTCTACGTATCAACAGTGCAAAAGACGATGCAGCGGGTCAAGCAATTGCTAACCGTTTCACTTCAAACGTAAATGGTTTAACTCAAGCTTCACGTAATGCGAACGATGGTATCTCTATCGCTCAAACAACTGAAGGTGCATTAAACGAAATCAACAATAACTTACAACGTATCCGTGAGTTAACTGTTCAAGCGAAAAACGGTACTAACTCTAATTCAGATATCACTTCTATCCAAAACGAAGTGAAAGAACGTTTAGACGAAATCAACCGTATTTCTGAACAAACTCAGTTTAACGGCGTGAAAGTACTGAGCGGTGAGAAATCAGAAATGGTTATCCAAGTTGGTACTAACGATAATGAAACTATCAAATTTAACTTAGATAAAGTTGATAACGATACATTAGGTGTTGCTAGCGATAAACTGTTCACTGAAGCTACCGTTTCTAAAGGTGAGAAGAAAGCAAGTGCTGATGATGCTGTTATTGCTGATTTAGGTGTTGCTGGTGGTACTACTCTAAAAGCTGGTTTAACAGTTAAAAAATACGAAGAAGATGGCAAAGTTGTTGATGGTAAATTCGTTGCAACTGAAGGTGGTAAAAGCTACTTAGTTTCTGCTTCAGATTTTGAAGCTGATGGTACTACTGCTACACAAATCAACTTAAAAGCAGGTTCAGCTGTTGCTGGTAACGAATTTACTGCTGCTGCAGGTAAAGACGTTAAAACTTTAAACGTTAAAGATGACGCTTTAGCAACTTTAGACAAAGCTATCAACACCATTGATGAAAGCCGTTCTAAATTAGGTGCGATTCAAAACCGTTTTGAATCTACTATCAACAACCTGAACAACACTGTTAACAACTTATCTGCTTCACGTAGCCGTATCTTAGATGCTGACTATGCAACAGAAGTTTCTAACATGAGCCGTGGTCAAATCTTGCAACAAGCGGGTACTTCAGTACTTGCTCAAGCAAACCAAGTACCACAAACTGTTCTGTCTCTGTTACGTTAATTCGTACCCTGACACAAAAGATACCTTTCTATATCAAAGGCCCTCATCTGAGGGTCTTTTTTGTCATTCTATTTTATATTTAAACTCACTCTGTTTTAGTTTATTTTTTTCTCTCCATCTATTTTTGTTTTTTCTGCTAGTCATTATCTCTTATAAATTAATTAATTGGCTTTTTTTACTATTTTCGCGACGCGAAAACACATAAATACCTTCGATTTAATGACGATAGTGTTTAGGCAACGTTATTACAGGAGTGTAATAACAAACCTATTAATTAAAAATTTTCAAATAAAATTGAAGGAATATTGTATGGCACAAGTTATTAATACTAATTATCTGTCTTTAGTCACTCAAAATAATCTAAATCGTTCACAAAGCGCACTTGGTAATGCAATTGAACGTTTATCTTCAGGTATGCGTATTAACAGCGCGAAAGACGATGCGGCAGGTCAAGCTATTGCTAACCGTTTCACTTCAAATATTAACGGTTTAACTCAAGCATCTCGTAATGCGAATGATGGTATTTCAGTGTCTCAAACCACTGAAGGTGCATTGAACGAAATCAACAATAACTTACAACGTATTCGTGAATTAACTGTTCAAGCGAAAAACGGGACTAACTCTAACTCAGATATCACTTCTATCCAAAATGAAGTTAATCAACGTTTAGATGAAATCAATCGTGTTTCAGAACAAACTCAGTTTAACGGTGTGAAAGTACTGAGTGGTGAAAAGTCAAAAATGACCATTCAAGTCGGTACTAATGACAATGAAGTGATTGAATTCAATTTAGATAAAATTGATAACGACACATTAGGTGTTGCTAGTGATAACCTGTTTGATGCTAAAACAGAGAAAAAAGGGGTTAAAGCAACAGGTGATGATATCGATGCAAACGCTCTGGGCATTTCGGGCGGTACAAAATACGCGACTGGTGTTTCAGTAAAAGAGTATAAAGTAGATGGTAAGGTTTCTGCTAATAAAGTTGTCTTAAAGGATGGTAGCGACGAGTACGTAGTAAGTAAATCAGACTTTACATTAAAATCAGGTACTACTACTGGTGAAATTGAGTTCACTGGTAGTAAAACCATTAAATTTAAGGCAGATGCAGGTAAAGATGTTAAAGTTTTAAATGTTAAGGATGACGCTTTAGCAACTTTAGATAACGCAATTAGTAAGGTTGATGAAAGCCGCTCTAAATTAGGTGCGATTCAAAACCGTTTCCAATCTACTATCAATAACTTAAATAACACTGTTAATAACTTATCTGCTTCACGTAGCCGTATCTTAGATGCTGACTATGCGACAGAAGTGTCCAATATGAGTAAAAATCAAATCTTGCAACAAGCAGGTACTGCTGTACTGGCTCAAGCAAACCAAGTACCACAAACTGTTCTGTCTCTGTTACGTTAATCCTTCATTAAACTCATCTTCAGATCCCACCCACAGCCATTTTTGCTGTGGGTGTTTTTTCATCAAAACAATCGTTTTTTTTATTAATCATGGATAGGTATTCCCATTGATAGGTTGTAGGTAAAAATAGATAAAAGATAAGTAATATGATTTATATGTTATTTTTTTATCAACAAAATACATATTTGATGAATACATTTCTTTCAATAAGACAAAATATCAATTTATTTAACGGTTTTTCTGCGGATTAGTATGACCCATCTTAAGGTACAGTATGTACTTGTAATGCAATAACAAATTAAATTATCAATGAAAACCCAATTTTCGCTGAAAATTTAGCATAGGTGAAAAAGAGGGGCTTTTGCTTCACTGTTCAGCCGATTGCTAACACTATTTCGTCGGATAATGGTTTCCGGTCTTTTATCCAAAGGTGTCTTTTGTTGTGAGTGATTTGTATACCGCCGAAGGCGTGATGGACAAAAATAGCCTCTGGGAGCGATATGTCCCTTTGGTTCGCCATGAAGCATTACGATTACAGGTCAAGTTACCTGCGAGTGTTGAATTGGATGATCTTTTGCAAGCAGGGGGGATTGGCCTACTGAATGCCGTTGAGCGTTATGACTCAATGCAAGGTGCCGCCTTTACTACTTATGCTGTGCAACGTATTCGAGGCTCTATGTTAGATGAGCTACGAAGTCGTGATTGGGCGCCCCGTAGTGTGCGCCGTAATGCAAGAGAAGTGACACAATCCATTCATCAGTTAGAGCAGGATCTAGGACGACCACCATCAGAACAGGAAGTTGCTGATCATTTGCAGATTGAGTTAGCAGAATACCGGCAGATCCTATTGGATACAAATAACAGCCAGTTGTTCTCTTATGACGAATGGCATGAAATTTACGGTGAAAGCTGTGAACCGTCTCAAGACGAAGATCACGATGACAATCCTTTACAAATGTTATTGGAAAGTGATATTCGCCAAAGAGTCATAGACGCGATAGAATTGCTTCCCGAAAGGGAAAAAATGGTTCTTACCCTGTATTATCAGGAAGAACTTAATTTGAAAGAAATAGGCGCAGTGCTTAATGTCGGGGAATCCCGCGTAAGTCAGCTACACAGCCAAGCAATCAAAAGGCTGCGAGCACGCTTAAACCCAGAGAAATAGAAGTTTTGCTTATTTTTGTTTTTATTTATTAAGACTACAACACAGGGCTTTATCTCTTATGTCTGTTTCAACACAAAAGAAACGGCCGCTAAGCCGTTACATTAAAGACTATAAACACAGCCAAACTCATTGTTTGCATTGCCATAAGGCGCTTGATCGGATTTCTCTCGTATTCAATCGCCAAGTTATCAATAAAGAAGCCATTTCTGAAATGACAGATTTAATTGATGATGAAACATGGGAAACCTTGCAAGGAAAGTTTTCTGCGCTGTGCCGTTTTTGTAGTGAGATTTACTGTAATAGTGAAACTGATTACTTTGACATTATGTCTTTTAAGCAGTATTTGTTCGAACAAACGGAGATGAGCCACAGTACTGTTCGTGAGTATGTGGTTCGTTTACGTCGACTCGATGAATTGCTGACTTCCACTAATTTTCCTCGTCAAGAATTTACGACAGAGAAAATTCAGTCAGACTTGAGTAAAAAGCTCACTCCCTCCGCATTTAGTAACTACAACATTGCCCTACGTAAGTATGAGCAATATCTTGATTGGTGCCAAGCGCCAACCTCGATGAGTAGTGGTCACTAATCGCATTCAAGAGAGACCTAAAAAAAGGGGTAACATTATGTTGCTCCTTTTTATTTTTTATTCCAGAAATAAAAAAACCACCTTTAATAGATAAGTAAGTTAAAGGTGGTCTCAAAAATAAAGTGAGAAAGAGAACGCTGGGTTTAACTGATTGTCATTAAGCTGGCATTGCCTCCGGCAGCGGCGGTATTGACGCTTAATGCTCGTTCATGCAATAAACGCTCTAATAACAATGCTGTCTCACCACGTGAGAAGCCTTGTACTGAAATAATAGCCCCTTTACGTTGTGCAATTTGCTGACAAGTCTCTTTTAACTGATCACTATCACCATGATAAATAACGGCATTAATGCTTAGTGACTCATCTTGCCAGTTGTCCGTGAGAGTGATTGCTTTTCTGATCATATCAGGCAATTCACGATAGGTTTTTTGCGAGAAAACAGCATTATGGACAATAGCATGGCATCCTGATGCAAAGACTCCCGCTAACTGAGTAAATATATCTTGCTCATTATCTGAGAGACAAAGCACCTTGCCACAAGGGACTAATTGATAGGTATTACGCTCGCCAGTAGGCCCCGGCAATACGCGCAATGTTCCGGCTTGTGATGCATTGGCGTATTCTTCTAGCGCCTGATAATGTGCAGGTTCCGTTTTATTTGCTAACCACGTCATATAGTGATGATAGGTTTGTAATAACTTTTGTCGCATAGAGGCATCAAGGGGTAATGTTTCATCTTGACGTGCTAAGGTTTGTGTTATGGCATTTTCAGGACGTTTTGATAATAAACGATACAGATAAGCAGGGCCTCCAGCTTTTGGCCCCGTACCCGATAAACCTTCACCACCAAAAGGTTGTACCCCGACAACAGCACCTACCATATTGCGGTTTACATATAAATTTCCTACTTTTGCATGAGTCGCTACATAAGCGATAGTTTCATCAATACGGGTATGAACCCCCATTGTTAATCCATATCCAGTCGCATTAATTTCAGCTAATAAAGCAGGCAGATCTTGGCTTGAATAACGTACGACGTGCAGTACAGGGCCAAAAATCTCTTTTTTAAGTGAGCTAATTTTATCTAACTCAATTAAGGTAGGAGGAACAAAAGTACTGTTATTTTCAGCCTGTTTAGTAAGTTGATTATAGGTTGCTTGATAAACGTCAAAACCCGCTGTGCGCATAGTTTGAATATGTTTTTCAATACCCGCTTTTGCCTCTTTATCAATTACAGGGCCAATATCTGTTGATAAGAGACTTGGATCACCTATTATGGCTTGTGCCATTGCGCCTTTTAACATTTCAATCGTGCTATCAGCCACCTCTTCTTGAATACAGAGAATACGCAAAGCAGAACAACGTTGACCCGCACTATCATAAGCAGAGGCCATAACGTCAGTGACCACTTGTTCCGTTAAGGCAGAAGAGTCGACAATCATGGCGTTTAAGCCACCTGTTTCAGCAATTAAAGGAACAGGGCGACCTTCGCTATCGAGTCTACCCGCTAAGGTTTTTTGCAGAATGTGGGCAACTTCGGTAGAGCCTGTAAACATCACACCACGCACGCGTTCATCTGCCACTAATTGTGCACCAATGGTCTCCCCTTGACCCGGTAAGAGTTGTAATGCACTGCGAGGTACTCCTGCTTGATAAAATAGTTCTACGGCTTTAAAAGCAATCAGAGGGGTTTGCTCCGCAGGTTTGGCCAGTACGGTATTACCTGCCGCTAACGCTGCTGCAATTTGTCCACTAAAGATGGCTAATGGGAAGTTCCAAGGACTAATACAGACAACAGGGCCTAAAGGACGATGGGTATTATTATCAAAATCATTTGCCACTTGTGCTGAGTAATAATAAAGAAAATCAATCGCCTCACGCACTTCTGCAATAGCATTACTATAGGTTTTGCCCGCTTCTCTGACTAAGACACCCATTAATGGACCCATTTGCTGTTCCATCAGTTCTGCTGTGCGGACTAAAAACGCCGCTCTTTCCGCAGGTGGGGTTGCAAACCAAATTTCACCATTTTCTTGGGCAATATCTAAAGCAAAATTAGCTTCGGCGGCCGTTGTTTCACGTACTGTACCGACGACATCGGTGTGATTTGCCGGATTGAGTATAGATTGTGGTGCAATCACTTCTTCTGCACTATTACACTCACCACCAAGGAGAGGATGACTGTGAATTTTTTCCATCGCAGAGGTCAGTAATGCACTGGATAATGAGGCTAAACGATGCTCATTAGACATATCAATCCCCGGTGAATTTTTGCGTTCATCACCATAAAGCTGCATTGGGAGCGGGATTTTAGGATGTGAAAGTCCGATTTGTCCTTCAGCTTGCGCAATTTTATTGATCTCTTTAACCGGATCGGCAACTAATTCATCTAAGGAGATGGTGGTGTCAGCGATACGATTTACAAACGAGGTATTTGCACCATTTTCTAATAATCGACGCACAAGGTAAGCCAGTAGGGTTTCATGAGTACCTACTGGCGCATAGATACGACAAGGGCGACCAAGTTTACCATCAGCAATTTTACCCACAACTTGTGCATAGAGGGGTTCACCCATACCGTGTAAGCATTGGAATTCATATTGACCAGGATAGTAATTTTGACCCGCTAGATGATAAATGGCTGATAAAGTATGGGCATTATGCGTGGCAAATTGCGGATAAATATAATTCGGTGAAGCAAGCAGTTTTTTCGCACACGCAAGGTAAGAGACATCGGTATATACTTTACGGGTATAAACAGGATAATCTTCCAGTCCATCCATTTGCGCGCGTTTAATCTCACTATCCCAATAAGCCCCTTTTACTAAACGGATCATTAAACGGCGACGACTGCGGCGAGCTAAATCAATAATATAATCAATCACTAAAGGGCAGCGTTTCTGATAGGCTTGAATAACAAATCCTATACCATTCCAACCCGCTAATTCAGGCTCGAAGCAGAGTTTTTCTAATAAATCGAGGGATATTTCCAGTCTATCCGCTTCTTCTGCATCAATATTAATACCAATATCATATTGCTTGGCTTGTAGCGTTAAAGAGAGTAGGCGAGGGTAAAGCTCCGACATCACTCTATCATATTGAGCTCGACTATAACGGGGATGTAATGCTGAAAGTTTAATGGAGATCCCCGGTCCTTCATAAATACCTCGTCCATTAGAGGCTTTACCAATGGCATGGATGGCTTGTTGATAAGAGACTAAATAGTCTTGCGCATCTTTTTCCGTTAGGGCCGCTTCTCCTAGCATATCATAGGAATATCTAAAGCCTTTTTCTTCAAGTTTGCGTGCATTGGCTAACGCTTGGGAGATAGTTTCACCGGTGACAAATTGTTCCCCCATTAAACGCATCGCCATATCAACGCCTTTACGCACTAAAGGTTCACCACTTTTAGTTAAAATGCGATTTAGAGAATTAGATAATTTCTCTTCGTTATGGGTAGAGACGAGTTTGCCTGTAAACAGTAGACCCCAAGTGGCGGCATTGACAAACATAGATTGGCTTTGCCCTAAATGCGAGCGCCAATTGCCATGGCTAATTTTATCTCGGATCAGGGCATCACGGGTTGCTTTATCAGGAATACGCAATAAAGCTTCGGCTAAACACATTAAGGCAACCCCCTCTTGGGAAGAGAGAGAAAACTCTTGCAGTAAGCCTTGTACCAGACCTGAGCGTCCAACACCCTGTTTTTGTTTGCGTAATTTTTCTGCAATGGAGTAAGCCAGTTTATGCGTGGCTTGAGCCTCATGCTCAGGTAGTGTTGCCTGCTGTAGTAGCATAGGCACTGCTTGTGTTTCAGGTATACGATAAGCAGAAGTAATTGCCGAGCGTAACACCGATTGTGGGTGGATCTGCTCTGCAAATTCTAAAAACGGTTGATAATGTGCCGTTAGGGGATCTGTGCTTTCTTCAATATCTTGCTCAGCCTGTGTAATAGGGGTTAGGGTGAGCTGATCATTTTCAATTTGTTCAAGATAATTGAAGATGGCTTGTTTAATTAGCCAATGAGATGTTCTATCTAATTTTTGTGCAGCATCTTTTAATCTATTACGGGTTTCTTCATCAAGTCTAACACCCATTGTTGTGCTACTCATGCAGTGCTCCTCATATCGTGCATCTTACTTATACGGCACATTGACCAGTTATTTTTCTTAATATCAGTCATGTTGCAACTTTGTGCAACATTGTTAACAATAAATTTATAAATAATGTGAAAGTTGTCAGGTTTTATAAATGGTTAAAAAATACTATTTTAGATAGATAAATAAATAATACTTATAATTCATTGGCTTATATATTTTTCTTCAATGGGAAGATGATATTAATCTCTTTCAACCGAAGCAAATAGTGTGAAGTTACATACAAAAATTAAACACCGATACGTTAATTTCTTGTTAAATGCTTATAACCTATTCTAGGATTGATATGAATGTTTTATTTGTTACAGTAAGAAATTATTTTAAATAAAAACTGATAAGGTCATTGGTGTGCAACGAAGTGCAACGTTCCTGCATAAGTTGAAAGCATAGCAATTGATCGTAACAGATATATGGAGAACTGCGATTATGGCTCTAAATTCGCCAATGCTAATTACCTTTACGATCTATATATTGGGGATGCTTTTTATCGGCTATCTAGCGTATCGATCAACAAAAAATTTTGATGATTATATTTTAGGGGGCCGAAGGCTTGGTAGTGTAGTAACGGCACTTTCTGCGGGCGCTTCTGATATGAGTGGCTGGCTATTAATGGGATTACCAGGCGTGGTTTTTTTTGCGGGGATCTCCGAAAGTTGGATAGCCATTGGTTTATGTTTAGGTGCATGGCTTAACTGGCGTTTAGTTGCAGGGCGATTACGTTTACAAACAGAAAAAAACAATAATGCACTGACTCTACCAGACTATTTAACTTCTCGCTTTGATGACAAAAGCAAAATGCTACGCATTATTTCTGCGTTAGTTATTCTTATTTTCTTCACTATTTATTGTGCATCAGGTGTCGTCGCAGGAGGTATGCTTTTTGAGTCTACCTTTGGCATTCCTTATCATGAAGCGATGATTTATGGTGCACTAGCAACCATTGCATATACTTTCCTAGGTGGTTTTTTGGCGGTAAGTTGGACGGATACGGTACAAGCCACATTAATGATTTTCGCACTTATTCTGACACCAATTATTGTTATTTTCTCAATTGGTGGAATTGACACCTCTATAGAGATCATTAAAGCGAAAGATCCGGCTTATCTTGATATGTTTAAAGGGCTTGATTTTATTGCTATTGTTTCATTATTAGCTTGGGGATTAGGTTATTTTGGACAGCCTCATATTCTCGCGCGTTTTATGGCTGCAGATTCAAATCAAACTATTCGTAAAGCGCGCCGTATTGGTATGACTTGGATGATCCTCTGTTTAGGCGGAACGGTGGCGGTGGGCTTCTTTGGTATTGCTTATTTTGAAGTTAATCCGACCGTTGCAGGTCCGGTTATGGCTAAAAATGAGCGTATCTTTATGGAATTAGCTTCGTTACTTTTTAACCCGTGGATAGCTGGTATTTTGTTATCTGCGATTTTAGCTGCGGTAATGAGTACGTTAAGCTGCCAATTATTAGTCTGCGCCAGTGCATTAACTGAAGATTTATATAAGCCTTTTATTCGTAAAAATGCCAGTCAAAAAGAGCTAGTTTGGGTTGGTCGTGGCATGGTGTTATTAGTTGCGGTTATCGCTATTTATTTAGCCCGTGATCCAGAAAATAAAGTACTTGATTTGGTGAGTAATGCTTGGGCAGGATTTGGTGCTGCATTTGGTCCGGTGATCCTTATCTCTGTCACTTGGAAACGTATGACTCGTAATGGTGCTTTTGCGGGAATGTTAATTGGTGCATTAACAGTACTGGTATGGATGCAATATAAATGGTTCGGCCTTTATGAAATTATTCCGGGCTTTATTTTCGCGTCCATAGCCATTGTTATTGTCAGTTTAATGGGTAAGTCACCAACGGCAGAAAATCAACAACGTTTTGATGAAGCAGAAGCGGAATATCGTAACACTTAATTATTAATAAGCAGTGAGATTTTATTTCATGAAATACCATCTATATAAAAATATAGGTGGTATTTTTTTGGCAAAATAACAGTAAATATTAACCATTAAAGGGTTTTGTTTAGCATGATATTAATAGCATTAAGATTGCTTAATAAAAGCGATATTTAACCCATCAAACTTCATTGATGCTGTTACTAGTCAATAATACTGATACTAATATTTTTATTGGTTTAATATTTTGTAATACACTTATTTTTTAATCACAATTTATAGGTTAAATATTAGTCAGCTATATAACGCAATTAATGAGCGTGATAATAGCTAGCTGTTATCGCTATTTTGTCGTCATTCTCTTCCAGATACAAAAAAGCCACTTATCTCTAAGTGGCCTATCTGCCTGATTACTCAGCGTAAATTTGGTGGGTTGTGGGGGGCTCGAACCCCCGACCAATTGATTAAGAGTCAACTGCTCTACCAACTGAGCTAACAACCCGATGCGCTAATTATTCTCCTCTCTTAAGGGCGGGTCAACCCTTAATTTGAAATTTTTTCCAAATGTATAAAATATCGTCTATTAAAATGAAGAAAGGATATTATTTGGTTATCAAATCGTCACTCATTTTACTAAAAGTGATCTTTTCATTACTTATTCTGAGATTTGTGTCACAATAATTTCGCAAACTTAGCCACGGCGAAAAAATAAAAAAGTGGCGTAACAACATCAAAAATATGAAAACATTTCAGGTATTGTATGGAAGAGCAAACAGAAGTTACTCAGCCCGTTAGAGTGAAAAATGCCACTCTACAACGCGGGCTAACCAATCGTCATATCCAATTAATCGCTATTGGTGGTGCTATCGGTACTGGTTTATTTATGGGTTCTGGGAAAACCATTTCGCTAGCTGGGCCATCGATTATTTTTGTTTACATGATAATCGGCTTTGTCCTGTTCTTTGTTATGCGAGCAATGGGAGAGCTATTATTATCAAATTTAGAATATAAATCATTTAGCGATTTTGCCGGGGATTTATTAGGGCCTTGGGCTGGCTTTTTTGTTGGATGGAGTTATTGGTTTTGCTGGGTTATCACCGGTATCGCTGATATTGTTGCCATTACCTCCTATATTAGTTATTGGGCGCCCAATTTTCCTGAATGGGGAACGTCTTTTATTTGTGTGCTGACACTACTTATTTTGAATTTAGCCACAGTAAAATTATTTGGGGAAATGGAATTTTGGTTTTCGATGATCAAAATTACCGCTATTGTCTCTTTAATTATTGTTGGTATCGTATTGATTAGCATAAATTTTCAATCTCCAGCCGGGCACACGGCAACTATTGAAAATATCTGGAATGATGGCGGTATGTTCCCTAAAGGGATCAGCGGATTTTTTGCTGGTTTTCAAATTGCTATCTTTGCCTTTGTGGGGATTGAGCTGGTAGGTACAGCAGCGGCTGAAACACGTGATCCTGAGAAATCATTACCTAAGGCGATTAACGCTATTCCTATTCGTATTATTACTTTTTATGTTTTGGCATTGGCGATTATTATGTCAGTAACGCCGTGGCGTTCTATTTTGGCAGACAAAAGCCCGTTTGTAGAACTCTTTGTCATGATTGGTATTCCAGCCGCAGCCAGTTTAGTTAACTTTGTGGTATTAACGGCAGCCGCCTCTTCAGCAAATAGTGGTATCTTCTCAACCAGTCGTATGCTATTTGGTTTATCGAAAGAGGGGGAGGCACCAAAACAGTTTAGCCAGCTATCAAAACGTTCAGTACCTGCCAATGGTTTACTCTTTACGAGTCTCTGTTTATCTTGCGGTATTGTGCTAATTTATTTTATTCCAGATGTGATGCGGGTATTTACGTTAGTAACAACGGTCTCTGCGTTATTATTTATGTTTATTTGGAGTATGATCTTATGCTGCTATTTAGCATATCGTAAGAAACGTCCTCAATTACATCAACAATCTATTTATAAAATGCCATTAGGGATAGTGATGTCATGGCTATGCTTAGCATTTTTTGTGTTTATGGTCGTGTTATTGGCATTTGAACATGATACCCGTCAAGCACTGATGGTAACGCCCATTTGGTTTATTGCTTTAGGAATAGGGTATCATTTTGTGAAAAAGCGTAAACAAAAAGCACAATTAAAAAATTAATCTTTTTTAGTTGAATTGATGGTCATTGGATAAATATAACCCTATCTTTTTCGATAGGGTTATACTTTAATTTGAGTTAAACCATTAGTCAGAATATTTTGAATATAAATTTGTTATTTTATTTTTTAATTTAAAATTTAAAGTAATGTATTATTTTAAAATAAATTTTATTTTCTCTAAGTATAATTTAATTCAAAAACTTTAAGTGCATGTGAATTATACATATCTATTATTATTAATCTATTTCTTAAATATGTTAACTATATCCGGTATTTTTTTCAAAATAGACTATCCTACAATTAAAAAATAATAGGAGGCGATATGTATAAGACTATTTTGGTTCCCATTGATATCGATGAAGATAACTTACTAAATAAAGCCATTACATTAGTGGAGAACATTGCCAAAAGAGAAGATCCCTATGTCCATTTTTTGTATGTTTTACCAAAGTTGCCACAATCTTCTTATTATCGCTTAGTGATGAATGGCGATCAACTTGACCAAGTATGCTTAAAAAAATCAGCAGAAAAAGAGTTAAAAAAAATTATTGCTCGATTTGATTTACCGGAAGATCGTATTGAAACGCATATCTGTATTGGTAAACCACGGGATGGCATATTGCAGATAGCCGATCAGGTTAATGCTGATTTAATTGTTGTTAGCTCACATAATCCTGAAGCAGACAGCTATCATTTAGGCTCAACAGCGGCAGATATTACCCGTTATGCGAAACGTTCAGTGATGGTAGCAAGATAGCCGACTCTTTATTTTATTAGCAATACCATTAAGCGGTTGATGGCGTCTCATCAACTGCCTTTTTAATTTGGCACTCTAGCTGTTTTTAATTATCATGCATTATCCCCTATAAGATAATAATTAAAAATTATGCTTACTATTACGGCACTACTAGAAAATAAGACAAGCGATCCCGCTCTTAGCCATTATCCTGGCCTTTCACTGCTATTAGAAGACACTGAAAGCGAAAGTAAAATTTTATTTGATACTGGTAAAGATCTCACTTTTATCAATAATGCTAAAAAAATGGCGATTGATTTGACGTCATTAACGACAATTGTTATTTCCCATGGGCACTATGATCATTTTGGTGGATTAACTCATTTAAATGAGGATTTCTTTATTACTAAGCCACATATTATTGCCCATCCTGATTTATTTTCAGTACGTTATTCAGCACTTTTTATGGGGCGCCAGTCTATTAAATTTAAGCGCCTTACTCCATTTTTTAACCGACAGCAGCTAGAACAGCAGTTTTCATTTCAGTTAACAGCGACACCTAAAGCTATCGATAAAAGATTTATCTATTCTGGCCAAGTGACAGAGCGTCAAATACATAAACGTTATGGCGTTATTGTCAGTGAAAGTAGCGAAACGGATGATTATGTACTTGATGATAGTTTTCTAATTTGGCAAGGTCAGCAAGGACTGGTGATTATCACGGGATGTAGCCATTCTGGTATTGATGCGATTATTCGCCATGCGAAAAAAATAACAGGAAATGACAAGATCCAAGCTATTGTCGGAGGGCTACATCTTCGCTGTGCCTCACTGGCGGCGTTAAAAAGAGCGAAAAAAGCAATAGGTCACCATGTTGAGGTTTATGGTTGCCATTGTACCGGTGCGCTTGGCCGTAGCTATCTTAATGCCAAAGATTTTAATACAGGGCAAAGATTATTTTTTAAATGATACATCAATATGTTAATCAAAAATGGGATGGTTGATTTTAGTGTGGGATTAAAAAAAGGTTTTTGATTTTAATCCTAGCATTTTTTATTAACAATGTATCGTCAATTATCAACGGATCACTAAAACAGAACAATTGGTGTTGTTAACAATATAATCTGCAGTAGAGCCAAGCAATATATTATGTCTATTACGAGAGCTAGAGCCAATGACAATAGTGTCTACATCCATCTTATTGGCGAGTTCGAGAATATTATAATTTGGTGTCCCTATAAGGGCATGGCATTGATACTGCTCTTTAGGTAATTGGAATTGTTGTTGAACACAGTGTGCTAGTTTTTCAGTTAACAAAATAACGGCTTGATGTTTTTTCTCTATAACTGAAGGGCTATCACAATCAAGCCCATAAGCTTCAAGAGAACGTAAATTAGGCATGACTGTGACAAAATGAAAATAGTGATCAGCTTTTCTTGCTAGAAATTGAATATCTTTAACCATACGGTGAATTCTATCATCTTCTAATAAGTCAATTGCTACCAGTATTGTTTTAGCCATAATTTACCTTCTGTAAAAAATTAACCTTTTCACTCGAGTAGTATAGGTAATTTAGTGGCTAAGCTGAAATTTAAAGATGAATATTGCGATTATGGCGCCATTATTTTGGGGTTTTTAGCCCTAAAAGATAAAAAATAGGTGTGGAAAAAAGATTGTTCTATTAAACTTGTGCCAAGTTAACGACAGGTAGTTTACTATCATTATTTGTTATCAATAAATGATAACCTTAGGTTATAAAGCTATGAGAAAATCAAGCGAAGAATTATTAAAATGTATTGCAACAATATTACAATGGGTGCTGAATTGCGGATTACTTATTCTAGCCATCGTATTAGTCAGTTTTTTGATCAAAGAAACTTATGTTATCGCCTCTTTATTATTTAACTTAGCTGCTGAAGAATCTTCTTATCAGTTATTAGAAGGAATTTTGATCTACTTCCTTTATTTTGAGTTTATCGCATTGATTGTAAAATATTTTTTATCCGGTGGTCATTTCCCTTTAAGGTATTTTATTTATATAGGTATTACAGCTATTGTGCGTCTGATTATTGTTGAACATAAAGACTCGGTAGATACTTTGATTCAGTCCGGTGCCATTTTATTGCTCGTTATCGCGTTATTTATTGCAAATACCGAAAAATTAAAACGAAGCTAACCGAATAACAATATGTCAACAATGCATTGAAATGGTCTCTGTGCATTAAGGTTTTCCGCATGATTGGGGGAGATATGTTATTATCTCTCCCAATTTTATTTTGGAATATGTAAAAATATTATGTCTTATCAATGTCCACTTTGCTCCCAGCCACTTGCTCTTAAAGCCCATAGTTGGGTTTGTGACAATCACCATCAATTTGATTGCGCTAAAGAGGGGTATGTTAATTTACTCCCTGTACAATTTAAACGTTCTAAAGAGCCGGGGGATAGTGCAGAGATGATTAGTGCTCGGCGTGATTTTTTAGATGCGGGCTTTTATCAACCAATGCGAGACAAAGTGGCTCAATTAGTGGCTGAACATTTACCGGAAGATAATCCTCAGGTGTTAGATATTGGTTGTGGAGAAGGGTATTATACCTATCAGATATATCAACAACTAAAGTCAAAAAATCCACAAGTCTATGGCTTAGATGTGGCGAAGGTTGCCATTAAATATGCAGCAAAACGCTATGCTCCTATTCAGTTTTGTGTTGCGTCCAGCCAACGTCTGCCTTTTTGTGATGCGTCATTAAATGCAGTGGTACGTATTTATGCCCCTTGCAATGCCAGCGAATTAACACGAGTTATTGCTCAAGATGGATATATTATTACGGTGACACCCGCACCACGCCATCTTTATCAACTCAAAGCGTTGATTTATTCAACAGTGCATCTTCATCCACTAAAAGATGAAATATTTGCTGGGTTCAAGCTAATAGCACAGCATCAAGTTGCTTATAATATGGCGTTAACAGGTAAACAAGCGGTTGATTTATTACAAATGACGCCTTTTGCTTGGCGTGCGAGTGAAGAGGTAAAAGAGACATTAGATAAAACAGAGCAATTTGCTTGTGAAACTGATTTTCTAATTCGTGTTTATCAGCGTGTTTAGAATAAAAAAGCTTAGGTTGTGTTCATACCTAAGCTTTTTCATATTATGGCGACTTAATGTGCGTACATAAACAGATCAAGATGTTCAAAAAGAATATTAAAGCCGATAGCAATCAACACCATACCCCCGATAATTTCAGCTTTTTTGCCAAGCACAGGGCCAATATAGCGACCGATCAGCATACCCAGTGTTGCCATAATCATAGTCATCATACCGATGGTCATCGCGGTATGGACAATATCGACTTGTAGAAAGGCTAAGCCGACACCAATTGCCATCGCATCAAGGCTGGTGGCAATACCTGTCGCAATTAAAGAGAGTGAACCGTGACGTTGAGGAGCCTCTTCACAAATGCAATCATCACCACGCTTTAAACTCTGATAAATCATTCGTCCACCTAAGATAACCAATAAACCAAAGGCGACCCAGTGATCCCACTGAATAATATATTGACTGGTATATAAACCTAATGCCCAACCAATAATCGGGGTGCTTGCTTCAATAATACCAAAGATAAAACCGGTGCGGAGGGCTTCACGAAAATGAGGTTTATGTAAGGTGGCGCCTTTACAGACAGCGACGGCAAATGCGTCCATAGAAAGAGCAAGGGCGAGAATAATTGTGGCGTAAAAACTCATAACAATAGCCTCGGTTGGGGTGTTTCCATATACACACAATTGACCCCCAACCAAAGAAGTACAATTATGTGTCTATGGTCTTGCCAACCAAATAATGGCGTCTGTACCACGCTAAATAAAAATAAGCGAGTATGTTGATACAGACTTCTTAAAATAATGAGATTTATTTTAAGACAGGCTACTCCCCAATGACTTGATGCAGAAGATATCATATTATTTATGAAAGGCAACATATTATTTCATATATTTAAAAGATGATATTGATAATAATTATCATTATTGTTTTTTCGTTTGAAAATATATTTTTTATATTATTATCATGTTAAAAAAATGATAAAATTCAATATGATGAAATATTAACCATATAATAAACAATGTGTTTATTTATTTTTATCTTATTTTTTAGATAAAATAAAAAATTAATACACACATAAATTATAAGTTATAAAAATGAGAATAAATTAAATGAAAGTTAAATAAACCTATATTTGGTAGGTATATAGTTATTAACTGACATTTTAAAATAGATAAGTAATTTATAGATAAATAATATAGGTGTTATTTATAGGGTTATTATTTTAAATCGATTTAACTATTATTGAAATAAAAAAAGTCCATTTATTATAAATGGACTTTAGAAATAAAATCAGGCTAATTAGTCACATTGAACTTTTATTGCTAATCCACCACGAGAGGTTTCGCGATATTTTGCGTTCATGTCTTTACCTGTTTCGTACATGGTTTCAATCACTTTATCAAGTGAAACTCGTGGTTCACTGGTACGACGTAATGCCATACGAGCAGCATTTACCGCTTTAACAGAGGCAATTGCATTACGTTCAATACAAGGAACTTGTACTTGTCCTGCAACAGGATCGCAAGTTAAACCTAAGTTATGCTCCATACCGATTTCAGCAGCAACACAGACTTGTTCAGGGCTAGCACCGAGTAATTCAGCAAGTCCTGCGGCAGCCATTGAGCAAGCAACGCCCACTTCGCCTTGGCAACCTACTTCAGCGCCAGAAATAGAAGCATTCATTTTGTAAAGAATACCAATCGCTCCTGAGGCTAAGAAATAACGGGTATAAATTTCAGGCGTGACCTTTTCAATACAGCGATCGTAATAAGCCAATACAGCTGGAACAATACCACATGCACCATTCGTTGGTGCGGTGACCACTCGTCCACCTGCGGCATTTTCTTCATTCACTGCCAGTGCAAACATATTGATAAGATCAACGACTTTCATCGGATCGTTAGACAGGCTATTACTGGAAGTTAATAAACGATTTAGTGACGCAGCACGACGAGGAACACGAAGTGGTCCCGGTAATACGCCTTCGGTATTTAAACCATGCTCGATACACTCTTGCATGGTTTTATAAACATCAGCAAAATAGGCACTAATTTCGGCTTGAGTATGAAGATCTAGCTCATTTTTCATCATTAAGCTAGAGATTGATAATCCGGTTTCTTTACAATGTTTTAATAACTCTTCAGCGCTTGCATAAGGATAAGAAACAGGTTGGCTGTCAAGCACAGATTTGCCGAAGTTTTCTTCATCAACAATAAATCCACCACCAATAGAGTAGTAGGTTTTACGATAAATTTCTTTGTCACCTGCAAAAGCATGAATTGTCATGCCATTTTCATGTAATGAAAGATTATCATTGCTAAAATGCATACTTTCAGCTGGAAAATCGACAACTTTTAATCCATTTGCTAATGGTAAACGGCCAGTTTCTTCAACTTCACGAATAAAACCGGGAATGCTGTCAATATCGACAGTAGCGGGTGCATTACCTGCTAAGCCCATAATAATTGCGATATCAGTGTGGTGACCTTTGCCTGTCAATGACAATGAGCCGTATACATCAACAGCTACGCGAGTGACAGACGCAATCAGATCCTGGCTGACTAAATCATCGACAAATTCTTTCCCCGCTTTCATGGGGCCTACGGTGTGAGAGCTAGATGGCCCAATGCCCACTTTAAACATGTCGAAAACGCTAATCACGTCAGACTCCTTAATAAGAGTGAGGGTTAAAAAAATAATAAAAATATAGTTATTTATAGTAAGGGGAGCGTTTTTACGATTATATCGTCCCGTTAATAGTCTAGTTTACAACATTTTTTTAAAATAGCTAAGTACAGTTGTAGTGGTGACGATAAAAAGATAGCGTTGGGTAATAAAATAATAAATTAAGTAATATGCAACGCGAGGTTATGTAAAATAGCTGCGGTTAGTCCCCACACCAAATGCCCTTCATAAGGGTAAAAATAGATGCGATGCATTTTACCGGCACGACGAAAATCTAACGGTAAATAGCGCTGAGTATTGAGTACATAACTTAATGGCATTTCAAAGACAGAAGCGACTTCTGTGGGATTATGACGTAAAGATAAATTGGGGGGGATCACCCCGACAATGGGGGTTACTAAATAACCTTCTGAACTGCGTAATGGGGCTAATTGGCCGATCACAGAAACCATACTGGGCGGAATATCGACCTCTTCATGGGCTTCACGTAATGCCGTTTCAATGAGGCTTTTATCTTGTGGATCGCGTTTCCCTCCGGGGAGCGCAACTTGTCCGGCATGAGAGCGCAACGTTGATGCGCGCTCTGTTAAGAGGATCGTTGGATTAGGCTTATTGATAATCGGCAGTAAAACTGCTGCCGATTTTTTAGCATCAATAGGCTGATTTACCGGCTCGGGTAAAGTAAGTTGAAAGCGATTGATAAAGGTATCAATAAGTGTCATCGGGAGAAACTTCACTTAAAACAGTTAATATTTGACCAAGTTTATCAAAGGTTTCTTGGTACTCTTGTTCGGCAACGCTATCAGCGACAATTCCACCCCCCGCCCAACAGTAAATTTTATTTTTTTCCGTCAGTAGGGTTCTAATTGAGATATTAGTATCCATCGTACCACAAAAACTAATATAGCCAATGGCACCACAATATCCATGGCGACGATGTGGCTCTAGTTCTTCGATAATCTCCATTGCTCTAATTTTAGGTGCGCCAGTAATGGAGCCACCGGGGAAGGCCGCACGTAATAAGTCAGTTGCGTTTAAATTTTCTGGAAGTTCAGCGGTAATGGTGCTGACTAAGTGGTGCACGGCGGGAAAGCGTTCAACAACGAATAATTCAGGTACTTTGACTGATCCTGTTGTGGCAACTTTACCAATATCATTGCGCATTAAATCGACAATCATTAAGTTTTCAGCACGATCTTTACGAGAATTGGCCAACAATTGCGCTTGTTCATCATCTTCATCGGGATGCGCTTTACGGGGAAGGGTACCCTTTATTGGACGTGTTTCAATTTTATGATCACTTAAATGAATAAAACGTTCAGGAGAAATACTCATAACAAAATGATGAGGTAAATGCATAAAAGCAGAAAATGGCGCTTTATTCGCTTGATTTAGTGTTAAAAATGCATTCCATTCATCACCGCTATAATTAGCACAAAAACGTTGCGCTAAATTGACTTGATAGCAATCCCCTGAAAGTAAGTATTGATGAATTTTAGCAATTTTTTCATTGTATTCATCACTACTCATGTTTGATTGCCATGGAGAAGTTAAGACAAAAGGTTCTTTTTTTTCTATTGTGTTATTATCAGCGTGCTTTGCTAGCCATTGGAGACGTGCGTCAATATCTTGGTAGCTTATTAATGTGGCTTTTTTCAGTTGATGGTCAACAATTAATGCCCAATCATAAATACCGATAGCCATATCAGCGAAATTAAGTTCATTTTTTGCTAATTCTGGTAATATTTCAATGCGACGACCTAAATCGTAACTCCATATACCTAATGCGCCACCTAGAAAAGGAAGCCTTTCATCACTGACTGGATGAAAATTAAAAGCGTCTAATGCTGTTTGGATAAGCGTAAAGGGATCTTTTTTAGAGCGTTTGACTCGACCGGTTTTCTCTTTAATAGTGGTAATTTGTTTGCGTGTTTCTAAGGTAATAGCAGGATCGGATACAACAATATCAAAACGATTATGGTGATGTTCGGCAAAACCTGAATGCAGTAAACTAGACCAAGACAAAGAGGCGATAGGTGCAAATACCCGTAATGCTAAATCAGGGGTATAAGTTAATTCACGTTGCTGTAATTGCATATCCATTTTATGACCATTTAAACAAGTATTCTGTATCATTTACACTATCAATCATTAGTTCAGTGATTGCATTATTGTAAAGACCAACATAGAAATCGATTAAGATAAGAGTAACATTATGTTTCTAGGAATGCCTACATTAACACATGAAGAACAACAAAAAGCAGTAGAAAAAATTCAACATCTGATGTCCGAAGGTATGAGTAGTGGTGAGGCGATCCAATTGGTCGCTCAAGAATTAAGAGAAAAACACACGACTCGTGAATCAGTCTCTATTGTGTTTGACGATGACAATGATTAAAACATTTTTTTAACAAATGTCACAAATACCCTGTTTTGCTTATGCTATGCTTAATAGAAACTCGTCCTGCTTTAAGGGATATTTTCGGGAGGTTATTATGAAATTAAGCAAATTAGTTGGTCAAACAGGGATACTTGGTGCAGGTCTTTTTCTTGCGGTTTCTTTTGGAGCCTCTGCAGAAAGTGTCACAAATGTGAATAATGATAATAATGTTGTGCGCTCAGCCCCTTTTGCTAGTTGTGTTAATCTTGATAAAGAACAACTTGCCACTAGAGTGAAAAATGATTATTTACTCAATCGATTACCTCGCTGGCAGGATGATAAAAAAGCGCTAGGACCAAAACCTGTGGCGAATATTAATGCGAACGATGTTATCAAAAGAGATAATAGCTATCATGTTATCTTGGATGTAAGAGGTGCTCGTACCGATCTACGTTACAATGTTGAAGTTAATTGTGATGAGAATAAAATTACCTATATATCAAGTAAATAGTATCATTTAACTGATAAGAAATAGCGATTTTTCGCCCATTTTTTATATCATTACTTGAAAATAAAAAAGAGATAAACGTAAATGTTTATCTCTTTTTTTAATATTGAGCACGGTATTTATTTCGACTCAAAAGGTAAGCGAGAATAGTGTTGGCTTCGTGCTCGATAAAAGGTCACTCTTTCTTGAAAATAGCTTTGTAAAGCTTGAGGTTGCTCTCTTGCTATCGCATCAGCCACTACTGGCATATTATAACGCTCTTTAAAGGCAACCCCTGAAGCGGCTAGGTTGACATTAATTTTATCTTTTTCTTCTTGTGTAAGTTCAGCAAGGTTATAACCCATCGTACTTTCTCCCTTGTTATATGAGAGTAAAGTAAAAGAGAGCGATGAGTAATGCAAGTAACTAAAAGAAATTATTTTAAAAAATTTTAAAAAAAGAAATAGAAAGCAATTGTATAGATAATGGATAAAAAACTTTATTACTAATAGTTATTAGTAGTAAATAATATTGCCTTTAAATAAATTATTCTACTGGTACATTTTTTAGCTAGCTAAGGTAACATGTTTATTATATTGAATTAATTATATTTAAAATTAGTTTTTTTAATGTTTCTCTGAGTTAGTAACCAATTTTGATGAGTTTTATATTTGATCTAGATCAATTTTATTTATATCAATTATTTTCACATTATAGATAAAGTAATAATTAAATTTTAATAAAATGTTAATATTGTCTATTTTATGTTTTATTTTTTAAGTTAATTTTTATAAAAACGATTGAGTAATCACTAACAGAATGAAAAATAAGGATAAAAAAAAGCCCTGTTGGGGAAACAGGGCAAAAAATAATACAACACCAGGGAAAAATGTATTATAAATAAAATTAACTAAATGGTTAATAAGTAAATTTACGTGAATATTGATTTTTTTATTAATCAAAAAATAATCAACATTAAATTGTTATGGAAACAAAAGGGAAAAGGCGATAATAAATAAGCAGAAAATGGAAATAAGTAAAATAAAATTTAAGTAAAAACAAAGAAGATAGAGAAGAAAAACGGAGTACTTTAAAACATTTTTTATTAATAGAGTTCGTAATAGTCCTGCCCCTAAAGTAAAGTTATTAATATTTTGTTAAAAAATAATAATTCCGTTCGTTAAAGTTATATTATTTTTTCACTATGCATTTCTTATAATGCTAATGCACTTTTCAAATTCTTATTAGCATTACTACTAAGAGAATATTTAATTAATAAATCCACTTATTTGATTTAAATCTCACTTTAAAATGAAAATTGTATATTTGGCAATCAATTCTTATTGGTGTTTTTTTCATCTTTTAGCATGTTGTTAAATAATCAATTAACAATATTTTGTAGATCAGTAAATTTATTTTATTATATAATATAGAATGTTTTAATTATTTATCTAAATGATATTTATAGGTTTTTTATTTTGTTATGCTAAAGTTTCTAGTTAATAAGATAATTAAATAGAATGATTAAATAATAAAAAAATAAACAAAAAATATACATATCGTATAATCTTGTGTTACATTTAAGTCGCTTTTTAGACAATCATTTTTGATATGAGATAAAGACATACATAAGCCATTTATTGGTTCAATTATAGGTGTTTATCTGTTTTTTATTTCAATAGCGATGTAAGGATAGGTTATATACGTTATTACATAAGGGGATTAATTTGACAGGGCTAATTAACTTTGCAAATAACATTTTATGGGGATATGTACTTATTTACTTACTCCTTGGTGTGGGTATTTATTTCACTATTCGAACAGGATTTATTCAAATCCGCCATTTTGGTCATATGTTTTCTATTTTAAAAAATAGTCATAAGTCAGATAAATCAGGTATCTCTTCATTCCAAGCTTTATGCACCAGTTTAGCTGCACGTGTTGGAACAGGTAACTTAACCGGTGTAGCAATTGCGCTGACCGCAGGTGGCCCTGGGGCCATTTTTTGGATGTGGGTAGTTGCAATTATAGGTATGGCGACTTCCTTAATAGAAAGTACATTAGCACAGTTGTATAAAACTAAAGATGATGAAGGTAACTATCGCGGTGGCCCTGCTTATTATATGACAAAAGGTCTCAATATGCGTTGGATGGGCGTATTATTCGCCATTTTCCTCATCATTGCCTTCGGACTTGTTTTTAATGCGGTACAAGCTAACTCAATAGCGCAAGCAGCTGCATCAGCATTTAATTTCGATCCATTATATGTTGGTATTGGACTGGTGGTGATGAGCGGCTTTATTATTTTTGGCGGTCTACGTTGGATTGCGCGTGTTGCTGAGCTGGTTGTACCCATTATGGCTATCGCCTATTTATTATTAGCATTTTGGGTTGTCGCAGATCATTTTGAACGTTTACCTGAAGTGTTTATGCTAATTTTTAAAAGCGCATTTGGTTTACAGGAAGCCGCAGCAGGGGCAATTGGCTATGGTATTAGTCAAGCGATGACCCAAGGTATTCAACGCGGCCTATTTTCTAATGAAGCAGGTATGGGATCTGCACCTAATGCCGCCGCTTCTGCAACACCTTACCCACCTCATCCAGCATCGCAAGGTTATATTCAGATGTTAGGGGTATTTATGGATACCTTGGTGATTTGTAGTGCGACTGCAGTGATTATTTTATCTTCAGGTGTGTTAGATAATTATCAAGATGGTATTAATGGTATTCAGTTAACCCAGCTAGCATTATCGTCAACTGTCGGTGGTTGGGGGAGTACTTTTATTGCTGTTGCGATTTTTTTCTTTGCCTTTACATCGATTATTGCAAATTATGCCTATGCTGAAAGTAATATGATTTTTTTAGGCCGCAATCATATGACAGGGCTATTCTTACTCAGATCAGCCGTACTGGCGATGGTGATGTTTGGTGCTTTGGCTGAAATGCCGTTAGTGTGGAAAATGGCTGATCTCTCGATGGGATTGATGGCTGTCACTAACTTAATTGCCATTATTTTACTTTCAGGCGTCGCTTTGAAGTTAATTAAAGATTATAACCAACAGCGACAAGCTGGTGTATTACCCACTTTCAATATTCGCCAATACCCTGAATTACAAAATGATATAGAGCAAGGTATTTGGGATAAAGAGCCTTTACCTAATGAACCGTTAGTCCGCTGTGAAAAGGTGAGGCAATAATTGAGCAAGTACGGTATTCATTAAAAAATTATTAAAAAAAAACCAAAATACAAAACCCATATTTTTTAATATGGGTTTTTTGTCTACAATTTAGCCTTAAATTTATAGTCTAATGTATTCAGGATGGATAATGATCTTTAGTCGCTACAGTCTCTTTTTACTTGTTACTTTGGGGTTGCTTTCAGGTTGTGTTCAGCAACCTCAGCTTATTGATAGGGGGGATTATTTTGCACAAGTTGTTCCCAATAACCCTGGGCAAGATAATCGCGTAAAATTTTTAGTTATGCACTACACCGCCGTTGACGATAAAGAATCGTTAAAAACGTTAACTTCGGGAAATGTAAGCAGTCATTATTTAATTCCTACCAAACCAAATTATGTTGATGGTAAGCCGGTTGTGTTTGCTTTAGTGAGTGAAGATAAAAGAGCATGGCATGCAGGACTAAGTCAGTGGGGAAATAGTGCAGGTTTGAATGATGGTTCAATTGGTATTGAGATAGTGAATTATGGTTATAACGATCAGGGTACATTAAGAGAGTGGTTACCTTATACCGCAGAACAACTCTCAACCATTACTATGATGATGAAAGATATTATTCAACGCTATGGTATTGAACCACAAAATGTAGTCGGGCATAGTGATATTGCACCACAACGCAAAGTTGATCCAGGGCCACTTTTCCCATGGGCTGAATTAGCGAAACAAGGAATAGGCGCTTGGCCAGATGATGAAACAGTTACTTTCTATTTAGCGGGAAGAGCTGCATCGGAGCCTGTTGATATTGCTAATTTTCAAACCTTGTTAGCGAAGTATGGTTATCAAACACCAACAACAGGGATATTAGATCCTGAAACGCAAAAAGTGGTTAGCGCATTTCAAATGCATTTTAGACCAAGTGATATTAAAGGTATTCCTGATGCGCAGTCAGAAGCTATTTTAATGGCGTTAATTGATAAATATCGAACTAAGTGGATACAGCCATCAACTGAGTCAATAAAACATTCAGATAATTGATCGTTATTAAGGATAAAAACTAGCCCCAAAGTGACTATTTACTTTGGGGCTAGTTGCAATAATGGATTTATTTTACTGTATTAGGTGTAGCAATTTCTGTGTCGGTTTCTTTAAAACTGAGACTAATTAGTAATGAAATTGCGAATGCAATAATACCCGGTAATAACCAACCTAGCCCATACTCAGACAGTGGAATGTAACTAAATAGTTGTAATAAATCTCCATTTAGCCATTTTAACTGTTTTAATGTGTCAAGTAGGCTCATTAAAACAATGACACAGATTGTAAAGCGGTAAGTAAAACGCGGTGATTTTAGTTTATGGCGAACAAATTGTAGTAAGACTAGTGTCACCGATGTTGGATAAATCATTAATAATGCAGGAATAGTGACACGTAATAAGGTATCAAGACCAAAAGTAGAGACTAACGTCGTTAACAGTGTAAATACTACAACCCAGAAGCGATAGCCTAAACGATGATGGAATGTCGCAAAGTAGTCTGCCGCAGCACTAGTAACCCCGACTAAGGTTGTCATACTGGCTAATAAAACAATCCCGCCCATCAACCAAGTACCGACAGAGCCAAATAAAGCGTCTACGTAGCGTGAGAAGATTTGACCACCGTTAGTGGCATTTAGTGCCGGATCAGCAAAAACAGATACTGCGTGACTTGTGGCACCTAAATAGAACAAACATAAATAAAGGGCGGCTAAGAGTAAAACCGAAATCATCCCCGCTTTTATGGTGATAAAACCAATTTGTTTAGGATTGGTGATCCCTTTGGTATATAACGCACGGGCGACGATCCCGCCAAAAGCCATAGCAGATAGCACATCCATGGTTTGATAACCGTCAATAATACCGGAGAAGAAGCCATTTACCGCATAAAGGCCGGTAGGCTCTTCAATAGGGGAAAGCGGTTTAGCCACCACAGCAATACCAACGACAACCAGGAGTATTAAGAGCGCTGGGGTCATGAATTTACCGATGGCACTGATCATCGTACCTTGTTTAAGCATAAAGAACATACTTAATAGGTTAAATATTAATGCGAAAGTCAGATGGGTCGTAGTATTTTTTTCAATAAGACCAAGAGGTAAAAATCCCATCTCATAGGCGGTGTTCGTGACCCGAGGCATTGCAAAGGTAGAACCGACAATCAGGTAAAGTGCAATCCAAAATAACACCGCAAACCATGATGGCAAGTCGATAGAAAGGCGTTCACCACGTCCACGAATAGCTACGGTGACTAAGGTTAAAAAAGGGAGTAAGACACCTGTAACCAAAAATCCTAATGACGTACTAAACCATTGGTTTCCAGATTGGAAACCTGCCATTGGAGGGAAAATAATATTACCAGCGCCAAGGAAAAGAGCAAAAACCATCATTCCAAGGACTAGCATGTCTTTTGTTGAAAGCATAACTAATACTACCTGTCTGAGAGAGAATATATTAATAATTTATACTTGTTATTCTATATTTAGCCTAATTACTAGGTAATTATCTTGTAAAAATAGTGTTTGAATAACGAAAAGAGAATTGATAGTAACAAATTCTGACGGAGATGTAAGAAGAAATAGGTGTTTAATCCTGATCCAGCAGGAAAAGGAGCATAATAAATGGCTATAAAGCAGGGGGGCAAGCAGTGTGATCCTCTAGCTAGGATCACAATTGCTATATAATTTTGTAGACATTAGTGATAAAACACAAAAAATATCGTGTTTAAATAAATTTATTGATAGCGACAGCAACACCGTGTTCTTTATTAGATAATGTAATAAATTTCGCCACTTTTTTGATCTCTTCAGGGGCGTTTCCCATCGCAACACCCAATCCCGCATACTGTAACATCGCTAAATCATTATCTTGATCGCCAATACACATTATTTTCTCTGGAGTGATTTTTAAATGTTCTGCTATTTTTTGTACCGCGTTTCCTTTATTGACATCGGTATTTAATATCTCAATAAAATAAGGAGCGCTACGTAATATGCTGTATTGTTGATAGATATTAGCAGGTAAATATTGCATTGCGTTATCTAATACCGTAGGTGTACCAACGATCATAAATTTACTAAAGCGCATATCTCTTTGCATTTCGCTTAAGGGGCGATAATAGAGAGGTGTCCACGTTAAGAATGCTTCACGACAAGTAAAATGGCTAATATGGCGATTGGTGGTATAAATTTTATTATCACTTAAAACATGAAAGTGAACACCTATCTCACGGGAGAGATCTTCAAAATAGAGGTAATCTTCAAAATTGAGCAAGTCTTCGGTGATAATTTCACCATTTTCTGCTTGGTGAATTTGGCTACCATTATTGCTAATGCAAAAGTTATCAGATGTATCAAGATTCAGTGCTTTTAAATAGGGAGAGATGCCGTTAAAAGATCGCCCAGATGCAAGAACAATATGCACTCCAGAATTTTTAGCATGTTGGATCGCTTGATGTACTTCAGGTGTGATCTCATGTTGTTCGTTTAGTAACGTTCCATCTAAATCAATAACGATAAGCTTAATACTCATTATCATCCCCATATTAAAGTAAAGCAGTTAATGGTTGGTAAGGGCGAGGTATTATCATCACATAACTGGGGCTTTATTTATGTGACACGAAAGAGAATATCTCTATGCCACATAAAAGTCAGTCTAATCACAACAAAGTGATTGCAAATGTAAGGGCTGTTTTGTCTCTAACTCGATATTTTGATTTTGCCTAAAGTCAAATGGAGTGATGCCATACTCTTTACGAAACATATAAGTAAAGTGTGATTGCGAGCCAAAGCCGAAATCTAATGCAATATCAAATATTGAGCGGTCACTGGTGCGTAAAAGATGGATAGCCCCCGCTAAACGGCGTTGGCGAATATACTTTCCTAAAGAGGTGCCCGTGACTTCTTTAAAAATTTTCTGCATATGCCAAAGGGAATAGCCGGAGTAAGCCGCTAGCTCTTCAAGGTGTATTACGCGACCTAAATGCTCCTCAATCCATTTACTTAGCGCGCAAACTAATGCGAGATGATTATCTTGTGGCATTACAGTTCCATTCTATCGATGAAGTTAAGGTAAAAAACAAAATTAACTCCTTAATATTATACAAAAAGTGGCAAACAGAGAAATCCATATTAGTTGATTGCTGTTTCTATGTGTTGGCAAAATGTGTAATTAAAATAAAAATGCCTATTTTGCGTACAATTAAGAAAAAATAGTGCCAATTATCTGTTTTCTGTCGAGGAAGCATTTAACTTTCTTTATGAAAACTATGCTAAATTTAATCTTAGAGATAACTTATTGCGAATTTTATAACAACAGTGATAGGCGTTGTTATCGTATTAAAGCGAATGCCTATTTTGTAATAAGTACTATTAACAAAATGTATTTAAAGGATTTTAATTTGAACGCAAAGAAAATAATTATTAGCTTAATAATTATATTAGCTATCAGCTTGGGGTTGTACCTTGTGGCGTTAGATAATTTTTGCGATCAAGGCGAAGATTTTCAGCAAGGTATCTGTCGCTTTACCATCTTATTCCCCTCTAAGCAGCCGTAAAAAACCCGCTTTCTATGCTTTTTCCCCTCTATCACAAAATGTATTTGTTATTCAAGTCAGATTAGTGTTTTAATGGTGGCTTGAAATAAACAAAATCGTAAACATTGATTTACACTTTTACCTGATAGATGAAGAAAAGAGGATGTATGGCGAAAGAGTCGCAACAAGCAGAATTAAAGCGCGGTCTTAAAAATCGACATATCCAGCTGATTGCGCTGGGTGGGGCTGTCGGCGCTGGTCTGTTTCTTGGTATCGCGCAAACCATTAATATGACTGGGCCATCAGTTATATTAGGCTATGCGATTGGTGGTTTTATTGCGTTTATGATCATGCGCCAACTTGGTGAAATGGTTGCCGAAGAGCCGGTTGCGGGTTCATTTAGTCACTTTGCCAATAAGTATTGGGGGCCATTTGCTGGCTTTTTATCAGGTTGGAACTACTGGGTTATGTTTATTCTTGTCGGTATGGCTGAATTAACCGCCGCAGGAAAATATATTAATTATTGGTTACCTGATATTCCGGTGTGGGTTTCGGTAGCGGTGTTTTTTGTTGCTATTAATTTAATTAACCTAATTAATGTCAGAATGTATGGTGAAACCGAGTTTTGGTTTGCCATTATAAAAGTTTTGGCGATCGTTGGTATGATTTTATTTGGTAGCTATTTATTGGTCAGTGGTAATGGTGGTCCGCAAGCTTCTGTGAGCAATTTATGGGAGCTAGGTTTCTTCCCTCATGGCTTTACTGGGTTTATGTCTGCATTAGCTATTGTGATGTTCTCATTTGGGGGACTTGAGCTGGTGGGGATCACCGCCGCAGAAGCAGAAAATCCTAAAGTAAGTATTCCCAAAGCAACTAACCAAGTTGTTTATCGTATTTTGATTTTCTATATTGGTTCATTAATTGTACTGCTTTCTCTTTATCCTTGGACCCAAGTGGTGAAAGGAGAAAGTCCTTTCGTACTTATTTTCCATAATTTAGATAATTTTGTTGTTGCCCATATTTTAAATGCGGTGGTTTTAACCGCGGCATTATCTGTCTATAACAGTGGCGTTTATTCTAATAGCCGGATGCTGTACGGTTTAGCCAAACAAGGCAATGCACCGCATTCATTATCTAAGGTTAATAAACGTGGTGTACCTGTTATTTCTTTGGGGTTATCTGCGATAGCCACATCACTCGGGATCTTGGTTAACTATTTACTCCCTGATCAAGCTTTAGAGCTATTAATGGCATTAGTGGTAACAACATTAGTGCTTAACTGGATCATGATCTGTTTAGCAAACTTAAAATTCCGTGCAGCTAAAATTAAAGAGGGTGTAGAGCCTTCATTTAAAGCACTTTGGTATCCTTATGGTAACTATCTGTGTTTAGCCTTTTTATGTATGATTTTGGTCATTATTCTAATGATGCCAAAAATTAATATTTCCGTTATTTTGATGCCATTTTGGGTAGGCTTGCTCTGGATAGGTTTTAAGATCTCAAGAACTAAAAAATCGCTGACAACCACACAAGCAAGGCAAGATAGTTAAATTATCTTGGCTAAGTTAGCCTAAGCGAAAGATAAGAAAAACGCGATATTAAAAAAGTGACTCTAAAAAGGGTCACTTTATTTTTTATTAGGGCAATCGATCACTGCCAACGTAACCAAGCAAATAAAACATTACCGTTATTATAGGTTCCTGGTACATAAGTCGCCTGTAATGATAAGTGTCCATAACCGACTGACACTAGCGGTAGAGGTAATGGCATAGGAATATAGTTATACTCATGACGAGCAGTCACACTTAAGGTAAAGCCCGCCCCCATGCGAAAACCCTCTCTATCTCCACCGGGATACCACATTTTTTCAAAACCATAGCCCATAATAGGTTGTACACGATTATTGGAATCCATAAAGGCCATAGCATATAAGCCATGCCAATCACCCTCATTATCATAACGATATTTACCCATACCAAATCCCCAAGGCGTTTCGTTATAACGATTGGTTTTTTCTTTATCGTAAGTAAAACGGTTATGCCAAGTCCATACCGGTAAATAGTAGTTATATTGGTCATTATCCCAAGTTTGGGTAAGATTACGTTTAAATTTTCCCCAATAGCTTTCCTCATTTTTTTCTGAGAAAGTGTTCTCTGCTGGCTGAGGTTTTTTTGTCGTAATAGTCTGAGGTGTGTTTTGCGTATTTTCAGAAGCAAAAGCAGGTGCTGTTAACGTAACTGAAAACAGTGTAGCTGCTAATAGGCTAGAGTGAAAATAGGTAGATGACATATATAACTCCGAATACGGCATTGCGGTGGTTCTGGTAATGTTAAAAAAATTTGTGCCATAGTGTTATTGAATTAGTGAAATATTCAGATAAGAGCTATCCGAAATTGAACTATTTTAATAACATTATATTTAATTTCAAATGGTTACAAAGAGATGTATCTCAGTTGCTCCCATTTAAAAGATAATTATTTATAGTATTAGTTAATATAATTGAGGATTTATTAAGCTTAATAATGATACATAATTTATTAGATTTTAGAATAAAACAAACTAAGCAAGATAATAACGATTAAATATTATCTAAAAAACATTATAACATAATATAACGATTACATATCCATCGGTTTTTTTATCGCATATTGGAATATTAATATAACGTTAATAATGAATAGTGTTTGTTATATGGGCAAAATTGCAAAGGAGCAGGATAATAGAGTAATTAATAATGAGAGTTAAATAAAAAAAGCAAAAAACGAAGATGTGTTTATAAAGTGTTTAAGTTTTATGGCTGCTGGATAAAGTGATCACTTCACTATAGCACCCCTAAAGAAGGGGTAAATCTGTGAGTTATGAGTAACGAGGGGAAAACCCACAGATTTTAAGAAAAAATCGTTTAATTATTGAGATAACGGTTCTTTACTAATAACTAATAGTCGATGAGTATGAATATCGCGATCTTTTTCCCAGCAAAAATCTTCCCATTTTTCATAAAGTTCATCAGTGTTATTTAGTTTAATAAGAGGCCGCTCTTCTTCTGTTCCATCAGAAATATAAATGTATAAATTGGCTTTAAAAGCCCAGTCAATCATTGTCTCCCAGAATCGTTTACCAGCGCCCGTTTGTTCTTCATCAGAGACAACGATATTATAATTTTCGAGTAAATAATTAAAAAATGCCCTAGGAATAGCTCGGGTCACAGTACTATGTTCTGCAGCAACCGTGCGCCAAACTTTGACTTGTGTACATATAGTTTTGGTATACACAATGTCTTTACGAAAAATAACTTCTACCAGATAAACGGTTTCAAAAGGAACTGTTGTCGTGATCAAACGATATTGATTTCGTTTTAATGATTTTACAAAACGATATCCTACGGGAATGTTATATTGAGGTAATTCAAAATCTTGAACCCCCTGTTCAAGAAATTCTTTTGTGTGCTCGATATTTTTAGAGTGAATTTTTAATTTCGCATTAAAATCTGCATCAGGAATAAGATAAGGCATTGATTGTCCATTTTGTTGTTGCGATGGTTCATTTTTCATTTAGCCCCTCCGCATATCAGTGGTGGTCAAGAAATGCATTATAAATACCTCATTTAGCAGAGTATATATCGATTGTCGTTAAAATGAGCAAAATATTTTATTTTATGCTTATCATTGTTTTATGTTGAGAATATATATTCAAGATTGATAGCTAATAAAATATAAATCATCGAGCCTGCCTCTATTATAGATAAGCTAGATTAATTTATCTTCTAAAATAGAAAAGTTAACTTAAAGCACGTTAAGTGAGCTGATAAAGGTTGTCACTATCAAACTAGCTTCTTTATCTTCTGCATGCGATACTCTTGTGGCTTATATCATATAAGCTTTGGCTCGGGGCGCCTATTGGCTGAGATGAACCCGTATAACCTGATCTGGATAATGCCAGCGTAGGGAAGTCAAGGTCACTGTGCTGATTAACAGAGCCCGACTTTTCTGTAACTGGTAAAGGAGGAGTTAATCAGTGAGATATAACGCATTGTCTATCGCCGGCACCGATCCGAGTGGTGGGGCGGGGATACAGGCTGATCTGAAAACATTTTCCGCACTGGGTGTATATGGCACAACAGTCATGACTGCACTGGTAGCGCAAAATACCTGTGGTGTACACTCTGTCTATGATTTATCCCCTGATTTTGTCGCAGCACAATTAGATGCGGTACTTTCTGATGTCAGAATAGATAGCGCTAAAATTGGTATGCTTTCTAATGCCAGTATTATTGATGTCGTTTGCGATAAACTGCAACAATATCCCATTCCTTTTGTCGTACTTGATACTGTTATGCTTGCCAAAAGTGGCGATCCACTGTTACAACCTGATGCTATTGATAAAATGTTCACTCAGTTATTACCCCGCGTTGATTTGATCACGCCAAATCTGCCTGAGGCGGCAGCACTATTAGGTTGTGATATCGCGACAGATGAAACAACTATGAAACAACAAGGTGAAGCATTACTTTATCAAGGTTGTCAGGCGGTATTGATGAAAGGGGGCCATTTAAGCGAGAAAGAAAGTCCTGATTGGTTATTGACCCAAGATGGGCAATGGCGATTTACTTCACCGCGCATCAATACAAAAAATACTCACGGTACGGGATGCACACTTTCAGCCGCTTTAGCTGCTATTCGTCCTCAAGTTTCTGATTGGCAAAGTTGTGTTGAACAAGCAAAAGCCTATTTACAGCAAGCGTTAGAACAGGCAGACAGTTTAGAGGTGGGACAAGGTTTCGGCCCTGTACATCATTTTCATCGCTGGTGGTGATATCAAAAAGCCCCTATTAAAGGGGCTTCAATGCGTAATTTAATCGTAAAAAATTAAGCAATAGTCACAGATTTATCTAAATAGACATCTTGTACGGCATTAATTAGAGCAACACCGTCTTTCATGGATTTCTTAAAGGCTTTACGACCTAAGATAAGCCCCATGCCCCCAGCACGTTTATTAATGACTGCAGTACGTACTGCATCAGCAAGATCGTTATTACCCGATGCTCCACCTGAGTTAATTAATCCTGCACGTCCCATATAGCAGTTAGCTAATTGGTAACGCACTAAATCAATGGGGTTTTCGCTCGTCAGTTTAGTGTAAACACGCTCATCAGTATGACCAAAACCAATCGCTTTAAAGCCACCGTTATTTTCAGCCATTTTCTGTTTAACAATATCGGCACCAATGGTTGATGCTAAATGGTTGGCTTGACCTGTTAAATCAGCACTTGCATGGTAATCAACCCCATCTTTCTTAAAGGCTGGATTACGTAAATATGCCCATAATACGGTAACCATGCCTAATTCATGGGCACGTTCAAATGCCATCGAGATCTCTTCGATTTGGCGGCGGCTTTCTGGAGAACCAAAATAGATAGTCGCACCTACAGCAACAGCGCCCATTTCAAAGGCTTGTTCAACACTGGCATACAGCGTTTGGTCGTATTGAGTTGGATAGCTTAATGTTTCGTTATGATTAAGTTTTACCAAAAATGGGATTTTGTGTGCATAACGACGAGAAACAGAAGCCAGAACACCATAGGTGGAAGCAACACAGTTACATCCGGCTTCAATCGCAAGCTCAACAATATTTTTGGGATCAAAATAGAGTGGGTTCGCGGCAAATGAGGCAGCGGCAGAGTGTTCAACACCCTGATCGACAGGTAAAATAGAAAGATAACCCGTTCCTGCTAAACGACCATGGTTAAACAGGGTTTGCATAGAACGCAATACGGTATTAGGGCGATTGTTATCAATCATCACACGATCAACAAAGTCAGAACCTGGCAGGTAGAGATTTTCGCTTGGGATGGTTTGGCAGCGATGTTCCAATAATGAGTTAGCATCAGCACCTAACAAACTTACTATATCAGTCATTACTTACTCCAGTTCACGATGAGATGATAGTGATTGTCATTTATCTACATTAAGATAACAAGTCACATTGGGGCGGTAACCGGCAGTGGATCGCTTCAGGTAGTACAATAAATTCAAATTTATCCCCTAAAAGGGGTTCACCATCTAAATTAAATACCATTTCATGAGCCGCACTAATAGTGACCCAATCACTTTCTCGCTCAATAATTTTGTCATTTTTCTTACGATCGAACAGACTGGTTAATAGAGAAGGAAGCAATTCACGGGCTTCAACAAGGGTAATATTGAGTTTATTGTCATTAATCAGTGCTTCGGGGCAAAGTTGTTGTCCACCTCCCGCTTGGCGTCCATTACCAATACCGATAATTAAAGCTTCACCTTTCCAATGAAAATTTTCAGCTTCAACGGTGCATTGATCCGCTTTTAAGGTATCAATACGCAATAAACCATTAATAAAATATGCAGCACCACCTAAGGCGGATTTTAGTGCTTCAGGGGTTTCAGTGGTGATCTTGGTGCCAAAGCCACCTGAGGCCATATTGATAAAGTAATGTGTTTTGTTCACATTAATAATATCGACAGGAACGGCGCGACCTTTAATCGCTAAACTGAGCGCTTTGTCCATCTCTAATGGGATTTGTGCACTGGTGGCAAAATCATTTGCAGTCCCTAAAGGGATAATGCCTAACGCGGGGGGCGAAGAGGGGGCTAAACGAACCAGCTCAGAGGCGACATTGTTGATCGTACCATCACCCCCTGCGGCGATAATGGTTTGCGCTTGAATATGTAGTGCTTCTTGCACAAAGCGTTGAATATCACTTGATTCCCATGTCACTCTGACTTGGATATCATTACCTTCCTTGCGTTGTTGATAAACCGCTTGTCGCAGAGCCTCATTGCCTGAGTTTTTTCCATTGATAATCAGCAAACTGATTTGGCCCATCAATATGACTCCTTAATTAATATGACTTATTTAAAGATAATGGATATTAGGCGAATTACCATTTTTTTTACAAAGTATCACCAAAGCCAAAAGCAATTTACGTTACTCAAAAAATAATAATAAAAATAGCGGGGGGGTAAAAAAAGAAAAGGCAAATCCAAGGGAGATTGGATTTGCCAAGGAGGTGGTTCCTAGTCTTACTGTATTCATTCTAGTTCTTTATTTTTCGAAATAGATAATACGGCAAATGAATAGGTATTGATGTGATCTATCTTTGAAATTGACCACATCAAATCAGATAATGATGATTTACTTCACTTCTACCGCATCAATTTTATGAGGTTGACGGGTTGTCGTTCCTGGCAGATTACGAATAAGCAGTGCAAAGTTTAAATCAACATCGTCAGGAACAGGTAAATAAACCACATGGCCATTACCCGGAGCAACATCTGTCGGCTGTTGTTTTTTATTAAATAACGCATCTAAAGTGAATTGAATATTTCCTGTTGGTGTCATTAGCTCTAAGCTATCACCTAAGATAAATTTATTTTTAACATCCACTTCAGCTAAACCGTTAACACGTTTACCTGTAAATTCCCCTACAAACTGTTGTGTATCTGATACAGAATAGCCGTATTCATAGGTTTGGTAGGCATCATGGGTATGGCGACGTAAAAAACCTTCGGTATAACCGCGGTGTGCCAAACCTTCTAGCGTTGTCAGCAGTGTCGGATCGAAAGGCTTACCTGCAACAGCATCATCAATAGCACGGCGATACATCTGTGCTGTGCGTGCGCAATAATAGAAAGATTTAGTACGACCTTCAATTTTCAGTGAATGTACACCCATCTTAGTTAACTGCTCAACGTGTTCGATAGCGCGCAGATCTTTTGAGTTCATAATATAAGTACCGTGTTCATCTTCGAACGCCGTCATATATTCACCCGGACGTTTAGCTTCTTCAATTAAGAACACTTTATCAGTGGGGGCACCTACACCTAACGTTGGCTCAACATTTTTTACCGGGATAGGTTGGTACTTCTCGACGATATTCCCCACTTCATCTTCTTTGCCTTCTTCAACTTTGTATTCCCAACGGCAGGCATTTGTGCATGTACCTTGGTTTGGATCACGTTTATTGATATAGCCTGATAATAAGCAACGACCCGAATAAGCCATACACAAGGCCCCGTGAACGAAGACTTCAAGCTCCATATCAGGGACTTGTTTACGAATTTCTGCAATTTCGTCAATAGATAGCTCACGAGAAAGAATGACGCGAGTTAAGCCCATTTGACGCCAGAATTTTACGGTAGCCCAGTTAACGGCGTTAGCTTGTACTGAAAGGTGGATATCCATATCAGGGAAAGCTTCACGCACCATCATGATCAAACCCGGATCAGACATAATCAGCGCATCAGGCCCCATATCAATAACTGGTTTTAAGTCACGGATAAAGGTTTTTAATTTTGCATTATGGGGGGCGATGTTAACCACAACATAGAAGCGTTTACCTAATTCATGCGCTTCTTGTATTCCTTTAGCAAGGTTTTCGTGATTAAACTCATTATTACGTACGCGTAAACTATAGCGAGGCTGACCTGCATAGACCGCGTCTGCGCCATAAGCGAATGCATAGCGCATATTTTTTAATGAGCCTGCAGGAGAGAGCAATTCGGGTGTAAACATGATTAATTTCCTGGTTCTGATTTCAAGTCAGTCCCCTACACAAAAGGTAAGGGTATATCATAAAGGGGAGGATTCTAGCGCTTAACTGTAGCGAGGTTCAATGTATTCCTGAAAAAATATCATCGAAAACGATAGGCTGCGGTTTCCCAACGATAGCCTTGTCCATAAATTGAACGAATAAATTCAATTTGATCGTTAAGTTGCTCAAGTTTGCGCCGTAAGTTTTTTATATGGCTATCAATAGTACGGTCGGTTACGATGCGATAATCATCATACAGATGATCCATTAACTGGTCACGGCTTAACACTTTGCCCGGTTGTGTAGCTAATGCTTTAATAAGACGAAATTCAGCGGTAGTTAAATCAAGAATTTTATTATGATATTGAATTTGGTAAGCCTGCTCATCAATAATAACTAAGGCGCTATTTTGCACAATATCCTGTGGCCGATAATAGCGACGCAATAATGTTTTTACACGGGCAACCACTTCTCGAGGGCTATAAGGTTTGCAAATATAGTCATCAGCACCAATTTCCAACCCTAATAGTCGGTCTACTTCTTCTGTTTTTGCGGTGACCATAATAATAGGAATATCGGAGAACTGACGTAACTCTTTGCATAGGGTAATACCATCTTTACCCGGTAGCATCAGATCAAGCAGGACTAAATCGTAATGAGATTGTTTGATATGTTGTATAACCTCAGTACCATCTGCCAGCCACTGCGTTTGATAATCAGATGCTTGAAGATAATCAATAAGTAATTGTGCCAATTTCGGCTCATCTTCAACGATTAAAATTGAATATGTAGATGTGGTCGTGGTCATTGTCTATATGGCTCAATAGTTATCAATTAGGACAATAATATTCAGTATAATCAATGGAGCAAAATTTAATTATCTTCAGAATAGACAGGTAATACGATAAGTATTTTTACTCCACCGATAGCGGATGGCATAGCCGTAATTTTACCATTATGAGCTTCGACAATATTTTCGCAAATCGCAAGCCCCAAACCAGAGCCACCGCTGGAACGATTACGAGAGCTTTCGGCCCGATAAAAACGTTGGAATACCGCTTCATATTGTGCTTTATCTAGCCCCGGGGCACTATCTTCCCACACAATCAACACATTATTATGTTCTCTTTTGCTACTAATATGCAATTGACCACCAGAATTGGTATAACGAACACTGTTTTCTAATAGATTATGAAAAAGTTGGATCAACCTATCCGGATCAGCTTGTACAATCAGTTTGACGTTATCATCTAAATCAGTCTGTAAAGCAATCTCTTTGGCTTGATAAATATGCCGATAAGAGGCGACAGCTAACAAAATAATTTCATTAATATCAATAAAATCCTTACGATAGGTCAAAGAGCCTCTATCAGATAATGATAGCTGATGTAGATCGTTTACCAGTTTAGTTAAATTTGTTACTTCAAAGAGTAATGAATTTAACGTTTCTGCTGTTGGCTTTCTTACACCATCTTGTAACGCTTCAAGCTCTCCTTTTAAGATAGCCAATGGCGTACGTAACTCATGGGAGATATCTGCCATATAATCACGGCGAATTTGCTCATTTTTTTCCAGTGTACTGGCAAGTTGATTAAAATCCGTTGCTAGCTGGCTGATTTCATCTTTATTGGTTGGGGTCACGCGAACAGCAAAATCGCCAGCGGCTAATTTATGGGTTGCCTCCACTAATCGCTTTACTGGGCGGATCATGCTGCGTGACAGTATTAACGTAATTAATAGCGCAAAAAGCACCGTTAAGCCGGCAATGATCCAACTGGTTCGTAACTGTTGCTTATCAAAGCTAATATCTGCTTCGTTGCTGATTTTGTCCGCTGCACTGACAATCACCCAGCCGACAATTTCATCATGATAAGTAATAGGTTTTTTAAAGGTTTCTGCGGGAAATTGATTATCATGGCCAAATAAGCGTTTCATCTGTTTATCGACGATCCAAAACTGAGTACGCCATCCTCGGGGGGCAGGGCCTTCACCACTTTGACTTATTTGGTCAATGGTTCGTAGTATCTGATAAATAGAGCGATCATCTCGATTGAGAAAACGCCAATCTCCGGTTAATTGATATTGATCGCTTAACGCTTCGGCTAACAAGGTTGCCCGCTGTTCACTGTTCTTCTTGATATAGCCAATAAACCCCTGCTGGAAGCTACTACGAATACCGATATGCATAGCAAATACCACTATCATGCAAGTCGCGAAGATCACCAAAAATAGCTTACTTCTTAGTTTCATGCATTTGCCTCTTTTTTGTTATGGCGTCGCTGTTGCCAACGTTGGCGAACACCATCAAAAAACAGATAGATAATCGGAGTGGTATACAGGGTTAATAATTGGCTCATAAGCAAGCCACCCACAATGGTAATGCCTAATGGCTGCCTTAATTCCGCACCATCACCACTACTTAGCATCAGAGGTAAAGCGCCAAAGAGCGCGGCTAAGGTAGTCATAATAATAGGGCGGAAACGCAATAAACTGGCTTGAATAATCGCTTCTTGAGCGGATAGTTTTCCTTCTCGTTGAGCCGTAATCGCAAAATCCACCATAATAATGGCATTTTTCTTCACAATACCAATTAACAACATAATGCCAATAAGAGCAATTAAGCTAAAGGGGGTATCAAACAAGCGCAGTGCTAATAATGCGCCAACACCGGCAGAAGGCAATGTGGATAAAATAGTCAATGGATGAATATAGCTCTCATAAAGCACACCAAGGACAATATAGACGGTGACAATAGCCGCTAAGATCAAGATAAGCTGTGACTTAATGGTTTCTTGAAAAATTTGCGCTGTACCCGCAAAGGTGCCTCGTACCGTGTTAGGTACACCTAACTCTGTCATGGTTCGCTCAATGGCGTTAATGGCATCAGATAAGGTATAGCCCTCTGGCACATTAAAAGCGATGGTAGAGGCGGCAGACAACCCTTGGTGATTAACACTTAAAGGTGCATTAGCGGGATACCAACTGGCAAATGCAGATAATGGAATACGTTCACCTTGTGTATTCATCACATACATTTTATCCAGTGCAGAAACATCTTGCGTATATTGTTCAGACACTTCCATCACGACTTTATACTGATTTAGCGGGGCATAAATGGTAGAGATCTGCCGCTGCCCAAAGGCGTTATTTAATAAATTATTGGCATCACTGACATTAATGCCTAATTGCGACATAGTATCGCGATCATAAGTGAGTGCCATTTCGGCACCTTTATCTTCTTTATCTGAGTTGACATCAACCAGCTCAGGTAATTCGCCTAACGCTTTACGTATTAATGGCTCCCATTTACGTAATTCACTTAAATCATCAGCGAGTAAAGTAAACTGATAACTGGCATTAGCTTGGCGTCCTCCAGCACGTACATCTTGTACAGGCATTAAAAATAGTGTTGCACCGGGTTCATTAGCCAGTTTGATACGAAGGCGATTGATCACTTGATTTGCACTATCTGTGCGCTCTGAGAGCGGATTAAGTGAAATAAACATAAATCCACTATTAATACGTCCTCCTCCCGTAAATCCCGTGACGCTATCAACATCTTTATCTGCATTAATCTCCTGCATAAAACGGGTCATTTTTTCTTTCATCGATTGGAATGAAATACTTTGGTCTGCACGTACAAATCCCATTAAACGACCGGTATCTTGATCTGGAAAAAAGGTTTTCGGCGCACTGATATATAAATAAGCATTCAGTCCTAAGGTGGTAATAAAAATAGCCATGATCCAGCGTTTATGCCGTAATGCCGCTTGTAGTGTGACACTGTAACCTTGTTGTAAGCGAAAAATTAACTTACCAAATCCGCGTAAATGTGACTGTGCTTTGGGTTTTATGCCTTTTAATAAATGGGCACACATCATTGGGGTTAATGTTAAGGAGACAAATAAAGAGATCCCAATCGCGGTGGTTAAGGTAATGGCAAACTCTTTAAAAAGTCGTCCGACAAGGCCATCCATCAACAAGAGAGGAATAAATACCGCCACCAATGAAATACTCATTGAAAGTACCGTAAAGCCCACTTCGCTAACCCCTTTTAGGGCGGCTTGTTTAGGTTTTAAGCCATTTTCGATATGGCGAGAGATATTTTCGAGTACGACAATCGCATCATCCACGACAAAGCCGGTTGCAACCGTTAATGCCATTAATGATAGATTGTTTAAGCTAAAGCCACATAAATACATGGCTGAAAAAGTACCAATTAATGAAACGGGTACGGCAACAGCGGGGATCAAGGTAGCACGCCCTGAACGTAGAAATAAGAATACCACTAAAATAACCAGTGCCACGGCAATCGCTAATGCGCGTTCAACTTCTGCTAATGAGGCACGAATAGTGGGGGTTCTATCTTGAGCTACCTTTAAATTGACACTGGCAGGGAGTAGCTCACGTAATTCGGGGAGTTCATCACGAATGCGGTTGACAGTTTCGATGATATTGGCGCCTGCTTCACGGCGAATAACCAGTAAAATAGCCGGTTCACCACCACTCATTCCTGCCGCCCGTGCGTTTTGTACAGAGTCTGTCACTTGGGCAACATCACTTAAACGCACGATAGCATCTTGATTATAATGCACAATAATTGGGCGATAATCTTGAGCTTTGCTTAACTCATCGTTAGTTTGTATCTGCCAACGATTTTCATCATTATGAATAAAGCCTTGTGGTCTTCTGACATTGGATTGACTAATGGCTTTGCGTACATCATCAAGACTGACATTTTGATTAAATAGCGCATCAGGATTGAGTGCAACACGCACAGCCGGCAATGAACCTCCCCCTACGGAAACTTCACTTACTCCTTCAATTTGCGAAATTTTTTGTGCCAAGCGTGTTGATGCGAGATCATAAAGCTCACCGGTATTTTGTGTCTCTGAGGTCAGCGTTAAGATCATAATCGGTGCATCAGAAGGATTTGATTTGTAATAACGCGGGCGACTTGGCATACCTGAAGGTAATAGGCTTTGTGAGGTATTTAACGCAGCCTGTACATCTCTAGCTGCGGTATTAATATCTTTATTTAAGTCAAATACTAATGTGATACTGGTACTACCTAAAGCACTACTTGACGTCATCTCATCAATCCCCGCAATACGCCCTAAGGAGCGTTCAAGGGGAGTGGCAACAGAAGAAGCCATCGTTTCAGGTGATGCCCCCGGTAATGAGGCATAAATATTAATGACCGGATAATCAACTTGTGGCAGTGGTGCGACAGGTAACAACATAAAACCTAACGCACCACAAAGAGAAATGGCTAGGCTAAGTAGTGTAGTAGCAACAGGTCGTTGAATAAATAGAGCAAACAGCTTCATGACACCGCTCCATTATCATGTTCAACGCGTTTATGGCGATTAAGGTAAAGTGATAACTTATCAAACAGCAAATAGATAACAGGGGTGGTAAATAAGGTGAGTATTTGACTCATAATTAAGCCCCCCACCATACATACACCTAATGGTTGGCGTAATTCAGCCCCTACGCCAGTGCTTAGCATTAAAGGTAATGCACCTAATAACGCAGCCATAGTGGTCATTAAAATAGGGCGAAAACGTAGCAGACAAGCTTGATAAATTGCTTCGTAAGGAGATAGTCCTTGTTCTCTTTCAGCGGCCAGTGCGAAATCGATCATCATGATGGCATTTTTCTTAACAATACCAATCAACAAAATGATGCCAATAATCGCAATAATATCTAGCTCATTACCGGCTGCCATCAGTGCCAATAAAGCACCGACACCCGCAGTAGGTAGGGTAGATAAAATAGTAATTGGGTGAATAAAACTTTCGTATAACACGCCTAATACAATATACATAGCAACGATGGCCGCAATGATAAGCCACAGCGTGCTGGAAAGGGCGCTTTCAAAGGCTAATGTAGCCCCTTGAAACTGTGTCGTAATATCTTTTGGCATCGCAATTTGCTCTTCTGCTTGCTTAACGGCATTAACAGCGGCTTCAAGAGATGCGTCTTTAGCGACATTAAATGAGAATGTGGTAGCAGGAAATTGCTCTTGGTGATTGATAGATAAAGGCGCGAGACGTTGCTCCACAGAGGCAATAGATAAGAGTGGCACCATAGCACCCTCTTTGCCGGTTAAATGAACTGCAGAAAGTGCCTGTAGTCCTTCACTATTGTGCATATTCTGTTCTAAGACAACACGATACTGATTTGCTTGGGTGTAAATCGTTGAAATAAGTCGCTGTCCAAAGGCATTATACAGCGCATTATCAATGGCACTCATTGAGATCCCTAAGCGACTGGCTGAATCTCTATCTACATTGATATAGGCCATCATCCCATCAGCTTGCCAATCACTGCTGATGTCGGTAAGTTCCGGACTCTCTTGTAGTGCCTGTGATAATTTAGGCACCCAATAGGCAAGCTCATCGAGCGAGGTTGCTTGCAAGGTAAATTGATATTGAGTACGGGAAACTTGTGTATCAATAGTTAAGTCTTGTGTGGGTTGTAAATAGAGTGTAATACCTGCAATAGATGCGACTCGTGCTTGTAAACGAGGAATAATTTCATCAATGCGTGAATCACGTTGATCGAGGGGTTTTAAGGTAATTTGCAAGCGACCTGTATTGAGGGTGGCATTACTGCCATCGATACCCACAAAACTCGCAATATTCTCAACGGCCGGATCGTCAATCAGTTTCTCAACCACTTGTTGTTGTTTTTCAACCATCGCTTGATAAGAGATGGATTGTGAGGTTTCTATTGTACCTTGTAGTAACCCATTATCTTGTAAAGGGAAAAAGCCTTTAGGGATAAATAGATAGAGCAAAACTGTTAGTGCTAATGTACTGAGGGCAACGCCTAATGTTATCCATTGATGATTTAATACACGTTTTAACCAAACCGCATACACGGCGATCATCTTTTCAAAAAAGCGCTCACAAGCCATTTCAAAACGATTGTGCTTAATTTGACTTTCTGGTTTAAGTAAGCGTGCGCACATCATCGGCGTTAAGGTTAAAGAGACTACCGCGGAAATTAAAATCGCCACGGCTAAGGTAATGGCAAACTCTCTAAATAAACGACCAACAATATCTCCCATAAATAACAGAGGGATCAGTACGGCAATTAAAGAAAAAGTCAGTGAGATAATAGTAAAGCCGATTTCTCCCGCCCCTTTTAAAGCTGCGGTTAACGGCTTATCTCCTCGCTCTAGATAACGGGAGATATTTTCTATCACCACAATGGCGTCATCAACCACAAAGCCTGTCGCAATGGTAAGTGCCATTAAGGTGAGGTTATTGACAGAAAAACCGCAAAAATACATCACCGCAAAAGTACCCACTAAGGAGAGGGGGACGGCAATGCTAGGAATAAGAGTGGCAACACCATTACGTAAAAATAGATAGATAACCATGACCACAAGTGCAATCGCCAGTCCCAGTTCAAACTGGACATCTTTCACTGATGCCCGAATGGTCGTGGTTCTATCGGTTAAGATCTCAACATTTACCGACTTAGGCAAATTAGACACTAAATCCGGTAATAAATTACGAATATTATCTGTTGTTTCAATAACATTAACACCCGGTTGGCGTTGCACATTGATAATAATGGCTTGTTGATTATTGGCCCAAGCACCAAGCTGGTTATTTTCTGGGGCTTGTTCAATGGTGGCAATATCGGCAAGGCGGATGGGGGCGCCATTTTTATAGCTAACAATCAGTTTGCGATAATCATCTAATGATTTCATTTGATCGTTGGCGGATAACGTTACCGAGCGAGTGGGGCCATCAAGGCTACCTTTGGCAGAGTTAACATTGGCATTATTAATAGCCACGCGGATTGTTTCACTATCTAACCCATAAGAGGCGGCTGCTTGGGCATTCAATTTTACGCGCACAGCAGGGCGTTGTCCGCCGGCTAAAGAGACTAAACCAACGCCGTTAACTTGCGATATTTTCTGCGATATTCGCGTTTCTACCATATCCTGTAGCTGTGTCATCGGCAATACAGAACTGGTGACGGCTAAGGTTAGCACTGGCGGATCAGCCGGATTTACTTTGCTGTAAATGGGCGGATAAGGTAAATCAGTAGGTAATAAGTTAGTTGCTGCATTAATGGCCAGATCGGA